>RCNC010000407.1_pt1 | contig 27413 bp, 22 predicted proteins | sample 2041301 | NCBI WGS metagenome assembly RCNC01 (sample SAMN09708231, study PRJNA481090) | Marine sediment metagenome, whole genome shotgun sequencing project. | biome: marine sediment; feature: ocean; material: sediment; isolation source: Sewage treatment plant 13A marine sediment (STP13A) ... | reverse complement strand
CTTACTATATTGTCAATAAATGATTATTTTTATGAAGCTTAGCCTATACTTTAAGTAATCACCGAGTCGCGACAGGGCAGGCCTTGAATCCTTGACCCCTGTAATCCTTGGGCCTTCTTCTCCAACTAAATTGGAGAAGGACCTAATTAATATTTTAATGGAGGAATACAATTGTCATATACACTTGGCCAAGAACAACTTGATAGAATGGAAGATATTTTGCAGGAGAATCTGGTTGATATCGGGGTTCGTTGTGTTTTTCTGATCGATATGGCAGGCAACATCATTGTCAATAAAGATAACGGTAAAGTAAAACACGATGTTTATTCCCTGGCGGCTCTTGCAGCCGGAAATTTCGGGGCTGTAAGCGCCATGGCCAAAATTATTGGGGAAGGTGAGTTTTCATTGCTTTTCCATAAGGGTAAAAAAGAGAACATACATTTTAACAAAATAGAGGCGGATTTTTTGCTGATTACAATATTCAGCAATGAAATATCGCTGGGTTTTTTAAGGTTGAAGGTTGGTGAAGCCGCAGAAATGATAAAAAAAGTTTTAAGCGAAATTAATACACCATGATATTTCATTTTTAAAGGATAACCAATGGTAATAAAAAATACAAAGCGAAATAAGTTAACAGGTTTTTTAAATGGCATTTATAAATCCTAAAAAAAAAGAAGTTCAGGTTAAAATTGTCTATTATGGTCCAGGAAGGGGCGGAAAGACAACAAACCTTGAATTTATATATAAAAAATTCAGTAATCGTGTAAAAACAGAGATGGTTACTATCAAAACCCATGGTGACCGGACGTTGTTTTTCGATTTTCTTCCTTTTGATATTGGAAAGGTAAATGGATATGATGTTAAGATACAACTTTATACCGTTCCGGGACAGGTGAAGTATAATGCCACCAGAAGACTTGTATTAAGAGGGGTTGATGGTATTGTTTTTGTAGCGGATTCAATGATGGTAAGAAGGGAGAAGAACATTCTTTCCATTAAAAACCTGCAGGAAGATCTTGCAAATTATAAAAAAAGCATTTTCAAGATCCCCTTAGTCCTGCAATACAACAAAGTTGACCTTTCAGAACAGGGGATTCCCCTGACATCTGTTGAGACGTTGCAAAAAGATCTTAACAGCCAGCTAAAAACATCGGCTTTTGAGGCAAGTGCACTTAAGGGAACAAACGTTGTGACGACAATGAAGAAAATTATTTCAATGACAATTGCTACGATAGTAAAGGAGTTAAAATAGGGGGTAAATAATTAATGCCGCAAAATACCGATGATGCATTAGTCAATGAGATTGATGGACGGCTTGATGATTTGTTTGCCGAGGATAAAACACCTAAAAAAGCTGATGAGGAAAGCAGCGATATTAAAGAATATCCTTTAAAAGAGTTAAAAGCTGTTATTTTGTCCATCGATTGGGAAATTACTGATGATGCAATGAAACGGCTGGCAGATCAAATTGTCGGATTAAAAAAAAGATATAAAGACGACAGGATTGTTTTTATGCTTATTCAACTTCTAGGTTCAATTGGCGAGCATATCAGGATCAACAAAGGCAAATCGCATCCGGATTCCTTTAAATTTCTTAATTCATTGTTTAAAAAACTGGATAAAGTAGTTCGCACTAAGGGCTTAACGGAATCTGAAAAGAAAAAGATTCTTTCGGTGGAAGTAAATAAATATAAGGTTTTAAAAGATAAGCTATCGCCTCGAAAACCTGTTGCAGAAAAGGGAAAACAGGTAAAACCGGCTGCTAAGGCAAAAGCTGAAAAGGCTGATGTACTTCCCATAGAGACTTTTGCCGATGCAATGGATCAGATCAGGCAGTTAATCCGATCAGAGTTCAAGGCCCTTAGGGACGAATTAAGATCAGGGAAAGAAAGAAAATAAGGTCATGTGAGCCAATTTCAAAACGTTCCATTTCTAAGTCTGTGCTTATTTGTCCCCCGCCGCAGGCGGGAAACGTTTTAAAGCCGGATCATGTTAAAAATAATTTTTCAGAAATAGTACATCGGAGGTAAGGCAATGGACGTTTTGTCGGGTAATATTTCATCTATGGTTTTCAAACAAATTGCCACAGGCGGCACGGGTGACGTTACTTTAGACAGCAGGCTTCTGAATGTTTTTCTGGGATTGGATGGCAAAAAAAATCTTGGAATAATTGCACAGGAAACAGGGCTGAATATAGATGAGATAAGGAATGCAATCTCCAGGCTTTTACAACTGAAGCTTGTCGAGTCGGCAGCAGAGGACATTTTGATGGCAGATGATGATTTTTTTAATTTCCTCAACATGCAATTATCACTTGCCGTAGGGCCGGTTGCTGAAATTTTAATAGAAGACGAGATAGCAAATATGGACCATGGCATCTCAAAGTTTCCTGCTTTCAGAGCAGCGGAACTTGTTGAGATACTTGCTATGACCATTGAACGTGAAGAGAAGAGATCTGTATTTAAACTGGGTATGGTTAATAAATTAAAAGAAAAAGGATATTAAAAGGCTACCGAGTTTAATAAAAAAGGAGTATAATCATGATTGTTATATGCGAAGAATGCGGTAAAAAATACAATATTAACCCATTAAAAATTAAGGGTGCTAAGGCAAAGTTTAAATGCAAAGTGTGTGATTTTATAATTACGGTTATAAAGCCTGTTGAAACTCCGGTTGAAGCTCCGGCCACATCTTTACCCAAGCCGCAGTTCACAAAACCTGATAAAGAAGTCGATGTCAAAAAAACATCTGCTTATAAGCAAAAAAATAAGAAAAAGTATGCCCGAACAAAGAAAACTAAAAACTTTAATTTAAAGGGGTTTGGTTTACGCAGCAAAATGCTTCTGCTTTTTTTTGTAATTCCTATTACTTTAATAATAACTGCCAATATACTCTATTTATGGCAAATGAACAATCTTTCTTCACTCCTTACCTCAGAAAGTTCAAAAATCCTTAAAAATCTCATTGAAGAGAAGGTAGCTGATAACGCAAGGACGGTTGCCGCACAATGTAATCTCTATCTTAATTCCCATCCCGGCATGAAAAAAGAAGAATTTAACTACAATGCTGAATTTAAAAGAGTAGCTGTACAAAAAGTGGGAATGACTGGGTATTCCGCTCTTTATGAAATACCGGACTCGAAAGGTGTCTGGCGTACATGGATCCATGTTAATCCAAAAATAATCGGTATTGACATGAGTGCATTAAAAAAACCTATGAAGAAAAATTTTGCCGGTTTTTGGAAAGTTTATACCGGAGTAAAAGAAGGTGGAGAATCAAGAGGATATTACAGGTGGTATGAAAAAGACGGCTCTTTTAGAGAAAAGTTTATGGTATGCACTCCTGTTGAAGGGACTTCATTTATAATTGCTGCTACCACCTATGTTGATGAATTTACAGCGCCTGTTAAACTACTTAATATCAGAGCAAAAAAACAGACGGATATAACCCGAAATATTGTTTTTGTGATATTTATAGGCACTATTTTGCTTATCGGTTTTATTGTTTATTTTTACGGGCACAGATTAGCAGGAAGAATCAAATCTTTAACGGATGTTACTAACCGTATCAGCGTGGGTGAACTGGATGCTGAAATAGACATTGGAGGAAAGGACGAGATAGGCGATTTAGGGGAAGCAATTTCAAGGATGCAGGATAGCATTCGTCTTTCTATAGAGCGACTGCGGCGGCGGAGATAGAAGTAAATGACATTAAATTAATTAGACGGTCTGGTAAAAAGTCTTTGAATAAGCGCCGGATGGCTAAATTAAAAGGCTCATATACCCCCGCTAAAAATCAGCGGGATAAAAGGCGTAGCGGTTTTTCAGGGACGAGACTATACCCATAGTATGTCGAGTTCCTGAAAAACCACTACAACGAAGTAGATGTGACTTTTTAAGATGCCATCAAAATGGGTGAAGGAGCAAAAGATAATGGTCATTATTCCCAGAGAAAAGCCTGTAATTGAAAATTTGAATATTTATTATTTAGATATAAGAAAACTGTTCGAACATTTTCAAGGTGAAATCGGCTCCGGCGGTGTTTTCTTTAAATCACATTCTGCTGAAGGAGCGATCTTTTTTGATGAAGATGAGCTGTTAAACGGTTATTTTCAGAAAAAAGATACTATACTAACCGGCAATGCAGCGATTGACAAATTGATACAAGCTGAGTCCGAACAAAATTATTCCGTAAGCATATACAAGATATTACAGGAAGAAGTATATTTCTGGTCTAGCTTGCCTTCTGCGGAAAAGATTTACAAAGATCTCAGCACTGATTTTACAGATCTTGAGGGATTGATTAAAAAAATGAGCTCAGAAAAGATTACCGGCTATATCGATGTTTCAATTGGCGACGGCATTGAAGGTGGCTTGATTTTTATCAGCAATGGCGAAATAATTGGCGGTTCTTATTCCTGGGGCGGGGAAAAGACTAATTCTACACAAAATAACCTGGAGACTCTCGTAAGTAAAACCAAAAAATCGGGTGGAATTTTTAACGTCAGCCGGATTCCCCTTGAGAGAGAAAAGGTTGTGGGTGAACCAAAAGGACAAGTCTCCGATACCAATCTGGATATCCTTGCTATGTTAGAAGAATTTTTAGGAGTATTTGAGACAGTAGTACTAACCGGAAAAAATAAAGGAGCAGGTTTCAGTACTATTTTAAAAAAGAAATTTGTGGAAAAAGCGGAAGAGTTTGCTTTTCTTGATCCGTTTGCCGCTGAATTTGAGTATTCTGATCGGAAAATTAAATATTCCGGTCAAGCCACTGAGAAGGAATTAGCAGATGGCTTAATTACTTCAGTAAAGGAACTCGCTGAAGAACTGGGAATACTCACTGAAATGAAAAAATATATGGCGCTATGGACCGATAAATACGAGAAGAAAATTGAAGAACTCGGGATTGTTTTTTAGGATTCGAGGAACCGGCTAAAATATGTCAGATTTACCTTTTGAAAAAGTTGTTACCAGCGCAGAAGAAAGGTACACCGATTTTTTTAACAGCATACCTGCTGCAATCCACAGGACAACAGTTGAAGGAAAAATTGTTTTTTGCAACTGGTCTTATGCCCGGTTGTTCGGTTTTAACTCTGTTTCTGAATTGACGGACTACCCTGCGATTAACCTGTACAGGAACAAAAAAGACAGGGGCCTTTTTGTAAATTCCATATTACAAAGAGGACGGGTGGTGGACCTTCCGATCTCATTTGTGAAAAAGGATGGAACAACGATTTGGTGTGCTGTTACAGCAAGGGCGGTTTTGGACGATGATGGCACAGTGGAACATATTGATGGAGTTGTAAAGGATATTACAGGTGAAATAGAAGAAAAAGAATCTCAACCAAGTCTTAACGGAGCGATAGATAATCAAAATGAAGGCATTATCATTTTTGATCTTCAGGGGAATTTGATCGATGTTAGCGAGGCAGGCACCAAAGTAATAGGATTTCCCAAAGATAAGTTAATCGGTAAATCATTTTCCGAATTTTTACTGCCTGGTCAGAAAGTCCTCTTTCTCCTGTTTCTTTCCGATATTTTAAAAATTGGTCATGAAGAAGTTATTCTACCTGTATTAGATAGAAACGGTGATACTCGTTATATTGAATTAAATGGAACCCTGGCTAAAAAAAATGGAAGGGCATATCATATCAAGGGAATTGCCCGGGATATGACAAAACGTACAAAACAGCAAAAAGACCGCTCTACCAGAGAAAAATTTCAGGGCGTTCTTGAGATGGCAGGTGGAGTAGCACATAGAATGAATCAGCCGCTTACGATAATTAACAATCTGATAGACGAAGTATTATTAGATTTGAAAACCGAGGACAAATTTCGCAATAAGATAGTTTCAATAGATCAACAGATTAAAAAGCTAAATGATATTACAAAAAAAATTGGCAACATTAAAAAATATAAAGCTATGGATTATGTGGCAGGAATAAAGATTGTGGATATTGATAAGGCTTCGTAATAAAAGCTTGTTGGAGCGAAGCGGAAAACCCGATTTGTAGTGAGAAGCAAGGAAACCCAAAGGCTCTGAGGATAAGCATCCCGCCCCCCCGGCCTATGTAATTTATTTAAAAGAGTTGGAATGTACTGCGAGGAGATTTTATGGTAAGAAATGTACTTATTGTTGATGATGACAGGGAAATGTTGCTTGCCCTTAAAGATGGGCTTTCCAAATACAAAGAGACTTTTTCGGTATTAATAGCGGAAGATGGAACGGTCGCTGTGAAAATACTAAAGGAAAAAACAGTTTCTCTTGTTGTTACGGATTTGAAAATGCCTCAGATGGATGGTTTTGCTCTTTTGACTCATATTATGGAGAATTATCCGGATATTCCGGTAATTATTATAACAGGTTACAGTACTCCTGATATGGAAAGGCTTGCGCATGAAGGCGGAGCTGTGGGATACATTGCAAAGCCGTTTATGCTTGAGGATCTGGCCAGGGATATATTGGCTACACTAAGAAAGGAATCAGAGGGCGGGACTCTCCATAGTGTTTCATCCGGTATTTTTCTGCAATTAATGGAGATGGAACAAAAAACCTGCACCATAAGGCTGGAGGATAAATCCACGGGTAAAAAGGGAGTTCTCTTTTTCCAAGATGGTGAATTGCTTGACGCCAGAGTTAATAACCTGCAGGGTAAGCCCGCCGCTTATAAGATATTTTCCTGGGAAGAAGTTAATATCTCAATTCAGAATATTTGTCCTAAGATGGAAAATAAAATCGAAAGTGAGTTGCAGCCTTTGATCCTTGAGGTGGCACGACTTAAAGATGAGAACAAAACAAATAAGGAAGAAGTAGAAGAAGTAAAGGTGCGGGATGCCGAGCCTTTGGATACACTTGATGATATTAAACATAAAATTGAAAAACAGGTTGGATCAAACTGCAGACTGGAAGATTTATATATTGACACTTCTTTAGATGACTGGGCAGTCCAGATGTCGAGTGTCGGTGATTTTTTTTGCATAGGCAAATTGAAGGTCTGCTATCTGGATAAGGGTGAACCAAATGATACAATCTTGCTGCCGGGAAAAAATACAACCGTGATTTCAGTTGGCTCTAAATGCCCGAAGGATAAAATAATACAGGTGTTAAGTACGTGATGCCTTCGTAAAAAGTCTCATCTACTGCGTTGTAGCGGTTTTTCAAAAAATAAAATGAAAAGGCAGAAATGAAAACAGATATAAAAGCAAGAATTAATGAGGCCGATGTTTGCAGTTCCATGGGATTATACGATGAATCTCTTGTTATTTATAAGCAAATTATTTCAAGCCTTCCTAAAAAAGACGTCCAAACACTCAAAATTATTAAAGAGAAGATTAACGCGGTAGAAAAGGAAGTGGCAAACCTGGAAAAAGCTGAATCTAATCAGGTTTCTGCTAAAGATATTTCAAGGTTTAAAGATACCGTGATAGCCGATGATGGAAGCAAAACCGCGGTTCTTGACAGCGCTGAAGCTTTCAGCGATATGGGTCTTCATAAAGAGGCAGCAGCCGAATATAAAAAAATAATATTCCAGGATTACCCTGTTGAAAAAATATTTCCTCAATTTGCAAAAACTATTCTTAAACTCCATTCACCTACAAAAGCTGTAGAACAGATTGAATCTCTTGTCAATGATCAGAGGCTGGATAAAAAGAAAAGGGCTCGCATAAATCTTTATTTTGGTAAGGAAATGGATAGGAGAGACCATAAAGACCAAGCCCTTGATTTATATAATAAAGCAGCCAAACTCGACCCTGATGATTCTGAAATTAAAAAAAGACTTGATTCCATCCAGGCCAATCTTTCTTCCGGCTCCAAATATGATTACCTGCTGCGACAGGAAAAAGTCACAACAGACCAGCTTCAAAAGGCTTTTGCTCTGTCAAAGAAAATGAAGAAAAGTGTTGAATTTGTTCTAACAAGTCAATATCAGATCAGCAAGGCAGATATAGGTAAATCCTTTTCCGCATACTATGGATGTCAATTCAGAAGCTATGATGAAACTTTTAAGACACCTACTGAGCTTTTGGGAAAATTAAAAAAAGCATTTTTATTAAATGCAATCTGGGTTCCATTAAGCTGGGATAAGGAAGGGGTGGAAGTTCTGGTTGATGATCCGAGGGACTTGAACAAAACCGATAATATTAAAACTTTGTTAAATACTTCCAAGGTTAATTTTTCCGTTGCGATTAAAGAGGATATTGAAGAGTATATAAAACGTTTTTACGATACTGATCGTTTTAATGAAGCGGTTACTACTACAGATGAGCTTGATGATTTCGATTTAATCCCGGATGTTTCTTTTGAAGAAGAGGAAGATGTTGAAGATGTATCAGATGATAGTGATGAGAGTTCCAGCAAGGTTGTGAAACTTGTGGATCAGTGCATTATTGCCGCTTTTAGAAAAAATGCTTCCGATATACATATCGAACCATCTCCGATTACCAAAGCCACCAATATTCGTTTTAGACTGGACGGAGTATGTCAGGAATATATCAAGGTTCCCAATTCTATGGCCAGGGGCATTCTTTCAAGGATTAAGATTATGTCTTCTCTCGATATTGCGGAACGACGATTACCTCAAGACGGAAAAATTAAATTCAAACGTAAAGGCGTACCAGAATTTGAACTTCGAGTTGCAACACTTCCAACAGCAGGTGGTTTTGAGGATGCTGTTTTAAGAGTCCTGGCCAAGGCAGGGACCATGAAGATAGATGGTATGGCTTTAACCGAAAGAAATCTCGAAGTTTTAAAAAAGATTATCCACAAACCTTATGGTCTTGTACTGGCCGTGGGTCCGACAGGTTCAGGTAAAACAACGACGCTTCATTCTGCTCTTGGCCATATTAACAAACCGGATATAAAAATCTGGACCGCAGAAGATCCTGTAGAAATAACACAAGCCGGCTTGAGGCAGGTGGAGGCAAAACCCAGAATAGGGCTCGATTTTGCGAGGATAATGCGTGCTTTTTTACGGGCAGATCCTGATGTTATCATGATAGGTGAGATGCGTGATGAAGAAACAGCATCCATAGGTATAGAAGCATCTCTTACCGGACACCTTGTTTTTTCAACACTTCATACAAACAGTGCGCCTGAAACTATAACCCGTTTGCTCGACATGGGTCTCAATGCTCTTAATTTTTCTGATGCTTTTCTTGGTGTGCTGGCGCAAAGACTTGTAAGGAGATTGTGTCAGAATTGTTCCAAAGAAGAGAATCCATCCAAAGAAGAATTCGAGGAAATAGTAATGGATTACGGCAAAGAAGATTTTAAAAAAACAGGGATAGAATACTCCTCCAATCTTACGATAAAACGCTGTGGGAGCTGTGAGGTCTGCTCGGGAACAGGTTATAAGGGCAGGCTCGGAATCCATGAACTGATGGAAGGTACTCCGGCGATTAAAAGATTGATCAAAAAACAGGCCCCTACTGAAGAGCTTTTTGCACGTGCAAAAGAAGAGAACATGACAACGCTGAAGCAAGACGGTATTCTAAAGGTTTTTAGCGGGATAACAGATATAAGTGAAGTGAGAAGGGTTTGCATTACATAGCAATGATTATTCTGCGATGACAAGATAACTGCTTAATTTAAAAAAACTGCTATGAATATTGGGAGTGAACAATGGAAAAAGCTGGTGGAAGAAGGAGCCACAAACCTTAATATTCATATTGAACGAAAAACAACAGATCAATTTTCCATTCATGCCACAGAACTGGTCAAGTGGAACCGCAAGATAAACCTCACAACCATTACTGATCCGGTCGAAGTTGCTGTTAAACACTTTCTTGATTCAATAATTTCAGTACGTGTTATGCCCGAATATGGTCGGCTACTCGATATTGGTTCAGGTGGAGGTTTTCCAGGAATCCCGATTAAAATTATGATTCCATCTTTATCAGTTACCCTCATAGATGCTTCACGGAAAAAGGTTAATTTTTTAAAAAATGTAATCAGGAATATTAAGCTGATTGAAATTAATGCCCGTCAAGTAAGAGCTGAGGAACTGGCAAAAGAAAAACCTGCTAAGAACTGTTTTGATGTTGTTATTTGCCGGGCATTTTCCAGGCTGGATAAAATTATATTTCAAGCCCTGCCTTTGCTGGCAAAAGACGGAATTATTATTGCCATGAAGGGAAAACTGTCTGAATCTGAATTAGAATCTGCAGGTAAGTATAATTTGTCTTTGTCTGTGGAAAAATACAAACTTCCTTTTCTTGAATTAGAAAGATCTCTGGTTATTTTAAGACTGTAACTACTCAGGTGGATAGACTGAAGGCTGCACGCGGCGCAAGCGCCTGCACTGCGCGAAGACTGTTAGAAAAAAACGTATTTTAAAGCCATGTTTGATGCAAGCATCACATTCAGCCAAAGTACGGCAATCATGCTTTGCTGACCCCTTCAGCCTTCAGTCTAAACAGCTTCAGTCTGATTACGTAGGTAGTTACTTAAAACTCAATAAATTGTGTGACCAGTGATTTTTCATTTACATGAAGCAAGGCGACAGATGCCGGGCTATTGAAACGTGGTTGAGTGGCGCTTCCCGGGTTTATAAAAAGTACGCCATTATGGTCTTCAATGGAAGAAGACTTGTGGGTGTGACCGTGTATTATAGCGCTGATTCCTGCTTTGGCCGGTTTTATATCGATTTTGCAAACATCATGAATAACGTAAAGCAATACACTTCCGACCTCGATTAACTTCGTTTCCGGCAGTTTGTGTGCCCAGTTGTCCACATCCATATTGCCCCTTACTGCTTCTACCGGAGCGATAACCTGTAAATCTTCGAGAATATCCGGTTCACCCACATCCCCTGCATGAATAATAAGGTCTGTACCCTTAAACACCTCAATTGCAGCAGGTTGCAACAAGCCATGAGTATCGGAAATGACACCCACCAGAAAATTATTTTTAGTTTGGATTATTTGTGACAATTGAATAAGGAAAGATAATTACTGATTCAAAGTTGAGATTCTGGCGAATTTTGATATTTTGCTTAAAGACTTATTCACGGAATCAAGACGATTAATGAGCATTTCAATAAGATAATCTTTTATTTTGTCCTTAATTGCAGAATCTACTTTGTCGAAAAACGACTTGTCGAGTTTCAGAACCAGAACATCTTCATTTGCGATAACGTTGCTGTGACGAGGTTTTTTTTAAAAAAGACATTTCTCCAAATAGTGCGCCCTGGGATAATTTAGCTATTGGTATGCTGAGTTCTGCCTTGGTTATTAGAACTGTTCCTTTAATCAGAAGATAAAGGGATGTAAATGTATCTCCTTCCCTAATAATTACATCATCTTTTTTAAACCCAAGAAGTGAATGCTCCAGCTTGGAAAACATTTTCTTCTCGCTTTCCGTAAAGCTATCAAACATCGGTATTTCATTTATAGTATCAATTAGTTGCATTTTGATCCTCTCAACATAATTATAGTTAAATTTGATGGTCTCATAAAAAGTCGAATTTACCTCAGAGGAAGCAGAACTCAGTAGCGAAAAAGTGCTTTCTACGAAGCCATCATATTTAAACTGAACGATTTTTTTACAGACATTAGATATCAGATTGTTGATAAGAAAACAAATGAAAAGTGGATATACAGGTTAAAGTTGACATATCAGATTGTTGTTATAATATGTGAATAATTATTATTTTTAAAACTATGTCCTCTTGGCGTTTATTCTTTAATTTACATGAAAGGACGATAAAAAATGAAAATCTTGGTGGGGTATGACGGTTCCAACGCAGGCAAGGAAGCTTTAGACCTGGCAAAAAATCATGCTATGGCTTTTAAAGGGGAAGTAGATGTGGTTACATCGATGGTAAAAGGGACAGAAAGAGAACGACAGGATATGGATCAGGCCAAACGTGGTCTGGAGTATGCTGAGGCGCTTTTTAAAGAAAATAACATTCCCTGTAAAACGCATCTGCTAATTCGCGGTTTGTCCTCCGGTGAGGATTTGGTTGAATTTGCACAGGAAAATAACATCGATGAAATCATTGTCGGTGTAAGAAGAAGATCAAAAGTCGGAAAGCTTTTGATGGGTTCTACTGCCCAATATGTGATTTTGAATGCTAATTGCCCGGTTGTAACGGTAAAATAGGTTTTCGGGTTACGGGTTGCGCGTCTCAGGTTATAAATTATCCGCAAAAATACTGTGGCTGATGAGTTTAAAGTTGTTAATAAAAGGCTAGAATCATTTTTTATTTTACTATAACCAGTAACGCGAAACTCGCAAAAGGAATTTAGGCGGATTCGTCAAATAAAATAGTTTTGTCAACAGAGCTTATATCATTACATCCGGTAAGAATCATAGATTGAATAAGTTCAGATTTGATCTCGTCGATATATTTTTCTACTCCCTCTTGCAGCCCACCGATTGCTGCAACTGAAAAAGGACGTCCTATCATCACAGCATCAGCACCGAGAGCCAGCATCTTTAAAACATCTCCTCCTGATCTTATCCCGCCGTCAGCCATAATTGCGATTTGCCCCCCAACGGCTTTTGAAATATTCGGGAGTACTTCCGCAACACCTGGTGTGTGATCGAAGACTCTACCCCCATGGTTGGATACAACGATTCCGGAAGCACCAACATCCACCGCAAGTTTAGCATCACCAGGAGTCATTATACCTTTTAAGATAAACTTCATGGAAGTTGCGTCTATAATTTTTCGCAGTTTTTCAGGTGGTCTTGGAATTACAGGACGCCCCATCAGCTTCAGTGTAATAAGGCCCGATGCGTCTATATCCATTCCAACAATGGAAGCTCCGGTCTTTTTGGCTTTTTCAAGTTTAACATAAAGCTCATTGTCTTCCCATGGCTTAATAAAAGGAATTCCGGCGCCATCTAAAGACTTTATGGCGGCAAATCCTTCTTCATGGATGAAATCGGGAACACCATCTCCACAGCATCCTAAAATTTCTCTTTTATGACATCCTCTAAGCACTGCATTTATATAATCGTTCTCAGTAATTCTACCACCCATATTAAATGAAACACCGCCTATCGGTGCTGCAATTACTGGAAGATCCAGATTTTTTCCCAGTATCGTTGTACGTGTATCAGGAGTAGTAACATGGTGAATAAGCTTCATGTTAAATCGAAGACTGGAAAGGGCTTTTATATTTGCTTTAAAAGAAGCTCCCGTGCCTATCCCACCCATTCCTGGGACTTCACCAGCACATGCCTTTCCATTACATACCGGGCATACCCTGCAAAAACCTTCCATCAAATTTTTAGCATTTTTTCGTATTTCTTTTATCAAGAATAAACTCCTTTATTTGAAATTGGCTCATTTGTTTTTTTGTATCCTTTCACGCCTATTCGAAACAAAAAGGTTGCCCAATCTGTGTCCTGTAAGCGTTCACAGGTGCTGCAGATGCGGCAGTGCCTGCGAACGCTTACGTTTTTTTTAGCCAATCTTCGAGCAGCATGAGACCTTCTTTCATTGAAACTTTGGGATAGTAGCCCAGATCGTTTTTTGCTGCACTGATATTAAACCAGTGGGTTCTCGCAGCGGCATAAGCCATAAAACGGGTAATATACGGTTCACCGGATAAACGAAATATTTTATACACAATCTCAAGGAAGGCTCCGGTCAACCAGGCTATTCTGTAAGGTACCGACCCATTTACAGGACCCAAACCTGCCGCCTTTAAAAAGGCGTTGATCATGTCCCATGCCAGAACAGGTTCACCCTGGCTGATGAAATAAATCTTTCCGGAAATGGCAGGGTTTTTCTCCAATATTTCAGAGGCCAGAAGGTGGGCATCTACCGCATTATCGATATAGGTAGTATCTATAAGGTTTTTACCATTACCAATTCTTTTAAGTCGTTTTGCCCTTGCAATAAGCCGCGGAGCAATGTGATTATCGCCCGGACCCCAAATTTCATGCGGTCTCAATATAATTGTTCTAAGGTTGTCACTTGAGCTCTTAACAACTTTTTGTTCGGCAAGCGCCTTAGTTTTTGAATAGGGAGTGGCATACCTTGCAGGGTAGGGGAAGGATTCGTCTACACCCTCTATGTCGGTACCATTAAAGACTACACTTGGCGTACTTGTGTACACGAGCTTTGAAACTTTCTGACTATTACAGGCATCGATGACGTTTTGGGTTCCCACCACGTTAGTTCGGTAATAGTCCGCATAGTTCCCCCATGGTGGAGGTTTTGCTGCAACATGAAAGACAGTTTGAATTCCATTGCAAGCTTTTATCACCGCTGCATTATCACCGATGTCGCCCTGGATTTGATCCACTCCTATTGATTTAAGTTCGGGATAAAAGCTCCGGGAGAAGCTTCGAACAATTTCACCTGCTTCTACAAGCCTTTTGACAATAGCTTTGCCTAAAAAACCACCACCACCGGTAACCAGGATATTTTGTTTTGTAATTGCAGCCATTTCAATTTCTTTTCAGCCCATATTGCCAGTTTTTCGCGAAAAATTTTTGAATTATGTCTTATGTCCACAGGAAAACTCTTGTGGTACAGTATAGTTTCAATATTTTTTGTAAGTTCGTTTTTTTTTGCCATTTCCAGAAGCTCTGACATAAGATCCTTTTTATTAATTTTGTTGTCCCCTTCAATCAGTTCAACACAGATTACCGGTTTTTTGTCTTTTTGCGGGCCGACACCAACAAGGGCGCTTCTAAATACTTTTGGATGTTCATTGAAAATCGCTTCACATGGTATTGTGAAAAGAGTTCTATCTTTTGTTATCACGCGGTGGCTCTTCCTGCCGCAGAACCAGATTCTGCCTTTTTTATCGCGCCAACCGAGGTCTCCCATCCTGTGCCAGATCTGATCTCTCTGCTTAATCTTGGCCATCATATCCGCATTCGGTTTTTCAAAATACTGCCTGGTTACAAGATCACCCTTTACAGTTATTTCACCCATTTCACCATCTTTGACAACAAGACCATCAGACCATTTTTCAATGGGGTTATCACTGATTTTTATAATGCGAATTTCTATATTATTTATCGGATAACCGACACAGTTTCCATACCCCTTTTCGCTTAAATCTTTCGTTTCATGCAATATCTCATTGCTGCCAATAGAAATAATCGGTACGGCTTCGGTTGCACCGTAGGGAGTGTGGATTTCGGCACCTTCTATAAGCATGGAGGAAAACTGCTTAATGTTGGAAGGCGCTACAGGCGCTCCCGCAGAAATAACCCTTTTTAAGGAAGGGAGTTTTATCCCTTTATCTTTACCGTATTTGCCCACACGGTTAAGCAAGGCAGGTGAGGCAAACATACTTGTTATTTCCTGATCTTTTATTGTATCAATAATCTTTTTGGGGTCAACAAGTGCGGGTTTTGTAGGATCCATATCCGGTATGACGGATGTAATTCCCAGGGCTGGCCAGAAAAGAGCAAAAAGCGGGAATGTGGAAAGGTCGATTTCATTGGCGGATAGGCCTAAATGGGTTTTAATTTGGCGAAGCTGGGCGTCAAAGTTTCCGTGTGTATATACTGCTCCTTTGGCAGGGCCTGTACTTCCTGTTGTAAACAAAATAGCGGCTGTATCATTTTTTAATGTCTTACTGACAGGATAAGGTTCCCATGGTTTTTGAATAAGTTTTTTAAAAGTATGTCCCCCCCAGAACCATCTACGTCCAACTGTTACCCATATTTTTACTGTTTTAAAAAAGGCCGGGAAAAGGATTCTCACCAGGTGGGCAAGGGGGATTCCAATAAACCCATGGGGCCGGCTTTCTTTGAGGCATCCGATCATACGCTTTAATCCCATTCCGGGATCTACCACAACAGGTACCGCACCTGTCTTAAAAAGGGCAAATATTATAACAAAAAAGTCCAGGCTTGGCTTCACCATTAAAATAGTCCTTATACCGCGTCCGATGCCAACCCTTTCAAGGCTGTGTGCCAGGCGGTCAGACTCTTTATCAAGCTGGTGAAAGGTCAGATGAGTATATGCTGTGCGGTCGTATTTATCTTTTCCCACAGGACAGACTACAGCCCTTTTTGAGGGGAATTCCTTTGCCATTTGCCTTAAATAAGAAGAAATATTTATAATGTTGTTATTTTTCATTTCAATATACACGATACAGGATATGAGATGCAGGTTGCAAGGTAAATCAGATCATCTGAGCCAATTCCAAAACGTCCCCTTTTATCCAATATCTGCGTCAGGCTCAAATTTTAATCCTCGAAATACTACGTGTATTCCTGTGGTTAAATTTTTCGCTTTCCTTGATCTTGAACAAAATTGAATATTTTGAAACTGCCTCAGGTTTTGTTGAAAAAATTCCCAACAATATCGACAATCCGGTCCTGGGCATCTTCAAGGACATAGTGGCCTGCATTTGAGAAAGTATGGACTTTGGCTTTGGGAAAACGGCGCTGCCATTCAACAAGATAGTCATTATCAAAAACAAAGTCGTGTTCGCCCCAGCATATCAGCATGGGGATGTCTTTAATTTTGTGAAGATTATTATCAACGTCCTTGACTATCTGGAAACTTGGATCTTTTTGTTTTACAGGAATATCCTGAACAAATTTTAATGTTGCGATTCTGTTTTTCCAGCTATTATACGGAGCTGTCAGGCCCGTTCTGACTTCGCGGGAGAGCCCCTTGTGAGATGCCAAAAAAAGAGCACCAAAGGAAAACAAGTTAAAGCCAAGAACTGCGACAGCAGCGAGTGGCTTGATGTTCCGGACTATCCATAAACTTAAAGGGAGATTTTTATTTCCAGGGGGGAGAAATGCAGCCGTATTCATTATGACAATTCGATTTATTATTTTTCGATGTCTCAAGGCAAAAGCCATCCCGATCATTCCTCCCCAGTCGTGAACGACAAGTGAAATTTTTCGCTTTAAATTTAGATACTCGTAAAGAACATCAAGATCATCCACTCTGCTTTTAAGCCTGTAGTCATATCTTGTCTGGTCGGGTTTGTCAGAAAGGCCGCAACCGATATGATCCGGAACTATAATGCGATAGCCGGGGGATAATTTTTTTATCAAAGAGCGGTAATAAAAAGACCATGTCGGATTTCCATGAAGCATTATAACAGGGTCCCCTGCCCCTTCATCAAGGTAATGGTATTTCAGTCCATTTAAGTCCATGTAATTTGACTTAAATGGATAAAGGTGACGAAACCGGGAAGTATCTATCGGTTTTCTTTTCATCATCGATAAAGAACCTATGTTTTAGCTGCGTCATGTTGCGTGTTGCGAGTTGGTAATCGGAAAAAATCTTTTTTTATACCTCGTAACGCGAAACGAGCACCTCGCAACCCGTAACCCCGTAGCTCGCAACCCATAACCAGACCTTCTTATAAACTGCTATGAAAAGATCTCTATTTTAAGAATATCGCTTTGAAAAATGCCTGTTTTACCACTCTATTCCAAGCATAAGGCAATTCAGACCGCTGCCTATTCCTAAAAATCCAACCAGATCATTCTTAATAAGAAATTCACGTTCTGATGCAATGGCGGCAGTAATCGGAAGAGATACGGTTCCTATGTTTCCAAGATACTTAAACGTGGTGAAATCCTTTTCTTTATCAATTCCGATAGATTCAAGGATAGTATTTTGATGGGTTGCTCCTACTTGATGGCAGATGGTTTTATCCGGCTTGTTGTTTGGCCATGAAAGTTCATTTTTGAAAGCTTTAAACGTTTCTATACCCAGCTTAACGCCGTTTTGCAATACACCAACAGAATCCGTTTCCATAATCTGAGGGCTGTTCGAAGAAACCCCTGTGTTCGGCCCCCAGCGGCATAGCTTATAATGCTCTGCAGCACTCCTTATTACACCACCGAGCAGGCGGTGTCCTTTATCGGAAAGGGATCTATCAGTAAGTACTACAGCTACCGCACCTGACCCGCCTGTTAGTGTTGCCACGGTTTTTTTAAAAACTTCCATATCTTTTGCTGTAAGGAGGCGATCAATAGTGCTGTCTACGATTTGACGCGCAGACTCACAGGATACAACAATCCCTGCTTTTATATGCCCGAGCTCAATTGCATTAGCTATCTGGACCATACCGTTTAAGATACCCAGACATGCGTTTGAAACATCATAAATCTGGGTTTGTGGTCCCAGACCCAGACCATGAGATACTGCACAGGCCGTTGCAGGTTCCAGGTTGTCCCTGCATACGCCTCCATAAATAAGCATTCCGATAGATTCAGGAGCAATACCCGAATTTTCAATGGCTTTTTTCCCGGCCTTTACTGCGCCTTCGTACATTTTGTATCCAGGATTCCAGAACCTGCGTTCACGGATTCCGGTTAGCGCTTCAAGTTGGCCTTTTTGAAAATGAAGGGCCTCATAAAGTGGTTCAAGCCGCTTTTCAAGATCATCCGACGTCACCACGTTTGGGGCCAGTTCATAACCGAATGCATCAATATAAACTTTAGAGTAAAGCATAAGACCCTTACTAATGGCATAGTTGCAAGGTTAAGAAAATATTTATAATAAGAAAATATTGAACGGCAGAGTAAAGCGTTTTTTGAACGTCCAACATCGAACGTTGAACATCGAATGATGAAATCGCTTTGCTCCGTCGGTTTATAAAAAACGGCAGCATACTATATTCAAAATTCGATGTTGGACGTTCGATGTTCGATGTTCATTTTTATTTGCCCTTCCCTTCTGCCTTTTTTGGGTTATTGTTTTCAGATCTTGTGGTTTTAGTTCAGACACTATTTTACCGGAACAAGTCTAAAACCAAAATTGTCCATCTTATATATATAAAGTCCATCAACTTTCAAGTATCCATTTGCAAAAATTTCAGGATTTGGTTTGTCGGATATTTTAGTCACTACAGCTTCGACCTCAATTTTTTTATTTTCCGGAAGAATCTGACCACGATAAATCCAGTTGTGGGGGGTTTTTGTTAAAAGTTCAAGACCATGGCTGTTTTCAAGGTGTTTGAAGCGATCTATGGCAATGAATCTGATAAGTTGCAGAAAAGATTCTATTCCCAGAGAACCTGGGCATACAGGGTCCTGGAAAAAATGCGCCTTGAAAAACCATTCATCCGGGTCAACTTCTTTTATTCCGCGAATAAAGCCGAGACCGTAAGGTCCGCCGTCAGAAATGTACATATCTATTCGATCGAGCATGAGAAGAGCCTTTGCAGGCATTGACAGGAAATGTTCCCGATCTGGTTTTTTATTTACAGGATTTTTATCATCATTTTTAACATCAGGTTTATCATTCGGGGCAAATGGTGGTTCGTGTTTAAAATTAAATGATGCTTCATTTTTTATTTCCTCTGCACCCGGCACATAAGCACTTTCAGCCCCACCGTGAATGCCCGTCTGTATGGCCAGAGCTTCTTTTGTGAAGAAACCAAAGCTGGTATCGCCTTCATAGATTTTTAAGCCGGATTGAAAAACCTGAAAATCAAACTGTTCAATAATAATATCACCTGCTATGGAAACCTGTGTCAATCGAGTGCGGGTAGTCAGGGTCTTTTCATCGAGCAGGATGTTTTTATATAAAGTAGTATTCCCTCCAAGGTTCCTGAATCTTAGATCCTTTTCACTTTTTAAGGCAGATCCCATATATGAAGCAAGCCATCCACAGGCTTGAAGCGCTATTTCATTTATGATGCAATAGGGCATTGAAGAGGTTCGATTTGCCCTGAAGTACCATGCATCAGGGTTTACGTCAAATTCTGCTTCAATCCATCCCTCGGGCTTTAGAGACCATTGCTCCTGCTCGATGGATGTAATTCTGTCGATAAAAGAATATGGGGGTGCGGGGAGCCTGGCAATGAATCTTTCACTGTCAAATGGTTTATATTTGTCACCGAATGCTTTTGAAGGTTTTCCGGTTGCAAATTCTATAATGTGGCTGCGGTCAAATATCGCGGGTTGCGGGATGCTGGATGTCGAATGCTGGATTTTAGATGTTAAATTTGATTTTTCTTTCCAGAAGGATTCAATTTCGGTGCGTGTTATTCCGGTCATTTTCATGGACATGTCTTTAAACATAACGATATGGTGGCCGTCTGCATACATCTTGGCATCAGCAATCACATAAGGTTCGGGTGCGTATCCCAGTTCCTTTATATCCACCTCGTAAATAACATGGCTGGTTTTCGGAGTAACAGGCCCGCGGCATTTGAGAACACTTTCAACACCAGGAACAGGTTCATAACAAACTCCGGGTTTATCAGTTACCCAGCCGATCCGCTGGATAAATACCCTGAGGGTATGGGCGCAACATTCATACATAAGAGTGCCGGGCATGACCATGTCATCCTTGAAATGGCAGGTCAAAAACCAGTCATCCGGATGAATATCCGCTTGGGCCCTGATAGAACCGAGTCCGTATCGACCACCAAAAGGATCGAGAGAAAGAATTCGGTCGACCAGTTTCATGCGTCTGCCAGGGAGCCTTAAAGACTCGGAAATATTAATTCCGTTAAACAGCGTGCCGAAGCACTTTGAAAGATCACCCTCTCTAAGTCCTTCTACAGCATCATCGTTATAGCTTTCAGGATATAACTCGACAAGGTCTTTCCAGTCAGGAATTTTTTTACCCTTTTCGGGTCTGGTATCTTCATCGGTAAGGATAATGCCTCCTGAATTAATAACCTCTTCTTCTGTAAAAAAACCCGCACATCCGTTTGACATGCTTATTAGCGGTGTGTCGCCGATTTTTCCTTCAAAGCTGAAAAAGAAAAGATAAGTATCTCCCTGGCGCACAAATTTTTCTATTTCAATTTCGTAACGAATGATATCACCTGGTTTGGGCAGGCCTGTATGAAATATGACATTTGCGTCAAGAAGCCTGTATGATCTCTCCCCCTTAACCACATGGTCTATACCGAGGTAGGAGCATAAGAAAAGATCTGCCTGTCCGGCTTCCACAGAGATACATACCGGCGCATGACCGCCGTCAAGATACCAAACATCGGGAAGCACATCGTGTTCTGTAACAACGCGGCCATGGCCAAGGGAGCCCTTTTCACCCTCTACTGAAATGATCCTGTCAACAAGCATCAGTGGTTCATCCGGAAGGCGCACCCTTGCCTTATAAGTATCGACAACGGCAAATTCAGGGCCAAGTACTTTTTCAACAGAGCCTGTGGCAAATTCCATGCACATATCACGGGAAAAGGCCGGTTCCGGATAAAAGCGATGTTGTAAAAACACGGCTTCTTTCTCTTCACCTTCAGGAACCAACCCTTTATCTTTGATAACGGTTTCCAGAAGCCTTGTTTGAATGGAAAATGTTTTTGCAAAGTTTTTTGTTAAGTTGCTTGAAAAGTCTAAAAATATTTGATGAGCTTTTGAGGTGGCTTCAATATTTTCAGCCATTGTTTTAATGAGGTCTTGATGCCCCGCTTTCAGCGGGATTTCCGCTTCGCTCCAACTGGCTTTGCTGGTTGCCCCGCTTTCAGCGGGATTTCCGCTTCGCTCCAACTGGCTTTGCTGGTTACTTGTTGCTGGTTGCTGATTGCTGGCTACTTGTTTTTTACTTTTCAGGTAGGGCAGAACAGGGGCTGGAGATTTTCCTCCGATAATTATGCTTATTATGCCGGCGGATTTGTTCTTATCCTTTAAGTGAACTGTCGGAGGATAAGAATCATTTCCGTATAGTTTATCCAGGTTAACCGGAGCACGTTCCGCTGACAGGGCGCTTAAAACATTTAAAATCGTAATATAATCGTCTTCACCATTAACACATGCGCTCGCAGCTAAATGCGGTTTATTTTTAAGAATTTTATTTATCATCCTCGTGCAGGATGATCCGGGTCCCATTTCCAGAAAGATTCTGACGCCGTCACTATATGCCTGTTTTATTACGGCAGGAAAATCGAAGCCAGTAAGAGCTTGGTCTAAAATTGAAGATGCAGTGCTTTCACTTGTGAGATCGTATGAATGCCCAAGGGAACAGCTGTAAAATCTCAGGTCATCCGGCTGGCTGGTCGGAAAAATGTGAAGGGCCTTGTATGCCTCTGCAACAGGTATTGCGGCGTCGCAGTGGACTGTAATAACGCCGTCTAAGAAAAGTGCCGTACAACCAAGCATATTTATGGCAGCTTTTACATGAACTTCTCTGCCTCCGATTACACACTCATCGGGGGTGTTGATGATTAGAAGCCGTGTGGTCGGCCAGTTTTTAATCACTTTTCGTACATTATCAGCAGAGCGGTTAATCACCGCAGCACACCAGCTAACATCTTCGTCAGGCGGCAGAGACCATGCTTTTCGGGCAGCATGACACGGGCCTGCGAGTGAGGTTGAAAAAAGGTCTGTCTTATGCATGCGTTTTAACATTTGACTGCGGTCAGGCCATGCGCCCATTGCAAAAAGTCCTGCCGATTCACCAAGGCTGTATCCAATAACCGCGGAAGGTTTCAGCTCAAAGTATTTCATGAGGCCGGAAACAACACCGCCATGCGCAACCTGGCCAAAAATCATATTAAGCGGGTCGGATATGATTTTATCCCTGGCATCTTTCTCCCATCCTGGTGACCATGAAATTCTTTGTGGGACAAAGCAACCTGGAAGGAGCTGGGTTTTTAACCGAAGGGTCTTTGCATCCATCCTGCGGAGGATATCTGGCCACTGCAAACCAATACCCCTGCCCATTGAGACATAATGGTTTCCTGAACCGGGAAAGACAAATGCTGTTTCACCTGACAGACCCAGGCGGTCTAAAGAGTAATGAATACCACCTGATCCGTTTGCTCTTTGAGGTGTATCGGATAATACTGCATCTTTTGCATTGGAAATTAAATTTTCAAGCCGGGAAATATCACCTGACGTAATTGAAACAACATATTTTTTATCAGGATTTAGTTTGTTTTCAAGATACCAGCTGCGGGCAAGGGTCTCAATATTTTTGTATGCGGCCAAAGACTTTCTTTTTACATAGAGTAAAAGAGAGTCAAGACCTTTTATTAAAGAATCTTTACTGTCTCCTTCAACTACAAACAGGCCGTAAGGACTATTTCCCAATGGCCTTTTTCTTTCCCTTGAAACTTTTATTTTTGTCTGACCGGGCAGGTTATCAGTCGATGAATAATCAAAATCTTCAAGGACAACATGCATGCACGTTCCGTCGGTGGTCATGGATGCGACACATGCCCTGCGGGGACCGTCCTGTCTGTCTCTGAGCCAAAACTGAGGACAGACAGGGATATGGAAAGCTTTGTTGCGCCGGAGGCTGTCAACCGGCTCGGTAAAATTATTTAAAGGAGGGATTATTTCCTGGTACAGGCTAAGACTCGTTTTAACAAGTGACGCAAGCCCGGCAGCAGCACCGGCATGTCCGACATTTGCTTTCACAGAACCCAATGCACATGGTCTGTCTTTACTGTCCGGGTTCTTTGAAAAATATTCGTTAAGTGCCTCCGATTCTACTAAGTCCTGTAATCTGTCTCCGCTGCCGTGGGTTTCAATAAAGCTTATGGAAGATGGTGAAATATCTGCATCCTTAAAAGAGCGCTTCATCGACAGCATATAGGATTCCTTTGAAGGTACACTTTTTTCAATGCCTCCGCCGTTTGCGCTCCCAATTCCTTTGATTACGGAATAAATCCTGTCACCGTCTTTAATTGCTGTATCAAGTCTCTTAAGTACAAGTGCGGCAGCTCCTTCTCCCGGAAGGGTACCGTCTGCAGATATGTCAAAGGGGCGAATTTTATCCTGTTTTGAAAATGGTGTAATTTTGTTTGATGTAATGATGCTGCGTACGTCACCGAAAAGATCAATAGCTCCCACAAGCATGCTGTTTGTTTCGCCATTTTGAAGAAATCTGACACTCGTTTCAAGAGCCCTCAGGCCGGAAGCTTCTCCGCAGGAAACAATAAAACTGGGCCCGCCAAAACGAAATTCCCTGGCAATCCTGCTGGCGACAATTCCGCCCAGAGCTCCAAGTGTTCTGGTGTGAGAAAGGGGATGGCCGGATTCTTCCCTTAGCGATTTGAGCCAGGATTCTTCTTCTTTTTCACTAAGTTCAAGCTGATGTCTTTTTTTCCAGGTTTTAACCGAATTAGATAAATTCCAGCGTTGATGAAAATTTGTTGCTTCAAAGTCGAATTCAAGACCGATGATTACTCCCATTTGAGGACGTTCATCTCTTAATTCAAGATTTGCATCGGCCATTGCACCTGCTGCAGCCTTAAGCATTAGAAGGTGCTGAGGGAGTATGTCACAAATTTCATTTGGCGGTATGCGGAAATCACCGATGTCGATTGAAAGCTCATCCATAAAACCACCGTAAAAAGTCTGTCTGCCCAGGTGCCTGTTTGCGATATCGTCACAACCGATCCACCTGTCTTTTGGCTTTTCAACGATAATTGATTTGCCGCTTAAAACAGTTTCCTGAAAATCTCTCAATGATTTTAAAGATCCAAAGATAGCTTCCATACCGACAATGGCGATTGGAACATATTCTTCGGTTTTAACTTTTACAGTATGCCCCGCTTTCAGAGGGATTTCCGCTTCGCCCCAACTGGCTTTGCTGGGTACCCCTCTTTCAGAGGGATTTCCGCTTCGCTCCAACTGGCTCTGCTGGATACTGGTTTCAGGGTTCCACTCTTCGAAAAGGAGATGACCGTTTATTCCGCCGAAGCCGAATGCACTGACCGCAGCTCGGCGGGGAAGATTGGCATTTCTTTTTTTCCATTCTTCAGCAGATGTCTGTACGCGGAAAGCGCTGTTTACAAGAGGGCTTTTCTCCGAAGCTTTGTTAAAATTTAGTGATGGCGGTAAGGTTCTGTGTTTAAAGGCCAAAAGAGTTTTTATCATACCTGCTGCACCGGCACCTGTTAAAAGATGACCGATCATTGACTTGATTGATCCGATTGCACATTGCTGTTCGCTCCAGCCGGATTCACCCCAAAGGCTTCTAAGGCTGTGCAATTCGGTGGTGTCTCCCACAGGTGTTCCCGCTCCGTGGCATTCTATAAGATCAATATCGTGGGGCGACCAGCCGGCGGATTTATAGGCGCTATGCATCGCTCGAAGCTGTCCCTCGCTGTCAGGAGCAAGAAGATTTCCCCTCATGTCATTGGAAAGACCGATGCTACGTATCAGACCATAAATATTATCACCATCATTTATAGCGTCTTCAAGTCGCTTTAAAACAAGTATTCCAGCACCTTCCCCAACTACAAGACCGTCAGCACTTTCGTCAAAAGGAGCGCAGCGGCCCGAAGGTGACAAAGCTCTGAGCTGGCTGAAACCGACCTGGGTATAAAGGCATTCCGGTCTTGATACGCCGCCTGCCAGCATTGTATCAGCACGATGAGATAAAAGTTCATCACAGGCCAGTTTAACCGCATAAATAGATGACGCACAGGCGGCATCCAGTGTATAACTTCCACCGCCAAGGCCAAAGCCCCTGGCAAGAACAGCTCCCGGAAGGCTTGTAACCCTGGATGACAGGGATTGATTCCTGGTAAAAGAATTAATTGTGCTGCTGCCAAAGAGCTTTTCTTCAAAGGATGACCCGAATATTTCTCTTGTTACAGATGAAGATGCATCTGTCGGCAATGCAATTGCCGCAAGAACAACGCCGGTGCGTTCTTTTGAATTAAGTGAAGCTTTGCAATCTGAAATGGCAGCCCTGCCTGTATGGAGAACCAGATGGTACAAAGGGTCGAGCTCATTTAAAAGCTCTTTATCAATGTCGATTCCTTCAGGATCAAATTGAAAATCATTTATAAGACAACAGCGCCTGGAAAGAGCTTTATCGGGCATTGGGTCAGGGCGGACCATCAAGTCAGGATCGACTATCCACCTGTCTTCTGGCACTTCACGGGTCGCTTCTACTTTATTTATTATGTTCTGCCAGAATATATCAAGGTCAGGAGCGGCCGGGAATAACCCTGCCATTCCTACCACGGCAATAGGTGATTTTTTATTCATTTTCTAAAATGTTGAAAAAAGTTTTGTTTATATGTTTTGCGCATCCAAGGGGTGTTTATATAGCCGAATCGGACTTATATGACAAGCATCAATAGCCAAATTTTATATTGCATTTTTTCCTGAAAAAATAGTATTGTTTGTATGGTATTAAAGCAAGATAATATCATTATTGTAAAAAGGAGATGTAAAATGCCTTTGTATGATTTTTTATGTTCAGATTGTGGAAAAATTAGCGAAATCCTCGTGGCTTCGTCAAATGAAAAAGCTAAATGCATATCCTGCGGCAGTGGAAATGTTAAAAAAATGCTTTCGGCACCTTCATCTTTATCCGGAGAAGCAAGCGGCAGAATGCCCGGTTTGGGTGATACCGCCTGCTGTGGATCTTCACCAGGCCATGCAGATTGCGCCGGGCCGGGAAGTTGTTGTGGCAAAATACCATCTTAAAGAAAATTCATTTACATGAGCCATTTTCAAAATGTTCAATTTCGAAGTCTACGCTTATCTGTTCGAGATCAAGGAAGGCGAAAATTTTAACCACAAGTGCCGCGTAGTAAATGCCCTTGGGGTAAATACATGTAGTATTTCGAGGATTAAAATTTGAGCTTGACGCAGATATCGGACAGATAAGCGAAGACTTCGAAAGGGGACGTTTTGAAAATGGCTCACATGGATGAATATCAAAAAGAGCAATACGATGCTCTATTAATGGCAAAGGAGCACCTCGCAAACATTTCTGCACCGGAAAGACAGAAGCTCAACAACGCCCTGACCGACTATCTCTTATTTCGTGATAAAGTAAACACTTTCCTTGCCAACCATTTTTCACAAAACTGTACCCAAAAATGTTATCAGAGCAAGTTAAGCGCCTGTTGTTCTCGGGAAGGCATTATTACTTTTTTTGCTGATGTAGTTACAAATATACTGGTTTCAGAAAAAAATGAGATAGAGGCTTTACTAAAAGTGCTTCAACAACCCAATAACGGTTTCAAGTGTATCTATCTGGGCGAACAGGGGTGCATGTGGCGTGTAAAACCAATTGTTTGTGAAATGTTTCTTTGTGACCAGGCAATAAAGGCTGTATTTGATGAAAAACCGCAGGCCCATGAAGAATGGAAATCTCTTGAGCAGGAAAGAAAGCTTTTTACATGGCCGGATCGACCCGTTCTTTTTGATAAGCTGGAGAGTATTTTTATCGATGCCGGGTATAATTCACCCCTGATGTATATGCACAACAGCCCGGGTCTTTTGCGGGTAAAGAAAATTGCACAAAAATCGAATTTACCACAGAGATCACGGAGCTCACGGAGGTAAATAATTAATAAAAAAGATATTCTCTGTGTTCTCTGTGAGCTCAGTGGTGAAAAAAGAACTTTTTACGACGCCATCAGTTTTTATTGTTTCGTAAAAAGTCTATGAATAAAGGCCGGATGGCTAATTAGAAAGTTTCATATTCAAGGCGCAGCGGTTTTTCAGGGACGAGGCAATACATGTAGTATGCCGAGTGTCTGAAAAACCGCTGCAACGCAGTAGATGGGACTTTC
>RCNC010000583.1_pt1 | contig 27447 bp, 27 predicted proteins | sample 2041301 | NCBI WGS metagenome assembly RCNC01 (sample SAMN09708231, study PRJNA481090) | Marine sediment metagenome, whole genome shotgun sequencing project. | biome: marine sediment; feature: ocean; material: sediment; isolation source: Sewage treatment plant 13A marine sediment (STP13A) ... | reverse complement strand
AATACACCGATTCACGAGAGGAGACGCCCCATGACCGATGCCGTTAAAAGCATCGATGATCTGAACCAGGAGCAGACCGCTCGCTTGGTCATGGATGTCATGCACCGCACAATCATCCACTATGCACTTTGGTTCACCGAGATCCGCCACCAGATGGGCATGGAAAAGGCCCTGGAAGCCCTGTCCGTCGCCTCGGAAAAAAGTATGGGCATTCAACTCAACCGGCTGTCCAAGCTACTGGGGTTCGAGATGCAAGACGGCGTCCCCAGACCACTGCTGAACCTCCCAAAGAAAGATCTGTTGGCGCTGCTTGACGGCGCGGCGATCAACTGGCTGGCCAACGATGGCGTGTGGTTTCAGTCCGTGGAATTCACCAGCGGCATGAACGACGCCAAGCGCTGCAACGACTCGTGCTGGGCACACTTTTCCCCCTTCGAGGCCTGGGCCGTCAAACGGTTCCTGGGACTCGGGGACCGGCCCGGCCTGGACGGGTTGAAAAGGGCCTTGAGTTTCCGTGTCTACGCACGGATCAACGTTCAGTCCTTTAGCGACGAGGGGCCCGACGCCTTCATTTTCCGCATGAACAAATGCCGTGTCCAGGTGGCCCGCAACAGCAAGAATCTGCCCGACTACCCCTGCAAATCTGCCGGTCTGGTGGAGTACACCTATTTTGCCCGCGCCATCGACCCGCGCATTCATACCGAATGCATCGGCTGTCCACCGGATGACCACCCGGACGATTGGTATTGCGCTTGGCGTTTTTCGCTCGAGTAAATGTGAAATTGGGGAAGTTTCGCGTTTATCCGCGCCGCCGATCGACTTGATAGTCAACTGCAAGAGCCCGCCTGAACAAACGGACCAATGGAGCCAGGCCTCTATTGACATCCGTGCCGCTTTTATTTAATCAAATAATTGATCAAATCTATTGTCATCGCATGGCAACCACCTGCGATAGTGCTGTGTCCAGCCAAGGAAGATTAAATGGCCCCCTCAAAAGCAAAACAGACGCCGGACACCGGTCACACTCGCAAGGCCTACCAGGGCATCCGGCATATGCTGTTCCACAACGAGATCGTACCGGGGCAGAAAATCGCCTACCGGGATCTGGCCGAGCGGCTGGGCATGAGCCAGACACCGGTGATCCAGGCCCTGAAGTGGCTTGAATTTCAAGGTCTGGTCCGCCATGAACGCCATCGTAGATACTACACCGAGCCGGTCAGCATCCAGGAGGTGGAGGAGATCTACGACTTTAGGGAACAGATCGAACTGGCCCTGCTGCCTCGCACCCTGGCACGAATGGACAGCAAGTCCATAAAAAAGCTGGAGGATGCATTAGATGCCCACCTGAAAGCCTCGCGGGAGATCTACCTATACGGCCGGTTGCTCAAGGATATGGAGTTTCACCTGACGCTGGCGGGCCTGTCCGGAAACCGGGTTCAGCATCAGACGCTGCGACTACTGTTCGACCTGCTTTATCTCAAATATGGGGGGAACATCCTTTTTTCGACCTCGATGGACAGAGCGGACACCACCCACAAGGAATTGTTCAGCCACATTCGCGATAACCAACTGGCAGGTGCCAAAGCCGTACTTTCCCGGCACATCAACAGTGTCAAAAATCATGTACTCAGCGGCATTGAACGTCTGATGAAGGAAATAAGACAAGGCCGGTTTCTGAACCGCGACAGCGAGCACATTCCCCGTCGCTTGTCGAAGCGAAGCGGAGATCCCGCCATCGGGGTCGGAGCGAAGCAGAGATCCCGCTCATCGGGGCCGCGGGGAGGGTTCGATCATCGGCTTGCCAAGTCCGCCTTTAACTTCAGCACCGCCAGTTCTTTGGCTTTGGCCTCCACATCTACCGTAATGTCCAGGTCCCGCCAGCAATTGGGGAAATCAGCCGGATCGATATAGTCGTGATGGGGCCGGCACGGTCCCTTTCCCCACCCGTTCAGTGGACTGGAGAGATGAAAAAGCGGCTCACGATGCCAGGTGGATATCGCCGCTTTCGTTATGGCTTCCACTCCTTTTCCATCAGGCAGGCAGCGGTGGTGATGAACATCATAGACGAGGGGAACGCCGGTTGCCGTGCACACGGTCAACAGATCCGCCGGCGTGTACACCCGATCATCGTTTTCCAGCGTCAACCGACTTTTCACCTTCGGGGATAACCGGTTGATAACCGATGTCAATCGCTTCAGCGCCATCGACTTTTCACCGTAGGCCCCGCCGCCGTGGACATTGAGAACGTCGGCAGCCACCCATTCGGCCACCTGGGCATGATATTCCAGATCAGCCACCGATCGTTTGACCACGCCGGCATCAGGCGAGGAGAGTACTATAAACTGATCGGGGTGAAAGGAGGTCCGGATGCCGTTATCGAGGCTGAAGTTCCCGCATTGCTTGAAACGCGCAACAATCTGGTCTCCCTGCGGTAATTCATACAGGTCATATCCGGCATCGGGATGGGTTTTAACGGGCAGGATCTGGCTGTTGATCCGAAAGGCGCCAATGCCATTGTCGACGCAAAAGTTCAATGCTCGGTAAAGCGCATTGGCGTTGTCCATGCAAATGGAGGACAGGTGCGTCGCCCGAGCCGCCCCGGACAGCGACAGCAGGTACTTGGCCGTGGTACGTCGGAATTTGATGGGCGCCTGTCGAAAAATGCAGCACAGGCCAAAACGGATCATGGTGTCACCTCAACGCTTGGTATTTTTACATCAACATTCCAATGTAGCATATCTTTCTTTCAACTTGCGCATGGACCTGGCATCCTGCAACTATTTGGTTGTTGTCGGTCGGCATTCGGTTGCCGCATGAAACCGATAGGTTGATGCCCGGTCATAAAGCATAATAATTACAAAAGGGTTTGACGGGTTCGCGCAACGTCCCGTCAAACCCCAATCCGCCGGATTGGATGCGAATGTGTTGAATCGTCACTACGCCACTGCCTGGTCAACCCTCTACCAGGCCCGCTACTGCATTTTAATTGCCCTACTCGTTTATACAGGCAGTTGTCTTGGGGGATGGATGTATGCCGACGCCCTGGGCTTTCTCCACCAGGCGGCCGGCAGTCTGGCCGGCAAGTTTGCCGGTAAAGGTGGCGTATCTTTCATCTTTTCATTGTTTGTCCACAACCTCGTGGCCACCTATATCACCATGTGCCTGCTCACCCTGTGGGGCCTGGTCCCGGTGGTCACCGCGATTGCCAACGGCCTGATTCTGGGCTGGATCGTGGTGACCGCAGCTGGTCTATCTCCCGTTGACACCGCCACCATGCTGGTGCCACACGGCATGTTCGAATGGCCCGCCATGATGATCGCCTGGGGTGTCGGTCTCTGGCGTGGCGCAGGGTATCGGTTCAGCGCTGATCCCGGAACCTATTTTCAACGCTGGAAACGGTCCAACCAGTTGTTTTTTCTGATCGTTCTCCCCTTGCTGCTGCTGGCTGCCATTGTTGAGGGCCGCGGGCATCTTTCCGGATGGTTTCCAGGATAATCAAAAGCCGTCACAAAAGTTCCTAATGCCGGCCCCAAAAAGGCCGATGGTTTATGGTAACACGCACGATAGGTTGCGCGACACCCGAACAGCTATTGAAATACGATTGCGCTCATGACGTTTTTCAACAGCCGGCCAAACCGGAAGAAAGGATCGTTGAACGATGGACAGCCTGGCCCAGATATTAAAAAAAGTAAAACGGTTGGAGCCCATTCCCACGGTCATCCACAAAGTCCTGGATCTCGCCGACGACCCGGAATCGTCGCTGAATGACCTGGTGGGAGTGGTCGAGCGGGATCCGGCCATCACCGCCAACCTGTTGAAAACGGTCAACTCCGCCCACATGGGGTTGCCGGTCAAAGTCGATTCCGTCAGGCAGGCCGTCTCCATGCTGGGGTTGCAGCAGGTTGTGGAGATGGTGCTGTCGCAAAACCTGTCCGGCGACCTGCAGCGCTCCCAGAAGGGATATGGCCTGGCCAAGGGAGATCTGTGGCGCCAAAGCCTGGCCGTTGCCATGGTTGCCAGGACCCTTGCCGGCCAGCGGGACCTGATGAGTCTTCCGGCCATCTACACCGCCGCCCTGCTAAAAGATATCGGCAAGGTCATTCTCCACGAGTTTGTGGCCGAGCATCTTCCGGCGATCCAGAAATTGGTGGCCGAAAAGGGCATGAGTTTTGTCGAAGCCGAAAAAGCGGTGCTGGGGATGGATCACACCACACTGGGGGGTATCATCGCCAAACAATGGCATTTCAGCCCCCATATGACGTATATGATTGAAAACCACCACCTGGCCAATCCCGCCTCGCGGAACGACCCGGCTACCGCCACGCTCTACCTGGCCGACATGGTAGCCATGATGGTGGATACAGGCATCGGGGTGGACCGACTGGCCTACCATGTGTATCAGGATGTCTTCAACGACTTTTCCCTCGACAAGCAGCAGATCAAAAGCCTGATGATCACCTACAAGACGTTTCATCGAGAAATTCAAGGTTTTATGGAAGCCGCCTGATCCCGCACCCCTTGACAAATCAGCATCTAAAATTAGCTTTTCCTGAAACGATCATGAAGAGTGGCGAGAGGGACCTGGCCCGTTGATCGCCCGGCAACCTGAAAGGTCAAGGTGCCAATTCCAGCCCGAACGGGAAACATACGGCCCCATCTGCAATGGCAACGATCCAGCCGCAGCCGTCCCCTTGAAGGAGACGGCTTTTTTGTTTGCCCATAATAAAGACCCTGCCAAACCAAGGAGAACCGATAATGACAGAATTCATAAGAGGTTTTGCAACCAAAGCGGTGCATGCCGGCCACACGCCGGACCCCACCACCCATTCCCGGGCGGTGCCCTTATACCAGACATCCTCGTTTACCTTTGACAGCTCGAAACACGCCGCCGACCTTTTCGGTCTTCGTCAGTTCGGCAACATCTACACCCGCATCATGAACCCCACGACAGAGGTGTTGGAAAAGCGGGTGGCGGAGTTGGAAGGCGGGGTAGGTGCCCTGGCGGTTGCATCCGGGCAGGCGGCAGAGACGCTGACCATTTTGACCCTGGCCCAGGCCGGCGACGAGATTGTCGCCTCGGCAGAGCTTTACGGCGGTACGGTGAGCCTGTTTTCCCACACCTTCAAAAAGATGGGCATCACCGTACGCTTCGTTTCCCCTCACGACCTGAACGCCTGGGAAGGTGCCGTCACGAAACGTACCAAAGCCTTTTTCGTGGAAACTATCGGCAATCCCAAGCTTGACATCATCGATATTGAGTCCATTGCCGCCATCGGCAATCGCTATGGTATCCCTTTGGTGGTGGACAGCACGGTCACGACCCCCTACCTCACCCGGCCTTTCGACAACGGGGCGGCCATCGTGATCCACTCGGCCACCAAGTTCATCGGCGGCCACGGCACCTCCATCGGCGGCATCATCGTGGATTCGGGCACATTCGACTGGGCCGCTTCGGGCCGCTTCCCCGATTTTGTTGAACCCGATCCCGCCTACCACGGATTAAAATTCGTAGAAGCCTTCGGCAACCTGGCGTTTATCCTGCGGGCCCGGGTATTGGGCCTTCGTGATATGGGAGCAGCCATGAGCCCCTTCAACGCCTGGATGTTCCTCCAGGGGCTGGAAACCCTGCATTTGAGAATGCAGCGCCACTCGGAAAACGGAATGGCCGTTGCCCGCTTCCTGGAAAGCCACGGCTGTGTGTCCTGGGTCCGCTATCCGGGGCTGGAATCGTCCCCAACCTACCACCTGGTGGATAGATATCTCGCCAAAGGACAAGGAGCACTGGTGGGATTCGGGATCAAGGGGGGTCAGGTATCAGCCGTCAAATTCATCGAAAGCCTTCAGCTCTTCAGCCATCTGGCCAACATCGGCGACGCCAAAAGCCTGGTGATCCACCCGGCCTCCACCACCCACGAACAGCTCACCGACGCCGAACAGCAGGCCGCCGGCGTCACCGCGGATTTCATTCGTCTGAGCGTAGGCATCGAGGACATTCAGGATATTGTGGATGATCTGGACAACGCCCTTACGGCCGGAGTGGCTTGTCAGGGGTAGGTTGAAGCGGGACAGTAACCGGGAAACGCGATATACCGATGGGCGCAGGGACAGGGGCCTCGACGACCGGCGGCCCTGATCCTCGTACCGGTGGTTGCAGGGAGCGGGGCACACGGCCAACCGGTCTTAGTGATGTGGGAGGGAGAGAATCAGTGATAGGGCGGCACCCACCACACGGATTCCGCAAACTGAATGCCGATGGACAGTTCCGCTTCAGATTTTAGGATCTCGGTAATCGTGCCCAACGTGGACTGTTCTCCCGGAATACCCGGAAACGTACAGCGCAGTGTAATCTTCTGATCCATTTCAAACGCGTTTTCCGCGTCTTCTGTCCGCTGAAACATGCAGCGTGCGCCGCTTTTGCTGATATCCCGAATAATACCCGTAACGAACTGCCCCCTGTGAATGGCTTCGATATTTGCGGACACGGAGCATTGAATTCGCTTGTGGTCTCGCAGATCGAAGGTGTTTACGTCCGTGGGCACCTGGATTCGCCACAGGCGGACCGGGCGGTCAATAATTTCCACAATCGTGGAACGGAATTCAACCATATCGCCCTGGAAACTGCACCTGGCGTTCAGGCTTTCCCCTTCTTTTTTTTTCAGCATCGTTTCAGACAACGGAACGACGACAAAGTCGCTGTTGTCTTCAGGACCGATAAAAAGTCCTTCGGTAACTTCACCCTTATCTTCGTCAACAAATCTCAGCAGGGCGCCCCGTTGCAGCTTCAACCCACCTTTGTCAATACCCATGATTTTTCCTTTATGACAGTCCGGATTATCATTCACCATCAATTATGAAATAATACATATTCATACCGCTGTAAAGCGAATATCAATTTCATCAATGAGTTACGATTGAGGGGATGCTTTCCGTCCGGGATGCAAGCAAGCGTCACAAGTGCCGGTGGGGCTGCTTGCCCATCAGATGGGCGTGCTCGTGGGTGTGGATATGAAGCTCCTGGTCAAAGCGGATCCGCCCGCCATCCATGGTGTAGATGTGTCCCGCGGTTTTGGAGAGGAAATCAAATTCGTGGGAAATGAGCACAAATGAGAGATCCAGTCCCTTGAGAATGTCGATGAGCGTGTCCTTGGTCGCTGAATCCAGGCCGGTGGAGGGTTCGTCCAATAAAAGCACCTCCGGCGCCATGGCCAGCACCGTGGCTAGGGACACCAGTCGCTTCTCCCCGCCGGACAGCTTGTAGGTAACCCGGTCCTCGAAGCCGTTCAGTCCCAGAAAATCAAGGGTTTTTCTGGCCACGGTCACTGCCTCGTCGCGAGACTTTCCCAGGTTCAGCGGTCCAAAGGCCACATCCTCCAGCACCGTGGGAGAAAAAAGCTGGTCGTCCGCGTCCTGAAATAAAAGCCCGATGCGCTGGCGCACCTCAATGAAATCCGCTTCCGCCTCCCGTGCCTCACCAAACACCTCGACAGTTCCGGAAAGGGGTTTAAGCAAGCCCATGATGATGTGAAACAAGGTGGTCTTGCCGCTGCCGTTAGGGGCCACCAGACCGACACGGTCGCCGGCGTGCAGATGGAAATCCAGATCGTTGAGGATCAGCGGGCCACCGGGGTAACCGTAGCGGATCTTGGACAGGTTAAAAATCACGCGACGCATGGATTGATGCTTTCGACGGGTTGGATCCGATAAACGCTGAAATCAAACATGCATTTAACTATAGGCTTCGGGATAATGTTTTTGGCAAGGCCAGAGGGAGGAAGCCGTAGGTAATACTGCGACGACCGATAACGCAGTCCAAACACATTATCCCGAAGCCTATAGCATGGGCGCGTGGGCCGCATCAACTCATTTCACCCACTCCAGCATTATCAGCAGCGCCAGCGAAATAATGATGCCAAGGCCAAAAACAGGATTCAGGGGGTTGGGCGGAAACGAGCGAAGGCTGATAAACCGTCCGTGAAAACCCCGGCAGATCATGGCGCTGTGCACCCGCCGGGCTCGCTCCGAAGCCCTGACAAAGAGCATGCCCACCAGGTAGGCATAAGTCCGGTAGCTGTGGAGGTTGGTCTTGGGATGGAAGTTGCGGATCTTCATGGCGCGCACCAGGCGCTGGTATTCCTGTTCGATGACAAACAGGTAACGGTAAGTGATCAGGAGCAGGTGCACCATCTTGTCGGGCAGCCGCAGACGGTTCAGGCTGTGACCGAGGGTGTCAACGGTCATGGTGGCCACTAGGGCCATAAAGGCCACCATCAGGCAGACGGTCTTCAAACTGATCTGGGCGCACAGGGTCACTCCCTGTCGGGTGATGGTCACCGGTCCCAACGCAGCCAGTGCATCCCCTTCATAGGACCAGGGCAGCACCGCCCACAGCAACAGTAGAAATATCACCGGCGCTAAAAGGCGTTGGGCAACCGCCCGAATATCGAGCCGGGCTGACAACACCATGCATAGCGAGAGGATCAGACCGATGAAGAGCGCTGTAAAATCGTAGGAAACAGCCACCACGACGGCAAACGCCGCGGCGCCGATCACCCGCAGCCGGGGGTCGATGCCGTGTATCCATGAGTTACCCTCGGCAAAGGATTCTCTGATCATGATCGCCTGCGGTCCTTTCGATATCGTACATAGGCGCCCAGCCCCACCAGGCCGATGATGTAGCCGATGCCGCCGACGATCTCACTCATCGTGGGCCCCTTTTCCCGGGATTCGGCGACCATTCGCGTCAGGGGCTGAATCTTCTGTTCGAGCTGGCGGGAAACGATGGCTTCTATTTCCCGGGCCGTCAATCCCGGTTCGACCGATGGGGAAGCCGTTTCCCCGCCTGTCTCCAAACCGGCCGATTCAGACGGAGACGCATGCGCTGCGCGCGGGGTGAGTTCTCCGTGGCTCAGCTCAGCGGCGGAAAGCAGCCACGAATTCTGGTGCCCCATACCGGCGGTGAGTACGATCTTCAGATCGGCAATTGACGGCGCCTGGAAAGCAAAGGCTCCGTGGTCATCGGTCCGGCCCTCCAGCAGCAGCGTTCCACTGTTGTCGAACACTTCAACTTTGCCTGCTTTCACCATTTTGCCGCCGCTGAACTTGCTTTCCGTGAATACCCGATTCCCTTCGGCCCATGCGAAGACAGTCACCTTGTGGGCATGGGCAGCAGGAAGGCTCAGGAAGCTACAGAGCAATGTCAAGGCGAATCCGGTATGCAGTCGTTTCATAACCATTTCCTGTAACTCATTGTTATTTCTGTTGCAAAAACGCGGCATCGTAACCGGGCAGCATTTCCGGTTTGACTTTCCTTAGAAAGGCCACGCAAAAGACCGTGACAACGCCTTCGATAGCCATCACGGGCAGGTGGGCGGTAACGACAAGGCCGGCGACCTCGAGAAAGCTGCCTTCCGTATACATCAGGCTGACACCCGCCAGGACCGCACCCAGAAAAACGGAACCGGCACCGCAGGCAAAAGCCGCCGGCACGGCTATGCGCGACGGTTTAAGGACAAACGGGCCGAACAGATGGTAGCATAAGACTGCCGGCAGGGCCATGATCACGGTGTTGACACCCAGGGTGGTGATTCCCCCGTATTGAAACATCATGGCCTGAAGCAACAGGGCCGTCAGAATGGCGGGAAAGGCCGCCCACCCCAGCAGCAGCCCCACGATGCCATTTAAGATCAGGTGAACGCTGGACGGTCCCACCGGCACATGGATCAGCGAGGCCACGAAAAAAGCAGCCGAAAGCATGCCGGCCTGGGCCACGCGGTCCAACTCCATTTTTTTCAGCCCGGCAGCCGTTCCGGCCAAGGCCACGGCCGCACCGGCAGCCAGCACCGGCCCGCTCAGGACACCTTCTGAAATGTGCATCGTCGATTATTTCCAGTCGTGAAAGTATACCCAGATCACGGCACCCATCTCCACGTCCTTGTCCTTGCCGTCATGCTTGATCGTCTCTTCCGCTGTGTTCAGGGCGGCAAAGCCCCACCATCCCGAAACAGGTGCGGAATAGGTAAAAATGCCGTTGCCGTCGGCCTTGACGGTCTGGGTGACCATATAGTCCGTGGGTGCGTGGGCTGTCCGTTTCTGGTTGTAATACTCCACTTCCACGTCGGCATAGGCAACCGGTTTGCCGTCCACTTTCACGATTCCCTGGAACACGTTGCCTGCATAAAGGCCGTAGGGTTTGGCAAGCGGAACGATCTCGGTCTTCAAGCCCAGCTCTGCATCCCAGCCCTCATCATCGCCGAAAGCGGTAACCACGGTTTTGGTAAGGTGCACGATGAAGCAGTCCTCGGCCGGCTCCCAGTAAGGCTGGGGCTCCATGTGGAACATGTAGACCCCTGGCCGTTTGATGGCGTAATCTGCCGTCCAGGCCCCGTGATCCATCACTGTGGTCGATTTCAGCTGGCCGAGCAGCGACTGATTTTTACCATTGGCCGACACGGCAAAGACCTTGGGCTTTTGAAGTTCCATGCCGACCATCTCCATGGGATGGGAAAAGGAGAGGGTTACACGCAAGGTTCGGCTGTCCGCCTGCATCACCATGCTGTCGGATGGAATCACCATACCGAAATGGGCCAGGACCGGGCTGTAAAAAAGGACCATAAATGCTACGATTGCTGATCTTACACACGTTTTAAATGAACGCATCGGTTTCCTCCAAGAATTATTATATGTCATAAGATGGGTTGTGACTCAAATCGATAGGCCAATTAAAAAATCGCTCCTTGCGAATCGACCCACCGGGGCATTTGGTACCACCGTCACACCGCGGATCGGGGATTCGCCGTTTCTCATTTGACATATCGCTCGAAAAGGTCTGCAGCCGGGCCTTCAAACCAAAACGAATCCATCCATCGCTTCCCTGAAGAAACAAAAAAGGCCACAACGTCACCCGTCCTTCTGGACGGAAACCTTCGTGGCCTAAATTTATGGATGGTTCACTTTTTGAAATCGAAAAGACAAGCTTCAGCCTGTCCGCTGGATATGAGCCATATCCCAAATAATCGCCAAGATCAAGCCGTAATTTGGGAATCCCGTTGCATCGGCGCGGGACCATCCACGCCCTGCCATCGGATGTACTTTGACCGCAGGATATGATAGTGAAAAGGGCGTACCGCCCGCACATACAGCAGTTTATCAAACCGACGCCTTTCAGGAGAACTGTGTTAACCCCAGCCGACTCTGCCCAACTGATCGTTTTCGGCCGATACCCACGGATCGGTATCGCCAAAACCCGCCTGATCCCTGCCTTAGGGCCGGCCGGAGCCGCGGCCCTTCAGAAACGACTGGCCGAAAAAACCGTGGCAACCGCTCGCCAGGCAGCGAAGCGCATCGGTGCCCGACTGGTGTTCTGCCATGACGGCGGCAATGAGCAACAGCTTTACCGATGGTTGGGCGGCAGGCCAATCCGTTATATAGCCCAGGCCTGCGGAGACCTCGGCCGTCGCATGCACCTGGCCGTGCAACGCGCCTTCGATGGCAATGCCCGCCGAGTGGTGCTGGTTGGAACAGATATTCCCGGGCTGACAACTGAAATTATAGAGCAGGCCTTCAGCGCGCTGCATGAAAATGACCTGGTGTTCGGGCCAAGCATCGATGGCGGCTACTGGCTGGTAGGCATGACAAAGCCCGAAAACATCTTCGACAGCATCGTGTGGAGCAGGCCGGATGTATTGGAAAAATCCCTGGCGCTGGCCCGGAAAAAAGGGATGACGTCCCATCTGCTGGCGCCGCTGAATGATGTGGACACGCCGGACGACCTGGCCCGGGAAAAAGGCGGCTGCTATGTCCCGCTACCCTACCTGTCGGTGATCATCCCCACGGTCGATGAGGCACGGCAGATGCCCAGAACCCTCGCCGCCGCCGCGTCCCCCGATACGGAAATCATCGTCTCCGACGGCGGCAGCACGGACCGCACCGTTCAAATTGCCCGCTCCCTCGGCGCCCGCATCGTATCCGGTCGACGAGGCAGGGCCGGACAGCAAAACCGGGGAGCAAGGGCCGCTCGAGGCGAGGTGCTGCTTTTTCTCCACGCTGACACCCGGCTGCCGAGCAATTATGTGGATCAAGTTTTCGAAACTCTGATGGACCGGCGCACCCGCCTGGGGGCGTTTCGCTTTACAACGGACATTCGTACGCCGGCCATGCGATGCATTGCCTATTGCACCAACCTGCGCGCCGGCTGGCTCAAGCTGCCCTGCGGCGACCAGGGGCTGTTCCTGCGCCAACGTGATTTCGCCGCAGTTGGCGGGTTTCCGGATGTGCCCATCGCCGAAGACCTCTTCCTAGTACACCGGGTGGCACGCAACGGCCGCATCGCCATCGCTCCGGCAGCAGCTGTCAGCTCCGGCCGACGCTGGCGGCGCCCGGGGCCAATGCGAACCACGATGATCGATACAATCCTTTCCGTCGGCATTCTTGCCGGTGTCCCGCCAGGGCGCCTGGCGCCACTGAACCGCTTGTCGGCTAAGCAGACCAATCCATGAAAAAATCGCAACGACCGCCCAGAAAAAGAAAACCCAAAGCGCGTCTACTACCGGACTTGCTCGCTGCCGTGGTGGCCAATGAAAAAGGTGAGATTTTCGACCTGGAAGATTTTGCTGCCGTGGGTGCCGACGGAGAGCTGCTGTCACCCATCACCACGGGAGACACCATCGAATTGCCTTACGGCAGTGAAATGATGTTCCTGCCGGACCGGGTGCCCGTGGTCATGGATCTGGAAACCGGACAGACGAGACCCGTCGACCGAAACCCCTATTCACTGGGCGAACGCATTTTTCCGGTGGCGGCCTTCAACTCTCCCGGCGTGGTGCTGGCCCGAACCTGCGCCTACGAAGAGCGTCCCGGCGCAGCCATTCTACCCCTGTTTTCCTATGGTGCGGTGGGCTGGCACGCTCACGGATTCAGATCAGCGAGCATCGTGGTAGATACGGAACCCCGCCAGGACTTGCGCCGGATGCCCCGGGAAAGCATCGTGTCGGGCGTCGAACAGATGCGAAGGCAGCTGCCGGACAACCGTCTGGCCCGGCATTTGGAGCACTGCGCGTTGACATACGGCTGTCCGGCAGGCAAGAATTTCTTCTTAGGCCGTTTCGAGGCGCCCCTGCCCACTTCGCGCGCCTGCAATGCCCGTTGCCTGGGCTGCATTTCCCTGCAGCATAACGATCGGTTGACCAGCAGCCAGAACCGCATCGCCTTCACCCCGTCGGCCGAAGAGATCGCCGGCGTGGCCCTGGCCCACATTGCGCGTGTGGAAAAGAGCGTGGTGAGCTTCGGTCAGGGATGCGAAGGCGATCCGCTCATGGCGGCCCGGGCCATCGGACCGGCAATTGACCTGATCCGCGAGAAAACCACGCACGGCACCATCAACCTGAACACCAACGCCAGCCTGCCGCATGTGCTGGCACCGCTTCTGGATGCTGGACTGGACAGCATCCGCGTGAGCATGAATTCGGTTCGGGAAGCCTGCTACACCGCCTATTTTCGGCCCAAGGGATACCGCTTTTCACACGTCGTGGAAAGCATTGACCTGGCCATCGCCAAAGGCAAGCACGTGGCCATTAACTATCTGAACTGTCCGGGATTTACCGACAGCCCCGAAGAAGCCGCGGCGCTGTTTGTCTTTTTGGAAAAGCATCCGGTTCACCAGCTTCAGTGGCGCAACCTCAACTTCGATCCCCAGCGATACCTCCAGACGATGAACACCGTCACTCCCCTTGGCCCACCCGTGGGTATGGACCAACTGCTGCAACTGATCCGCAAACGCTTTCCCGATCTGCAATACGGCTATTTCAACCCGCCGAAGGAGCGTTTCCTTCAGACTTCTTAGGGAATCGTCATGAAATGGATTGCCGCAAAAGTAACCTTCGACGGCCTGGACAGCGCCCTGGCAACAGACCTCGTGGCCGATATTTTTTACGATCTGAACCTGAAGGGGGTCGTCGTGGACGACCCGGAACTGGACCCGGGGCAGGACTGGGGAGAGGACGCCATCCCTCCACCGGAAACGCCCGGCGTCACGGGCTATTTTGCAGACACACAACGTTCTGGCGACAAATGCAAATCCCTTGAAGCGGCTTTGCAGCGACTGGCGCGCGTCGCCAACATCAAAACCCGTGTTGAATACGCCCGCATTGACGAGCAGGATTGGGCCGAGGCCTGGAAAGAGTATTTCTGGCCGGAGAAGATCACCGACACCATCGTGGTCAAGCCCTCCTGGCGGGAGTACCCGGCAGGACCGCAAGAGATCGTTCTGGAGATCGACCCGGGAATGGCCTTTGGCACCGGCACCCATGCCACCACAAACCTGTGCATCTGGATGCTCCAGACCCATCTCAGACCCGGCGACGCCTTCCTGGACGTGGGCACCGGGTCGGGCATCCTGATGATCGCCGCCGCTAAACTGGGTGCAGGAAACGTCTACGGGGTGGACAACGACGAGGTGGCCGTGACCGTGGCCGAGAAAAACCTGCTGGCCAACCACATCGATTCATTCAGCCTCTCCACGGGCAACCTCGTGGATGACGTGCGTCAAACCTTCGAGATCGTGGCGGCCAACATCCTTGCCGAGTTAATCCTGGACCTGCTGCCGGACGTGAAGGCGGTGTTGAAGGAAAAAGGGCTGTTGGTCTGTTCCGGTATCATCACGGCCAACAAGGAGATCGTGCTTTCAGGCTTGAAGGAAAATGGTTTTGCGGTCGTTGAGGTGATTGAAAAAGAGGGCTGGGTAGCCATTGCAGCCCGAAAAACCGGTATCGGATGAAGGAAAACCGTGCTCACCGGATACCGGTGGCGGTTGAAATAAACTGGATTGACCAGCGCCCTTAAACCGTCGATGGTGGCGCCGTTTTTTTCACCTGGTCCAAATGGTACAAGGTGGCCCCCACCGGGGCAAAGCTCAGGAAGACCAAATTCAGCACGGGGATGAGAAAGGGCAATCCGAAGCCCAGATGGAAGAGCGGTGCTTTTCCCAAGGCCTTGAATCGTCGACCAAATGGCTGGAGGTTGCGGGCAGGAATGAGGTCGGTGTTGTCCCAGGCCAGGAAGATGGCCGCTACCATGGGACCAATGGCCGTCAGCAACGGTCCCAGGGGCGTAAACCAGGCCAGGACCATGATGGTCAGCGTCAGCAAAACCGGAATTATGTTGCGGGGCAGTTCCTGGCGGACCAGAAAACCCATCTGCCTGATAAACGGGGCATTGGGGGCAGCCGTCACCTGCCCAGTAAGCATACGCTCGGTGATACGGGACATCAGATCCATGATAAATACGGCAAACAGCACCTGTGCCAGCAAATAAGCAGCCACCGCCGACATGCCCATCAGCATCAGCGAGAGCATCCATGAGGCCAGGTGCCAGGCCCAGACAATCCACGGGCTTTCGGGCTGCTGCCACAACAGGGTCAGGATCTCAGCATGCTTGGCCAGGATCAGCCCGGAGACGGCCACCGTGAAGATAGCCACCACGGCAAAACGCAAAAAGCCCAGAAGCAAGAGCCGGGGGGTTCGGATCCCCAGCCACAGCCCCTTGAAATTGTATAAAATTCCAGAAAACAGGTTCATCTTTGTGCCTCAGTATCACGCTTAATTATTCGACATATGAGTGGGATTGACATCCGCATGAAAATAAGGCCCGCACTTACGAGGAGGTCGGCATTCTGGATTAGGAATAGAGGAATTAAGGCATTGGTGGAGCGGTTTCCAGACTCGACCGGTATTCCGTCATCCGAACACGTATTGGGTTTCTTTGGTTAGTTTAATTCCCGAATATCCCAATTCCTCAATCCCACAATAGCCTCAAAATAAGTCCACATCCGAACGGCTTCGTAAACCGGTCAAGATCAAGGCGTGCATATTCCGAGGATCGAGGCGTACTTAAAGTACGCCGCAGTGACGAGGAATTTCGCACAACGCAGATATTGGGCGTTTTACGAAGCTGTCATCCCTGCTGAAAAGCAACCACCTTGGACGCATGAGTGAAAAAAACCGACTTTTTCAGATCGGGGAGCATTTCCTTCAGCACCTCGAGCGTGACCGGGTGGGGGTGGGCAATGCCGATGGCGTAGCCCTGGCGTTTGGCTCTTTTTACTAGCAGCTTGAGCTGTTTTCTCACAAACGCATGGGTCTGCTCGTGGTCGATGAACACATCCCGCTCTGCAAAGGGCAGGTGGAGCAGCTCTGCCGACGGCCGGCACAAGGTGTCTGCCGTCGTGCGGCTATCCACAAAAAAGAGGTCCCGCTTTTTCAGGATGGTAAAGATCTGGCGCATCTGCTCGGATGAAGCCGTCAGCTTGGAACCCATGTGATTGTTGACCCCCTTGACACTGGGGACGCGGTCGAGGTTCGCATTGAGTTGGGCGATGAGTTCATCAGGCTTCATGGAGGATAGCAGCGCTCCGGGCCCGGGGTTGACGCTGGGGTAGTTGCCCGGCTCCATAGGCAGATGAAGCATGATCTCTACATCTTTTTTCAGGGCCTGATCGATGATGCTGTGGTTAAAGGTGCCCTGGGGAAGCACGGAAAAGGTGAGCGGCACATCCAGCTCCAGAAACCCTTCGGCCATTTTCCGGTCGTAGCCGATATCATCGATGATGATGGCCACGGGAATGCCATTGGTTACCGGCTTAATCCGGGTGATCGGAGGCGGCGGTACCACCGCCTCCCGGTGGAAGGCTTCGTAATCAGGGACGCTGTGATGCACCGGGCCTGTGTCAGGCCGGTTCATGGGAATCGGCTGGGGTGCTAAAGCCACCGGTGGTGCGGGCCGCATGAGAAGACGGTTGGCCAGTAGCCCGGCCGTGACAAGGAGGCACACCAGCAGCGTCACCCCGGCAACGATCTTCATCAACTGGAGTTTGGGGTTGATGCCTGTTTTTTTCTTTTTTTTCCGGACCCTGGGTTTTGCGGAACCTTTCTTAGCCATTTTTCAGGTCTTTGAAGATATCGTAGCTGATCAAAATGTCCAGCGCGCGCAAAACCTGGTTATCGGAAAAGAGCGCGTCCCGATCCAGGGGGCTGTGTTTGGACTTGAAGCGCTTCAGCGCCGGGGGATCCGGTGGCACTTCTTTTTTGGTCGTGTCCGGTTCAGCCCGCGGCTCTTCGAAAGTGTCGTCTGGATCGGCATCCAGATGATTTTTCAGGTCTTTTTCCTTGAGCATCCGTTCGCCGGCGGTATCGGTGTCGGAGAGGATGCGATGCTTGACCTCCACATCGGGCTCCACCCCTTTGGCCTGGATGGAACGGCCCGAGGGGGTGTAGTAGCGGGCGATGGTGAATTTTAAACCGTAGCCGTCCCGCAGGGTCTCAACGGTCTGCACGGATCCCTTGCCGAAGGAGGTAGTTCCCAGAATCAGGGCCCGTTTGTGGTCCTGGAGCGCACCGGCCACGATTTCGGAGGCGCTGGCACTTCCGCCGTTAATCAAAACAACAATAGGATAGGTACGTTTTACGTCGTCGGCGTTAGCCCGAAACACTTTGGTGTTTTGTCCATCGCGGCCCTTGATGCTGAGGATTTCACCCTCATTCAGAAATAGATCGGACACCTCGATGGCCTGGTTGAGGATTCCCCCGGGGTTGTCCCGCAGGTCTAAAACCAGGCCCTTCATAGGTGTCTCGGCGGTTTCCATCGCCTGCAGGGCCTCGATCAGGTCGCCGGTTGTGTTTTCCCTGAAGTTGGTAATCCAGATGTATCCGTATCCCGGCTCGAGCAGCTCTGCCTTGACGCTGTAAATGGGAATCACGTCGCGTACCAGGCTGAATTCCAGCGGTTCTGGCGCGCCTTGCCGGAGAACAGTGATCACGACGCTGGTGCCTTTGGGCCCGCGCATCCGCTTGACCGCATCCCGCAGGTCTTCACTGGGCGTTCCGTCAACCTTGATAATCTTGTCTCCCGCCTTGATGCCGGCCCGGTAGGCCGGCGTGCCCTCGATGGGGGAAATGACGGTGACCAGGTTGTTGCGCATGGTCACATGGATACCGATGCCGGTAAACTCGCCATGGGTGTCGATCTGAAGCTCCTTCAGGGCGTCGGGAGGAAGCAGGGCAGAGTGGGGGTCCAGGCTCCGGACCATGCCCTGAATGGCCGCTTCGATCATTTTCTGGGTATCGGCCTCATCCACATAGTTTTTCTGGATGAGCTCGATAACATCGGAAAAAAGTTTCAAGCCCTTGTAGGTCTCTTCGCTATTGGCGGACAAATCCCGGTAAAAGCCGTGACCCAGTATCAGCACAGCTGACACGAGCACCATTGCCACCCACATTTTCAGGTGTCGGGTTTTTCTGGCTGTCATTCGTATCTCCTCTAGCCTTTCTTGATCCAACCCAATGGATTCATCGGTTTCCCGTGGTGGCGTATCTCAAAATGCAGTCCGGCTCCGGTCATTGAGCCGGTATCGCCCACGGTGGCAATCACTTCACCGGCCTCGACCGGATCTCCCTTTAACTTGAACTGCTCCTCCAGATGGGCATACACGCTGTAGTAGTGGTCGCCGTGATCGATGATGAGCATGTTGCCAAAGCCTTTGAACCAGGAAGAAAACAGTGTCTGACCGCTGTAAACGGCCCGGATGGGTTCACCCCTGTCCGCTTTGATGTTAATACCGCTTTGAAAATGGCTCACCTTAAATTTACTGTCTTTGTAAAGTCCAAAAAAAGAAACTATTTTACCTTTCACCGGCATCATAAGCAAGCCCTTAAGCGCAGCAAAGGGTTTTTCCGCCACCACGGCAAGCGGTGAGTCCGCAGGGGGCGGTTCGGATTTGAAGGATTCAACCGTCTGATCCAAGGCTCGGGCCGATGTCTTAAAGGATTCAATGGCCGCCAACTGCAAAGATTTTTTTCCCCGGATATCAGTAAGCAGCGCCTCCCGCCTGGCCTGTTCGGTATTCATGGCGTCGATGCGACTGCTCAGGTCTGCCGTAGTCGTCTGTTTGTCATTTTTCTCTGTGACCAGCTGTGCCAGCAGCACCTGCATCTCTGCCTTGTCCCGGGAGAGCTGGGTCAGCACGTCATCATCATGGGACAGGATCTGCTCCATGCCACGTTTGCTTGAAAAGAAATCGAACATGGATTCCGCCGACGCCAGGACGTGGAATTTACCCAGCCAGCTGAGCTTGTAGAGGGCGGCCAGTCGGCCGGCCACATACTTCTCGTTGACGTTGGCACGGTGCTCGATCTCCCGGTATTGCCCCTCGAGCTCCCGAATGCGCAACTCCACGGCCTTGAGCTCCGTAGAAAGGCGGGCCACCTTTTTCCGAGCACGGTCAAGCGCTTTTTCAGTATTGTCCAGGGCATCGATGATGGAGGTCTCCGCTTTCGAAAAAGAGACTACCTTTTCCCTTGAAATCTCCAGCTCCCGGTTAAGGTTATCGGTCGCGCTATCCGTCAATTCAGGAGGACTCACATCACCTGCCGGTGCCGTACCGGGTTCGTCGATGCGCAGATAGCTCTCCCGGTTCATGATAAACCCGGTCTGATCCTCGAATAGAATCCGGACCCACTCGCCTTCGTATGAGAGCACCAGCACCCGGGCCCCTCTACGCAAGGTGGTAATGGGCGGGTTGTGGCTTCCGGGTCCGGAGCGCATGTTGAGTTCCGATACGAGGATCGTCGCCGGTTTGGGATCCCCGGCACCAAAAAGCGGTTGATCGAACCAACTGAGAATCAGCGCAATCAACATAAGCAGACAAACCGTCTCCGGACGGAAACAGATCCTGAAACGCAGCATGTTTTTCTTGACCGACCGATCCATCATTCTTTCACGAACTGTTTAAGGGAAAAAAAGCACCCCAACAGGCCCGTGATCATGCCACCGCCAAGAATGGCGGCACACGTGCCGATGGAAAAAAAACGAATGGCAACCATTTCAGCAGACAGCGTCTGTTCAAACTGGGACCCGATGACGGAAAAAGCGGAAAAGAGCATCCCCAGTCCGATCAGGCCTCCGGACAGGCCCTGGATAAGACCTTCTAAGTAGAAGGGAAACTTGATGAAGTTGTCCGTGGCGCCCACCAGACGCATGATATGGATTTCTTCCCGTCGGGAATAGAGCACCAGGCGGATGGTGTTGGCCGCAATAAATATCGTGGCCATGAAGAACATGGCGCCCATGCCGTAGCCGACCAGCTTGAACAAATTGAAAAAGTTGGCAAATCGGTCGATCCATTGCTGGCCGTACTCCACCTCGGAAACCGATGGCAGGCCTTCGATGCGTTGTGCCAGAAATTCAATTTTTTCCGGCGAGTTGGATTCGGTGACAAGGGTCACTTCAAAGGCATCTGGCAGGGGATTCTCACGCATGTTGTCGAGCAGGGAGGTCTGCCGCTGCATGCGCGCTTTCATCAATTCAAGGGCATCCGCTTTTGAAATGAAGCTGATGCTTTGGATACCGGCGATAGTCTGGAGCCGGTAGCGAGTGTCCAGGCGCTGGGCCTCGGAGGTACCCGGCGCCAGGTAAACCATGATTCGAACCCCCTTTTTCCAGGCGTTGAACATGTCCTGCGCGTTGAGGAAAAAGAGGCCGAAGGCGCTGAAGATCAGAACGGACAAGGCGATGGTGATGATGGTCACCACATTGAGAAACCGGTTCTCCAGAATGTCCTTGATGGCACGCCGGGTGTAGAAGATCATTGGTTCGCCTCTTCAATTTAAAACGCTCGGTTCAGGGTCAGATATCCGGTGGCGTATCCAGCCGTCCCTGCCGGATCTGCAGCACCCGGCCGGTTGCATTTTTGATAAGGGCTTTATCATGGGTGGCCACAACGACGGTTGCCCCGCGGTTATAAAACATGTTGAGCAGCTCAAAAATAGTGGCTGCCGATTCATCATCGAGGCTGCCGGTGGGTTCGTCGGCCAGGATGATCTTGGGGTCGCCGGCCACGGCCCGGGCAACGGCGACCCTTTGCTGCTCACCACCGGACAGGCTGGGAGGGTAGGCGGCCATACGGTCTTCCATACCCACCACGCGAAGAACGCTTTTCACCTTCTTTTCGATGAGGCTGCGCTTCTTGCCCCGGACCTCCAGAACCAGGGCCACGTTTTCGTATACGGTTCGGCTGGGGATGAGCTTGTAATCCTGGAAAATGATGCCGAATTTTCTCCGGAGCATAGGAATTCGACGGCGGGGGATCCGGGAAAGGTTCATGCCGTCCACCAGGATCTGCCCCTCTGAGACCGGCTCGGCCAGGTAGAGGAGCTTGAGCAGGGTGGATTTACCCGCCCCGCTGGGTCCGCTGATGAATAAAAATTCGTTCTTGGCAATATCCAGTGTGGCGTCCACCAGTGCCTGCTTGGCACCGTAGCGCTTGTGGACGTGAAACATCCGGATGACCGCGCTCTTTTCAGCCATGCTGGTCATTGGACCTCGGCAATGTCGATACTGGGCTTTCCCATGGACCGATCGAGGGCCGCCGCCGCAATTTGAAAATCGTATAGGGCATTGTAGTATCGGGTCATGGTTTCGGAAAACTGGGTCCTCGCATCGAGGACATCCGTGGATGTGGCCATCTGCTCTTTAAACATCTCTTCACTGATACGAAACCCCTCCCTGGCCTGATCGATGGCGGATTGTACCGTGACGATATTCTTCTCAAACTCATCGGCCTTGAGCCAAGCCTGCTTGACCTGTCGCTGGATGTTGTCCAACAGTTCGGTGCGACGGAGACGGGCCTCAGCAAGCTTGCTTTTCTTTTCCGCAACGCCGTGACCGGTTTTGCCCCACTGCCAGAAATCCCAGCGGGCCTGGGCCTGAACATCCCAAAAGCTGCTGTCGGAAATACCCTCACCACCGTCCACCTGCCAGTCCGTACCCAATTTATAGTAATTGCCTTGAACCTGAACCGTCGGATAATAATCTTTCTTCGACAGGGTCACTTCCTTCTCACGGATCTGAATGTCCAGGTCTGCCACGGCGACTTCCACGCGACCCTTTTCCGCCGTTTCCAGGCACTCCACCAGGGATCGGGACAAAGGCTCGAAATCCAGGACGTCCACCGGTGTCACCGATGTGCCGATGGGTCGCCGCAGCAGCAGGTTGAAGTTGGCCCGGGCAATCTCCAGGTTGCTTTGCGCCGCCACCAGGTCCTGGCGGGCATTTGCCAGCTCGACCTTAGTTATTAGCAGATCATTGAGCGGCGTCATCCCCACCTCGTGATAGTTGACCGCCACTTCCGTCTGGGCCTCCAGCATGGTGACAGCTTCTTCGGCCACAACCTTGAGCTTCTGGGCCTGGAGCAGAAGGAAATAAATCCGCTTGGCGTTAAAAACAATATCCTGGCGGACCAGGGCTTCGTTGAGACGGGCAACGTCCAGCCCCATCCGGGCAAGCTGGTACTGATTGGTCAAGGCAAATCCGGTAAACAGGGGTTGGGTGACGCTGGTCACGAAGGCGTATCCTTCCTCGGGTTGCACGACCCCTAAAGTCGGAATTACGCTGAAGCGGGGTTCGTCGTTGCGGGTGTAATTGTACTCGGCGCTGAAGGTAGGCAGAAACTCCGTGCGCCGGGATTTAAGCGCGGCATCGGCGGCACGCGTCCGCTCACTGGAAATGCGGGCGGAAATGTTGGCTTCGAGAGCCAGGGCCACCGTGTTAACCAGGTCCATGTCGGGCGACGACGCCGTCTCATCGCAACCGGCTGGCAACGCTGCGGTCAGCCACACGCAAAAGAAGGCAATTGATGCGAAAAGACATCTATAGCGGTTCGATGAACGCGGCAATACGGCTGATATCCCACCGGGGTTTGGCATTGACCGGCAACCTCGCAGCTGTTATGAATCGCTTCCAAGCTCAAGGAGTGCTGTTTCCAGTTTTCCTTGCCGAAGCCTCCACTGAATCCCAATGACGGGCTTCTTCCAGTTCGGTGGAGGCTTTTTTATACGAAAAATCCCTTAAAATCAAGTATTTCTTATAAATCCGGCCGTCTGAAAGGCGCCCCATGAAAAATGAACTGATCCACCTGTTGTGTCAAAAATCCTTCAAGTTCAGTGAAACACCCGCATTCAAGCTGGTGTCGGGCCGCATGAGCCGGTTTTATGTAAACTGCAAGCCCACCACCATGAGTCCCCGCGGCATGTTTCTCACCGGCCATTTGATGTTCGCGGCCATGCAGGACAGCGGGGCATCGGCCGTGGGCGGACTCACCTTCGGCGCCGATCCCATCGCCATGGCCACTGCCTTTGCCTCAGAGCTCAAGGGCCAGCCGGTAAATGCCTTTTCCATCCGCAAAAGCCAGAAGGACCACGGTATTGTCAAATGGGTGGAGGGGGACATCCTGCCCGGCGAAAAAGTGGTGGTGATCGATGATGTGGCCACCACCGGCGGTTCCACCATTAAAGCCATCGAGCGAGCCCGCAGCGAAGGGCTGGAAGTGGTTCGGGCGGTGATCCTGGTGGACCGCCAGGAGGGGGGCATGGGAGGGGGGCATGGACAACATCAGTGCCCATGTGCCCAACGCGACCGCCATCATCACCCGGGATGAACTGGTGGCCTGCTGGAAGAAGATCGCGCCAGCAACATAACAAAATAGTCGGAATAAATAATAAAAAGGGGGAACCGCCGGCATTCTTTTGCGGTGGTTCCCCCTTTTTAGGCTTCTTATTGAGATCGATTACTCTGGGAAATAGGTGGCGCAGGCGTCTTCAGACTCCCAGGTAGTCACCCGGCTGACGGCCATCCCGGGCTCCTTGATCATCTCCTGCAGGCTGTTGGCGATGTAAAAGGCGAGATTTTCCGAGGACGGGGCGACGGTGTTGAAATCGGGCAGTTCGTTTAAAAACTTATGGTCCAGGCGGCCCATGATCTCTTTTACATACCCTTTGAGGATGCCGAAATCAACCACCACACCGGCGTTGTTCAATCGATCTCCCTTTACGCAGACCTCCACCTTCCAGTTGTGTCCGTGAAGGTTTTCGCATTTTTTAGCCACCATGGCCAGCTGGTGGGCGGCAGCAAAATGGCTGACAATTTTTAGTTCGAACATGACCTATCCGCTCCTGTGGGTCTTTCCGGATCGATGCCGGCGTTTCAGTTGGCCACCCTGGATGGACCGCTTTTTAGAATGGTTTTCAGCTTGCTGGTAAACTTGCGCTCTTCAAGCGAGGCAAACTCTTTGAGAATTGTCACCTGTTTTTTATTGAGATTGGTGGGGGTCTTCACGTTCACCTGGACAATCTGATCACCACGGTGGCCGTTTCTAAGGGAGGGAATCCCTTCACCCCGCAGCCGGAAGTTGTCGCCGGGTTGGGTACCCTTGGGGATCTTCAGTTCGCTCTCCCCGTTAAGTGTGGGGATGGTGATGGTATCACCCAGGGTCGCCTGAACAAAGGAAAGAGGAATCTGGCACAATACGCTGGTGTCGTCCCGCTTGAAAAAATCATGGGCTTCAGCGTGAATGAACACGTACAGGTCGCCGTGCGGGCCACCATAGACGCCGGCTTCACCCTCGCCGGTGAGTCGCAGTCGCGAGCCGTTGTCCACGCCGGCAGGAATTCTCACAGACACCTTTTTGTGGGCCAGTACCTTGCCATGGCCCCTGCAGGTTTTACAGGGATTGGATATGACCTGTCCTTGGCCCCGGCAGTGGCTACAGGTGGTACGAACGGTGAAAAAACCCTGACTGCGGCCCACCTGGCCGCTGCCACCGCATTGGGAACAAGTCTCCACGCCGGTCCCGGGTTCAGCGCCACTTCCCTCACAGACGGTACACGCTTCAGCCTTTTCCACATCGATCTCTTTTTCCGTACCGAAGACCGCTTCCATAAAGGTGAGCTGCATATCGTAACGAAGGTCAGCACCCCTGTTTGCCCGGCTCCTGGATCGGCGGCCGCCGCCAAATCCGAAGAAATCTTCGAAAATATCTCCAAAACTGGAAAAGATGTCTTCAAATCCACCGAAACCGGAGAACCCCGACCCCTCCAGCCCCTGATGGCCATACTGATCGTAAATCTGGCGTTTATTGGCGTCCCGGAGTACCTCGTAAGCCTCGGCGGCCTCCTTGAACTTTTCTTCGGCCTTTTGGTCTCCGGGGTTTCTGTCGGGATGAAATTGAAGGGCCAGCTTCCGGTAGGCCTTTTTCAAATCCGCATCGCCGGCGTTTCGTTCAACGCCGAGCACTTCATAATAGTCTCGTTTGGCTGCCATGGATTGTCCTGGAACGTTACCCCTTCGTGTTGTCACGGGCGGTGTGATGTGTTAATTTTTCGTCGTTTTAATGATTCATAAACTTAATGCAAGATGAAAGGATGTCAATGGAAAGTCGGGAGCTTCCCTTCGTTCGGGAGATGTTCGACAGCATCGCCCCGCGCTATGATCTGCTCAACCGCCTGCTCAGCCTCCGCCAGGATGTCGTCTGGCGAAAAAAGTTGGTGTCGGTCATGGCTATTCCCGAAAACGGGAAGGTGCTGGACGTGGCCTGCGGCACCGGTGACGTCTCCATTGAGATCTGCAGGCAGAAAGGGTCGCGGGTGAAGGTGACCGGCCTTGATTTTTCACCGGGCATGCTTCGCCTGGCCCAAGAGAAGATCCTCCGGAGTCAAAACAGCTCGATCTCCCTGCTGGCCGGCGACGCCCTGGCGCTGCCCTTTGGCGAAGCATCCTTTCATGCAGTGACCATCGCCTTCGGCATTCGCAACATCCAGGATAAAGCCGGCGCGCTGAGAGCTTTCTATAAGAGCCTCATGCCTGGCGGGATGTTGCTGGTGCTGGAACTGGCCACACCGAAAAAAAGTCGTCTGCGCGAGGCCTACCTGGCTTATTTTCAAAAGGTGCTCCCGCTGATCGGGCGCCTCTTTTCCAAACACGGCTTCGCTTATTCCTACCTGCCCGACTCGGTTTCCCGGTTTCCGACAACCGATGTTTTCATGAACATCATGGCGGATGCGGGTTTTTCCGATATCACCTGCCGCCGGCTGTCATTGGGCATCGCCAACTTTTTTGTGGGGGTTAAGGGCCCTGTTAAACAACAAATGAAAACAAACCCAGAATGCTGAACCGGTAAACGCTTACGTCGCATGCATCTGAAAAAAATTGTCCCATTGCATATCCAAGCGTTTACAGGCCTCCGCCAAGGAGACGGCCGTCCATATTGGCGTGCCGGCTTTATCGTTCCCGACAATTTTACATAGCTTCAACCGCTTTAGTTTTCCCAATGCATCTTCTATTTCGAAATCAAAAGGGGTATCGTATGTCTTTTTAAACCAGTCCTCAATGGCATCGTCCAACGCTGCAGCGCTCAACCCCGTTTCGGATGTCACCAGGAAAAGATATCCCAGCAAGGCCTCCTTAAACTCCTCTTCTTCAGCATCGGCGATGATGTGATAAAAAACGCCGGCGTTGTTGTCCAGGTTCTTGAAATAGAGATTGTCGCCCAAGGCTTTCATGAATTTAATTTTACGATTTTTATAGCTGTTCCACTGTTTGAAAAGAAATGCACCAATGGCGGCCAGTGCCGTTACCCCGCCCACCATGCCGGAAATTTCCACTGGACCCAATGGCGGGATCTTACCGCCACTGGCGACAACGGAACGGGTCATCAGCCATAAAATACTCGCCATGGCAACCAATCCCGCACCGGCCTTCAATAAAACCGTAACACCACCACCGACGGCAACACCGCCCATGAACAGTTTATCCTTGAGCTTCATGCGAACTTGAGCGTTGGGAAACAGCATCTCCAGGTCACCTTTGGGAATGTTCTTAAAAAGCTTTACGATCATGGTTCCCGGATCGAAATTCAGATCTTTGCGTTCGCGGGCCCGAAAATAGGATTCATCCTTGTACTTGATGAGCAACGCCACCCTGTCGTAGACGGTGATATCGGCGGTTTCTTCTTTGAACAGCCATTTTTTGCGCCTGATCCGACGGGATCGGGCTCCCCTGCCAAAAACCAATTGGTTCTCAAAATCCTCGAAATCCACGAACAGGTTGATCTTGAAGAGCGATTCACGGTTCATGGCGTAAGCCAGATCGGTTGCGGTGATTTGTTTGTAGTTGGCCTGATTCATCACATCCTTAAAAACGGCCATGAGCCGTTCTTCATGGGCTTTGCGTGCTTCATGGGAAAAGTTTTGCGTGGTCACTGTATCGCTGTCGGGATTGAACGGGTGATAGCTCTCCTTGAGCGCCTCGGTTTGCGCATGAAATTCAAAATGAAAAATACTATCCAGGATTTTGCAAAAGCGCAAAAACGTTTCCCGATCATGGGTCGTATGCATGTGGCCGTTGGATAAACGGTCTACCAACTCGGCTTTGCGGATGGGGATGAATCGCTCTCTGTCTGAATGGTCTGCCATAACATATAGCCTCATTCTATTGGATGAAATCTGGTTTGTTCAACTGATTATAAGATAATGGGCCAAAAATAGATTACAATTTTAGTTGCAATTTTTTATTGGCCGATTGACATTTGAACCAGTGAAAAAGCCGAAAAAGTATCCGCAACTCATGGAG
>RCNC010001294.1_pt1 | contig 27495 bp, 23 predicted proteins | sample 2041301 | NCBI WGS metagenome assembly RCNC01 (sample SAMN09708231, study PRJNA481090) | Marine sediment metagenome, whole genome shotgun sequencing project. | biome: marine sediment; feature: ocean; material: sediment; isolation source: Sewage treatment plant 13A marine sediment (STP13A) ... | reverse complement strand
GAGCAGGACATCGGGGTTGCCGAAAAGAGCCTGGGCAAGAAGCACGCGGACCTTGTCCCCCCCTTCCAGTTCTTTCATCTTCAGGTGGCATATCTCTTCGGGAAGCCCCAGTCCGTTGAGAAGAACCGCTGCTTCGGACTCGGCCTCATAGCCGTTCATCTCGGCAAACTCCGCTTCAAGTTCACCGGATCGGATGCCGTCCTCTTCGGTGAAATCCACCTTGGCATAGATAGCGTCCCGTTCCACCATGAGGGTAGAAAGCCGCTCGTGTCCCATGATCACCGTATTGATGACAGTTTCCTCGTCATAGGCAAACTGGTCCTGCTTCAGGACGGCGATACGCTCACCGGAGCCTACGCTCACAGTCCCGCTGTCAGGCTCGATTTTACCGGAAAGGATTTTCAGAAACGTCGATTTGCCGGTGCCGTTAGCGCCGATAAGACCGTAGCAGTTGCCGGGTGTGAACTTGATATTGACGTCCTTAAACAAAACACGCTTGCCATAGGCGAGCGTTACATTGGATGCGCTGATCATAGCTTGTTCCTCATTTACGTGCCCGGGGAAAACAATCCCCTCAAAATAACACCGATACAGTTAAGATACGGATATGGAAAATAAAAAACCACGGGTCGTTTCAACCCGTGGTTCATGCGACGCATGCTTATAGCGGACCACATGGAGGTATGCAACCCTTTTTTTACGTATAGATTAAACATCACAGGAATACAGTTAGATGTATAGTGCGGAAAAGAACGATCATGTGTTTGTGGCAATGCCAAATAGTTTGTGATAACTTAAATAAAATCGTAAGACGATTTTATCGAACGCGACGGTGTCGCTCCTGTGGCATCAAAATGCCATTTTATCCTTTCAAAGAGGCTGCCTGATGGCTCTGATTGGTATGCGAGATGTGGGCTGGGGATTTACTGAGCCTCCCCTGCTGGAAAACGTAACGTTCCAGATCGAAAAAGGCGAACGCGTGTGCCTGGTAGGTCGCAACGGTGTGGGCAAGTCTACCCTACTAAAGCTGCTGAGTGGCCAAATGATTCCGGATACTGGTGATGTCTGGAGGCAACAGGGTGTCAGTGTGGCTGCATTGGATCAGGATGTTCCTGCAAAATTCGACGGCACCATCTTTGATGCCGTTGCCGGGGGCCTTGGTAAAACAGGCCGGGCCCTGGTGGAGCACAGCCGGATAAGCAGGCACAGTTCGACCCGGGTCACTCCCCAACTGGAAAAAAGGCGTGAGGAACTGCAGCACATGCTGGACACGGGCAATGGATGGGAGCTGTTAACACGTGTCGATAATATTCTTTCACGAACCCGGCTAAATCCGGAGAACCTGTTCGCAAATCTTTCTGCGGGGCTGAAACGGCGCACATTATTTGCGCGTGCCCTGGCCGGCAAACCAGACCTTCTCCTGCTGGATGAACCCACCAACCACCTTGACATCGATACAATCATATGGATGGAAGACTTTATCCTGCGCCATGTAAAAACGCTTCTTTTTATCACCCATGACCGCGCATTTCTGAAGAAAGTTGCCGGCAGAATCCTGGAACTGGATCGGGGCCGCCTGGTTTCCTATGACACTGATTATACCACCTATTTAAAAGAAAGACAGGCTGCCCTGGCGGTCGAAGAAACACACAATGCGGTCTTCGACAAGAAACTGTCCCAGGAAGAAGCCTGGATCAGAAAAGGGATAAAAGCCCGTAGAACAAGAAACCAGGGGCGCGTCAGGAGCCTTCAGAAAATGCGTGAGACCTACCAGGCTCGTCGCCGTAAAACAGGCAGTGTCCGGCTGCAGATTCAGGAGGCGGAACGAACCGGCAAGCTTGTTCTCGAAGCTGTAAAAGTGAGTTTTTCCTATGGACAAACCCCCATTACACAGGATTTTTCCACGGTCATCATGCGCGGGGATAAGGTGGGCATTGTCGGCCCCAACGGTGTAGGTAAAACGACCCTGCTGAATATCCTTTTAAAAACAACGCGCCCGGAAACAGGTCGTGTCCGTCACGGCACCAACCTTCAGATCGTTTATTTTGATCAGCTCCGGGCACAGATCGATGAGCAAAAGACCGTGCGGGAAAACATCGTCGCCGGCAACGACTTTATTATCTTTAACGGCCGGAAACGCCATGTCATGGGCTACCTTCAGGATTTTCTCTTCTCCCCCGAAAGATGCCGCACGCCAGTTTATGTTCTTTCCGGTGGAGAAAAGAACCGCCTGCTGCTGGCCAAGCTGTTCACGCAACCGGCCAACATTCTGGTACTGGACGAGCCCACCAATGACCTGGACGCCGAAACCCTGGAGCTTTTGGAGGAGTTGCTTTTCGAGTATCAGGGGACCCTTCTGCTGGTCAGTCACGACCGGGAGTTCTTAAACAACGTGGTCACCAGCACCATCGCCTTTGAAGGCAACGGGCAGGTGGTGGAATACATTGGTGGATATGATGACTGGCTTCGTCAACGACCCCAAAGCACAACAGCATCACGGCCGGAAAAAAATGGCCTTAAAAAAAACCGGCCAAAACCCAGGAAATCCCAATCACGGAAGCTGGGTTATATGCAGAATCGGGAAATGCAGGATCTGCCCCAAAAGATCGAAGCCCTTGAAACAGAGCAAAAGGAGCTGTTTGCGATCCTGTCCGACCCCTTGTTTTATAAAAAAGAAAAAGATGAGATAGGCCGTACCAAATCGGATCTCGAACGTGTCGAGCGCGAAATCGAAATGGCCTATCATCGCTGGGAAGAACTTGAAAAGATGACATCACCAGAGAACAATCAGACTTGATAAGCCCTTTAAGTTTATAGGGGTTGTCAGAAAAACGTTCCGATTGAGGATCGTTTTTCTTCTACAAACCCTTATGCCGCCATCCTATTTTCGGAACATTATTATGACAAGCGGTATAAATTCCCGATCACCTTTACAGCAGGATCAAAACCCTTCCATTCTGGCGATGATTTCTTCCATGACTTCGTCGGCACCACCACCGATGGATATTAGACGCGAATCCCGAAAGGCTCGCGATATGGGCATTTCTGCCATGTATCCCAGACCACCGTACATCTGCAGGCACCCGTCGGCCACCTTGTGCCCCAACCTGCCTGCTACCAGCTTGCCCATGGAGACTTCTTTGGTCACATCCAATCCCGCCATTTTCATGTTGACGATATGATAAGTCAGGCTTTTCAGACATTCAATTTCCGTCAGCCAGTCGGCAAGCCTGTGTCGCAGTACCTGTCTTTTGATCAGCGGTTTTCCAAAAACAACCCGGCTTCTCAGGTGCTCCAGGGTCATGTCGATGATCCGTCTTGAGCTTTCGTAGACCAGGGGAAGTGACACAAACCGTTCATGCTGAAATTGGCCCATCTGATAAATAAAACCTTCCCCCTCCCGTCCGATCAGATTTTCCGCCGGGATTTTCATGTCGTCAAAAAACAGCTCTGCAGTATCGCTGGCGTGCATACCCAGCTTGTCCAGTTTCCTGCTGACGGAAAACCCGGGCAGTCCGGTGGGCACCACAAAGAGGCTGAAAGAGTGGTAACCGGGGTCGTCACTGGTTCTGGCCAAAAGGGTCAGAAAATCGGCCTGGGTGCCATTGGTGATATAGGTTTTGGAACCGTTGAGAAGGTAATGATCACCCTGTTTGACGGCAGTGGTCGCCAGCGCACTGACATCGGAACCCGCTCCGGGCTCAGTGACCGCTATGGCACTGACCATCTCTCCGGAAATCGCTTTGGTCAGATAGGTCTCCTTGAGATATTCACTGGCGTACTGAGCGATGGCAGGGGTAGCCATGTGTGTTTGGACGGAAATGGCCATGGAGATTCCCGCAGCATCGATTCTACCCATTTCTTCTGCAAATACGAGATCATACCAGTAATCGAGTCCTTGTCCACCGTATTTCGGGTCAAAGCGAATTCCCAGAAATCCGAGATCACCCATCTTTTTAAAAAGATCGTGTAGAGGTATAATCTTCTGCTTTTCCCACTCTTCCACATGCGGATTGATTTCCTTGTCCACGAATTCACGTACTGCTTTCCTGATCATCTCATGTTCTTTGTTAAAATAGAGATTGTTCGCCATTTCTTCCTCCGTGCGGCCGTATGCCTGTTTTTCTGCGCAAATCTCCTCTAATGAACCGGATCATCCACTCTGCAACAGATATATTTATCTTTTCTCACCCGCCAACATATGAAGTAGCGTCTCCCATCTCATGTAGGTGTGTCTTTGTTTGATATAGCCTCGAGTGTTCTTGCGAGGGCATCGAGTCTTGATCGGCTTTCCGGGCTCAACTCCCCGTCCGCGGCAGCCACGTGGTTGACTTTCTCGAGCAATCGCTTTTTCTGCTTTTCCGTGTATAAACCTTTGGGAACAAATATGCCTTTGGGACCAGTTACGGCGAGTGCCCGGAGAACGCTCACCCGTAAACCGTCACTGAAACGGGCCTTGTTAAGCACGTGGTCCAGAACCATTGCATAAGTTTCTTTTGAGATGTCCTTGTGCGTGTGCGCCATGTCCACCATCGCAAAGGCCAGATCCCTTTCGAAAGCGACCTCATGGGTGTTGATGTCCCGTCTGCTGTAAACCGCCATGGCCTCTTCCCCCACGATGGTAATAATCCATGTCAACAGGTAACGGAAGATAATTTCCCTGGCAGACGTATATGCAATTCTTCTGCCCCAGTACCATGGATTTAAGGCGTTGTAGCTCAACCACGCATGGCTACCGATATTGTAGAGGGTCTTGTATTTACTTAACCACTCGATTTTATCTTTGATTTTCGAATCGTAATAGTCTTTACCCTGCAAGATTTTCTGAATGTTGATGTCCTTGACAGCATTGAGAGGGAACTCCCTGACTTTGAGATTGAGACGTGTGACGATGCGCTCATTCAATCTCAGCAGATCGGAAATCGAGGCCTGCAAAACCGGATTGTCGGTCACCGGGTAATAAATTCCGGCAATCTCCCTGGTGATATGCGCGGCTAAGGCGTAGATCTTTTTAGGGGCAATGGACGTGCTCATGGAAAAATGACGACTCACGGCCCTCACTTCCGATTCGATCCGGTCACACGCTTGTTGGTCTACGGGAGCGGGAAACTGATTCCGCAGCGACACAATACGTTCGAGCGCTTCTTCGCGGCCCCTCGTTGCCTGTTTTTCGCCCAATCTTTTTTTTCGCCGCAAACGTAAAAGGACCAGTGCTGTTAAAAGAGCCGATCCGGCAAAGATTAAAATAACGACTGTCGCTTCCACGAAAAAATATCTCCTCGGTACTTCCCTGATAATCCACTAATTGACGGACTGCATTCATTGCCCCACAATATTCTCAGCACATTCAACACAAAGATCAGATTCGGGCACAATCATCAACCGTGCAAATGGAATTGGCTCTTCGCACTCACGACACAACCCAAAATCAGGGTCATGGATCATCTTCAAGGCACGTTCCATTTTTGACAACGTCTGTTTGGCCTTTCTCAGAGCGGCTTCATTGATACTTTTGCTGTTTATCGCCTCCATTCGGGTTAGCCGCCCGATGGCATTATCAGGTGCTATAGGCTGGGTAAGCGCTTGATAAGACGTTATATTTTCCTTTAAGCCCTCAATCCTATTTTTGATATGCTCTTTCAGTTTATCTCTTTTCTCGGTTTCCAAAAGCCCTCTCATAAAGAAATTATAAATTGAAGAACCTCGCAGCATGCGAAGCACTGCCGCACAGAAGAACCTACGGGGAATGCGCTCGCTGTTTCGGTTCAAGTTTATTAACGCGATCTTGTCGCATCTATTAACCCGGAGACTAAATAGCTAAGCCCCGGAAAACTTGGCATTGTAGCCGTGTTTCTTGACTTCCTCCAGTATTGTTTGCCGGTGATCTCCCTGAATAATTACAACGCCGTCCTTAACAGTTCCGCCAGCACCACAGCGACCCTTTAATGCCTTGGCAAATTTCTTTAGTTTTTCGCCTTCAAGGGGGACGCCAGAAACGACTGTGACGGTTTTACCTTTGCGCCCTTTAACTTCCCGTTGTATCCGGATAGTGCCGTCGTTGGGATAAACTGCTTGTTGCCTGTGTGAATTAGGAGCTTTCCTTTTTTTACAGACGCACGCAGATACTGATTTGCCGCACGCAGGGCAGATCCGACCCGTTTCTGTTGAATAAACCAAGTGGTTATCATTCATTGCGATTGACAATCTTTAATTTTCGCCACTCCGATGCATTCTCGAAAGGCACGGTTCCGTCATCATAATCCCTTAAAAAGTAATTCCCCTGTCCATCGGTATAGGCATGGTTGTACATGGGCAGGTATTGACTCGACCCTGTGCTTGGATCATAGGTTTCAATTTGACCGGTGATGACCTTGTAAAACTCTTCCTGGATATCGCTTTTTGTCTGGGCCCGATTCCGGCTGATCTCATTGTCGATACGCTGCATGTCCTGGATAACCTGGTGATATTGACTGGCCCGTTGCTGGGCAGCAGCGGAAGCGCGTGCAACCCATTGAGGATTGAGCCTGAAAGACCGTATGCATATCTCCATAAGTCGCCCATCATGTTCACGCCGGGATTTGGGGGCCACCCATCCAAATGTCCCGACCGTGGACCAGATCTGGCCTTGAATATCATAGTTAATGCTGTAGATACGGCCTGTCATCGGGGTGCCGTTGATACGACACTCAAAATTCACGTAGCCGCAGTCGTAGCGGGTAGCGATTTGAGGAACAAGGGGTTTCAACTCGGGTGCGTGAACCACATTACCGATAATCCTGGGATTTTGAAATTCATTGCCCGCCAATTGTCCGAACACAATATATTGGACATATTCTGCAACATTTAAAAAAGGATATACCCAGCAACCGTTCAATACCTGCCCGATCCGGGGTTGTAATATCCCACCGCTGGAGCGAATAAATGACTGGGGATCCTGAAAATAAAATCGAGGATACCACCCGAAAAACGATTTCCCATCGGGACTAGCAACACGAAAACGAATGTTGTTTTCCACCAGATCGACAACATTCCACTGGACACCGCTGGGAATCATACCCCCTTCATCTTTCCAGTCTTTGGGTATCAGCACGTGAAATGCCTTTTGATATTTTTCAGTATACGACGTGAGAAAAACACCTTTTGAATCGGCTGCGTTAAGACCCCTTTCAGTCAACAGTGTAAAGGCTGTCAGGAAAATAAGAATATAAACTGAGTTTGCTCTCCAATTTGTGCAAGTGCGCATGTGGCCCTCCCTGTTTCGGAAACAACCGATCCTGTGACCGGCTTATAACAATGGACACAAGACAAAATTCCTATGGTGCGCAGTTTACATGCCCCTCAGACCCGACGTGTTTTCAGCACTCGAATCCCTGCCAATATACCCAGAATGCCACTCAATACCAACGAGAACCAGCCCAGATAGTCACCATGTCGGGCAAAAAAGGTCTGTCCCCGGCGTAGATGAATTTTTCCCTTGAGGGTCGTTTTTTCCCACCAGGGCGTCCTGGCGACAACCATTCCTTTGGCATTTATAATAGCAGAAATGCCTGTATTGGCAACACGTACAAAATCTCGCCGGTTTTCAATGGCACGTAGTGAGCTGAAATTGAAGTGATGCTGATAGCCCGGCGTATTTTTCCACCACCCATCATTGGTGATCATGCAGATAAACCCCTTTTCTTCCGGTAGATAGCGGGAGCAGTACGGGCCGAATATGGATTCAAAGCACACAATCGGCACGATGCTTATGGATTGGTCGGGCAATACAAATGTGGTGCTCTCCTGCCGGGGGCTGTAGGTGCCGGTATATCCGCCAAGCTCCAGAGAGTATTTCCCCAGAAAGCTTAGATATTGCACAAAGGGCATACGCTCGAACAGCGGAACCAATTTGGTTTTGTGATAAAACTGAGGTGCGGGTACAGCGCCTGCCGGCAGAAAAAGCGCCGTGTTGAAAGGCTCGTAGTAAAAGTTTTTTTCGCGGTTGAAACGACTTCCCGGAGGCAGATCTCGATTGTCGAGTTTCTGGTAGCTGTGCACACCCAGAAGTATATTCAACTTGGGGTGTTTTTCCCGAAATGCCAGCATATCCCGATAATAAACCGAATCCAAAGGGTTTCTTTCGTCAATCTGTTCCAGAATAAGGGTTTCAGGTCCAAATAGATACCGGGTGTTACCGTCGACTAACGCTTCCGCTGTCTTGAAAAACGCCGCCACATGCTGCGCATGAATGTCCGGGTCAAATTTTTCCGTATAGGGATCCAGATTGGGCTGAATCAAGGCAATGTTTACGGTTTCTCCTTTTTCTTCAATCTTCTGGAAAATAAGATGTGATCCAAAGATGGGAACAAGAAGGAGCGTCAGTGCTGCTGCCACAACCAGAGCAATCGAACCCGGGGTGTTTTGGCGACAGGTATCATACACCCTTAAGAGTGCAACATTGGTCAGTATAATCCAGAGCGTCCCGCCACGAACACCGGTAAACTCGTACCATTGAATGAGTTCCGGTGCTGAGGCCAAGGCATTGCCCAGGTTCAACCAGGGCCAGGCCAGGTCCCAGGATAGATGTAAGTACTCGTAACCCATCCAGATAAACAGAAAAGGAAACAACAATGAAATGCCCAGAATTGTCCGGATACGGCTTGCCAGCCAGAAAACAAACGCCTGCAGCAGCGCGTTTGCGATAATGATGAGAATGGCTCCCACAAACTGAACCTGAGTGATCCACCAGGTCCCGATAATATTCCACAACAGGAAGCTGACAAAGGCATAGTTGAATACGGCGTAGGGATTCGGATAATGCCGAACGTCCTCTTCCAACACCAGAAGGGGGGCCCATGCAAAAAAGACAAGAAAAAACAAAGCCGAGTCAGACCAGGGCAGCCCCAATAACAGGCCGCTGGTCAGGGCCAGGAAAAGATTTTTTTGGGTGTTCATAGCAATAAAATCCACACTTTTCTATTTTGTTGCTTTTACAGCATGTTGGTGAAATAAACTACCTAAAAAATGTGTGATAAGATCTTTTGCAACCTTTTTTATACCGCTTGTCATAATAATGTTCCGAAAATTAGGATGGCGGCATAAGGGTTTGTAGCAGAAAAACGGTCCTCAATCGGAACGTTTTTCTGACAACCCCTATAGCCCTCGAGATCCATTTGTCCAATTCGTCAAAAACATCCCCAAAGTGCTCTTTACAGTTTTCACCATAGATGGTAGATATCATTAATCTTCTTCATGGAAATATTCCCCTCGTCATATCGGTTCAGGCAATTACCGTGACGGTATTATTATACATGGCTTGCTGATACAAGGTGCCCGCAAATGAAAAACGAAACCATTAGCAACATCGTGCTGCTGCTCCTCGTAGTATTTTTCTCGGCTCTCTTTTTAGCGATGATCCGCAGCTTTCTAATGGTGATTTTCCTGTCTGGGATCTTTTCGGCATTGGCCAAGCCTTTGTACGATAAATTTGTCAAAGGGTTCAAAGGCCGACGCAGCCTCGCTTCCGTCACCACCGTCCTGATAATCGTGGTTGTCATCCTGCTCCCCCTGGGCGGACTGCTCGGCATCGTTACGGGCCAGGCCATAAAGGTGGCCGAGAACGCCAAGCCCTGGGTGGAAAAACAGATCGCAGAACCTGATGCGATACTGCGTACAATAGAGAACCTGCCGCTGGTGGGGCATCTCGCGCCCTACCGGGATATTATTTTTCAAAAGGCCGGAGAAGCCGTCGGCAGTATGAGCAGGTTTTTGCTCAGCCGCTTTTCGTCTCTGACCTTCGGCACTATCAACTTTTTGTTCATGATCTTTGTTTTCCTGTATACCATGTTCTTTTTTCTGATGGACGGTGAACGGCTGGTGGAAAAAATACTCCATTACCTGCCCTTGGAGGATCCCGACGAACAGCTGTTGCTTGCGCGGTTCACCTCGGTTTCGCGTGCCACGCTCAAGGGAACCGCCGTGATCGGTATTTTGCAAGGAGGGCTTTCGGGTCTTGCCTTTTGGGTAGTAGGCATCCCCAGCGCTGTGTTCTGGAGTACGGTCATGACCGTATTGTCCGTCATTCCCGGCATCGGGACCGCGCTGGTGTGGGTTCCGGCAGCCGTCATCCTGGCCGGAGGAGGTTACTACTACAAAGCGGCGGGGTTAACACTTTTCTGCGCCCTGGTCGTGGGCAGTCTGGATAATTTCCTGCGACCCGCGCTGGTGGGCAAAGACACCCAGATGCACGATCTGATGATATTTTTCGGCACCATGGGTGGGATATTCATGTTCGGTGTACCGGGAATCATCATCGGGCCGCTCATCGCCGCACTCTTCATCACCATCTGGGATATTTACGGTGTCGCGTTCAAGGATGTGCTTCCCTAGACCCATCAAGCACCGAGAGGATTTCTTTCACCCGACCGACTATGCCGCTTGTCAGACGAACCTTGATGCCATGCGGATGTGTGGAAGACTTGGTAAGAATATCCTTCACAATCCCGTCTGTCAGTTTCCCGGTGCGCTGGTCCTGTTTCTGGACAATCTGAACCCGGAGGCCCGCGTCAATATCCGATCGATTTCTACCATTCATGTTTCGCTCCTTTGAGATATCTAACCCGAGCCTTTCATGCCCCCCCTGGATTTGGCTGCAAAATAGAAGAACCTCGCAGCAAGTTACGAGGAATGTGCTCGCTGTTTCAGTTCAATCTTCGGCAATTCCCGCTGGGTGGCTAGATCGAGTGCGAAATAGTTTTGTTTTTCAAATCCATATTTTCCTGCAATAAAAGTGGCAGGAAACGATTCAACGAGGATGTTGAATCTAGCCACGTAACCGTTATATCGATTTCTGGCTTTTTGAATATCTTCCTCAATCTCATCCAAATTGTTTTGCAAATCTATAAAATTAGTACTTGCCTTGAGATCCGGATACGCCTCGGCCAGGGCTAAAAGCCCACGAAGTGATTTTGATATCTCGCTCTCCTCTGCAACACGATTTGACATACCCGTAGCACCGGTCAAATAATCACCCTTGGTCTGAAAAATTTTTGCTTCGTGTTCGCTGTATCCTTCAACGGCACGAACCAGATTAGGAATCAAATTAAAACGGCGCTTCAAGGCAACATCAATACCGCTCCATGCTTCCTCAATCCTGTTTTTATACCTGATAAAGCGATTGTAAGTCGTGATAAGCCAGGCAATGGCTACGAACAGCACAAAACCTACAAGAAAAGTTATCGGCACCATAGTAACCCCTTTCTTAGCCTACTATCTTAGCCATATTGCGCATCGTCACAATACATCCGCGTTCAGCAATGGTCACCCGTTTCTCCATCGCATTTTTATCGTTGTAATCTGCAATTATTTTCATTTCCACCGCCGTGAAGCTCGGAGGCGCAGAAGCCAGGCTGCCCGTGATACGCAGTTTAATATCTTTTACATCATTCATATTATTTTCCCCCTCTTCCCTTAATCCATATCCAGTAGTACCGGGCAGTGATCAGACCCCATGATGTCGTTCAAAATATCCGTATTTTTGATTTGCCCGGCCAGATCCGGGGAGACCAGGAAATAGTCAATTCTCCAGCCTACATTTCTCTTTCGCGCACCAGCACGATAACTCCACCAACTATATTTTACTTTATCCGGGTTTTTGAATCTGTAGGTGTCGATAAAATCGGCCTCCACGATGTTGTTCATGCCATCGATCTCTGCCTGCATATAGCCAGCGGATTTGTTGTAATTCGGTTTTGGCCGCGCCAGGTCAATGGGTTGGTGGGCCACATTGAAATCACCGCAGGCCACCACCGGCTTCTCTTTTTGGAGGTCTTTCAGGTAAGTCAAAAAGGCCACATCCCAGTGCTGCCGATACTCGAGCCGCTTTAATTCACTGCCTGAATTGGGTGTATAAACCGTAACCAGAAAAAAGTGATCAAATTCCAGCACAATAACCCGACCTTCCTGATCGTGCTGTTCAATGCCCATATCCAGACGCGCGGACACGGGTTCTCTTTTAGTTAGAATGGCGGTGCCTGCATATCCTTTTTTTACCGCCGAGTTCGTATACAAATGATACCCATCGACACCCGCCAAAGCCCCCACGACCTGATCGTCCTGGGCCTTGGTTTCCTGTATGCAGAGTACATCAGGCTGCATAGCCTCCAGAGATGCTTTGAAGTCCTTTTTAACCGCTGCTCGAATACCGTTGACATTCCATGAGACAATACGCATCTATTTACCTCCGCTCAAACTCAGGTTTTCAATTCCTGTTTACATTTGAAGCTCTCTAAAAAGTAGGACCTTGGTTCAAAATCAAATAGGTCGCAAGTTTCAACCGCAGGAATACTAAAGAATAAACAAGGGGTCAACAAGCAAGGAAGCACGTCTGCTTCTGAATCGCAATTACAATTAATTTGAAAATGTCGGTTTCGACTCAAATCATGGTAAAGTCGTCAATAAAATAACCGATCTGGAAAGCATTTATATCTAAAACAACGATTGCACCATTTTGTATTGACTTTTTGATTGCGCTAATAAAGGATGCGCAACGAATCATTCTCAAACGCCAGCTTTACAAAGGATCAGGGATATAGGGGTTGTCAGAAAAACGTTCCGATTGAGGACCGTTTTTCTGCTACAAACCCTTATGCCGCCATCCTATTTTCAGAACATTATTATGACAAGCGGTACAAACCAGACAATACGAATACTGAGGTACTATATATGCATACCATAGCCATCCTGCCCGGAGACGGCATCGGCCCCGAAGTCATGACAGAAGCAACCAAAGTTTTGGAAGCCGTTCAGAATCAATTTGACCTCGAATTGACATACCAATATGCCGACGTCGGCGGTATTTCCATAGACAGGCATGGGGAAGCGCTTACCGAGGAAACAATCGCAATCTGTGAAAATGCAGACGCCGTGTTGTTTGGTTCTGTGGGCGGCCCAAAATGGGAAGACCTTCCCCCGGAAAAACAGCCCGAGCGCGCTGCGCTGCTTCCGCTTAGAAAACACTTCAAACTATTCTGCAACATTCGCCCTGCGTGGATGATTCCCTCCTTAGCCAAAAACAGTCCCCTTCGTTCAACTATCGTAAAGAACGGTTTTGACATTCTGTGTGTCCGGGAATTGACAGGGGGTATCTATTTTGGCCAACCCAAAGGTCGGGAAGGGGCAGGACCGGATGAGAAAGCTTTCGACACAATGGTCTACACCCGTGGGGAAATCGAGCGTATCGCCCGAATGGCCTTCAGCTATGCCATGAAACGAGGAAAAAAAGTTACTTCCGTGGACAAGGCCAACGTCTTGACCACGATGGTCATGTGGCGGGAAGTTGTCACCCGGGTTGGTCGCGAATTTCCTGAAGTCCGTTTAAATCATATCTACATCGACAACGCCGCCATGCAGCTCATCCAGAACCCTCATCAATTCGACGTGTTGCTCTGCGGAAACATGTTCGGGGATATTCTTTCAGATGAGTGTGCCATACTCACCGGATCCATGGGGCTACTGGCCTCAGCCAGTCTGAACGAAACCGGTTTCGGCTTATACGAACCCGCGGGTGGCACAGCACCCGATATTGCCGGTAAAAATATTGCTAATCCAATTGCCCAGATCCTGTCTGCCGCCATGATGCTGCGATTCAGCCTAAATCAGGACAGGGCCGCCACGGCAATAGAGAAAGCTGTCTATGCCACTCTCGCGGATGACATTCGTACCCGTGATATCGCAAGTGCTTCGTCAACAATAGTAAGCACTTCCAGAATGGGTGACGCTGTTATAGAACACATTCGTGTTTGATAACCACACCCCTGTTTACCGTATTCTTTGCGAATTCCTGCCGGTAGTCAGGTTTATTCCAACTTGAGCTGAGCGATTTTTCCCGAAGAGATGTGCCGAGATCTTGGTGGAGGAGGGTTCGCAAAAAACGCAGGCATACCAGTGGATCTGTCGAGGCATTTTGCGAATCCTTGATCCGCAAGAGATTGGTGCAGATCGAGACAAAAATCGCTCAGTTCAGGTCCAAGTCATGTCGGAACATGCTTCATCAGGGAGAACGGCCTACAGCGCTCAACTTCATTTAGCCCTGTATTCCATCATACTTTCAATATATGACGTTATTATCTTACGGAAATCATCGTCAATTTCACGAAAACCAATACCCAGAACAAGATCGTTATCAAATGCTACCTTCTTTATTTTTCCCTTAAACTCCTTGATTCCATCCAGACCTAATACAGGAAAATGCAAGGTAACATCACCGCCTTTTTTTATTAACAGATCCTCCATTTGTTCAATGAAATCTGTTCTGAATTTACATCCAGCGACACTGATATCGGTAATGATACCTTTTACCTCGATACTCTTATAGATAAGAGCTGCCGGGATATAGCTGCTAATCCTTGGAGATTCACGGTACTCTATTTTTTCAACCAGGCCAGGATAGGATAAAAACGTCACTTTAAATGGATCCTGGCTCTCTCCCAGAATAGACGTGTTGAATCTGTATACATCGCCTAAATGGGTGTATCGTATAATCAAGGATGCTCCTTCGGGCAAGAGATTCTCACTGCTTATGATTGTAGGCGTTTTGATAATGATGAAAGCATCAGGCTTCATACCAATGAGGTAACTTGGGAAAATACCTTTAGTGCCTTTGATCGATAGAAACAGATCAGAAGACAGATCGATATTCAGGTGCGTACTCTGATTCTTTTTCAATTTCTTTTTTTTGACCATCGAGAATCCTCCTATTCATATCCTATTCCCTCGATACAAGGCAGGAACAATACAGGGTCAGGTATATGACCCTACGATATAGATAGACGAGCTGATTAAGATGCCCGCAATAAAAGACAGATATGACAACTGGACAAATCTGTATTTTTTCTGGGCCAGATACTGCCCCATGCTATATATTTCACGAACCTGGGTTTCATAAACCGCGTTTGAATCATTCATCATTGTTTCCATGGCATCTTTATATTCGTTATAGCTCATGCTAGTAAATGATCCGAAAAAGAGTAGATTAAACGACGTTTTTTCTAAATCAGACGTTGCGTCTGGTTTCTTGCCGGTCTTTATTTTAGGCATTGCCGCAAATGCCGCCATCACGATGGTCAGAACGCAAAACCCGATCAGAGTAACAGCAGCCAGGTGGGACCGATCGTCATACAGGAACCCTGTAGAAAGTGGTATCATCAAAGATGCAATGGTTAGCATCATATTCGCCTTTCTATCGGCCATGGAACTTAAACTTACGTGATGAGCACGTGTTTGACGAATCATTTGATCCAGATGGGCCGAGTGTTGCATTATCTGCATGGCCAAGCTCCTCTATTCAGTTTTCTTGATATGTCTTTTTTAGCCTTTGTCAAAATCACGATGGTCGGTGGGAACCCAGCCAGGGGAATTGATACAAGCGGCTAGTACTACTGTTTGACGTTCTCCATTCCGGATATTTCTTTAAGGATTTTTTCCAGGCTTTCCAGTTCCCTCCCGTAGCCGGACCAGTCGCCATTACGCAGATATGCCTTGGCTTTCTTGTAATGCTCCAGCGCCGTCGAACCCGGACTGGATAATCCTTTACTCTCTCTTTGCTGAATAACCGGGGAAGTCGGCTGTTCCGAAGTCATTTCAATACCCAGGATACTGTTCAAGGCCCTGTCCAGGTTTTCCTCCATAACCAGGCGATTACCAAAAGCGACGATGACTCTTTTAAGCTCCGGCAAAGAAGCAGCCCTTGACTCTTCCAGTCTAGGGACACGCACGCTTGCACGCTGAGGTTTTTCCGCAGAACCGGTCTGAGAGGTGCCGCTTGGGGACATTTGGCTTTCTTCCTGTATGGCTTCCAGGTATACCGGCTCCACATAAATAAAGGTCTCACCGACGGGAATAGCCAGTAAATTACCCCGGATGACTCGGGAGCCTCTCTGTCCCCAAAGACTCAATTCTCGGGAAATTTCCGTTTGCTGATCCACTCTGGCTTCAATCTGCATCGGTCCATAAACCAGTTTTTCCTTGGGCAGCTTGTAAACCAGCAGGTTGCCATAGTCGGGTAAATCACATCGGGCCGCCAGCCAGCCGATCATATTATCTTTCCTGGAAGGGGTGAACGGCGCCATCAGGAAAAATTCTTCCCGTTGCTCCTCGGGCAGCTTGACAATGATGTAGTAAGGATCCATTTGTTGACGGCGATCTCCATATACTTCATCCGGGATTTGCCAGAGGTCTTCCTGGTTGTAGAAAACCTGGACGTCTTCCATGTGATATTTCGTGTAAGTCTCCATCTGGATTTTAAAGAGATCCTTGGGGTAGCGAATATGCGCTTTTAACTCCGCAGGCATTTCCTTGAAAGGCTTAAACAGGTCCGGGAAAATCCGCGCATAGGTTTTGATGATGGGGTCTTTTTCATCGATCATGTAGAAGGCCACATCTCCGTTATAGGCATCGATGGTAACCTTGACGGAATTGCGGATGTAGTTAAGCCGTCTTTTTTTTAAATTTCCATAAGATCTTTGGGAATAAGGATACATCGCAGAGGTCGTGTAGGCGTCCTGGATCCAATAGAGCTTGCCATTGGAAACAACCAGATAGGGATCACCGTCATAATCGAGAAAAGGGGCAATCGCATTCGTCCGCCGGTGAATTGAACATGATGCGACTTTCCGGATTTAAATAGGTGGTAAAGAGTATCTGGGGATCAAAAAACTCAATGGCAAACAAAAGCCTTCTGAAAAAAGAGTTGATATGGATACCGCCCTTCCCCTGATAGGTGGTATAAACATTTTTATCCCCCTTGGGATAATCAAATTCCTGGGCTTTGGTATTTACCAGCACATACGCATCCGTTTTTTCGCCATAATAGATCTCGGGGCGCACGACCTTCAGGTCCGGTTTAAAAGCGGGTGGCAGGTCTTTGATAAAGAGGTGCGGCAACCCCTCGCTGGTCACTTCATTGACCGGACTTGCGGCCAGGCCGTAGCCATGGGTATAGGTGAGGTGTCTGTTGACCCAGGTGTTAGCCTGGGGGGGCAGCTTGTTAACCACCAACTCCCGGGCGGCTAACATAATCTGACGATACTGACTATCGACGATGTACCGATCGACGTCGACATTGTTAAAATCGTAGTACAGTCGTATGGCTTGAATCTGTCGGTATGTCTGAAGCAACGGGCGCTCGTCCCAGATCCGGATATTTTGGATCGTTACGGCATGCTGCTTGAGATCCTGGGCAGTAAGCTCGTCCTTCACTTCAAAATTGACTACTTTGATTTTATCCAGATTGTAGGCCTTACGGGTAAAATCAATATTGTAGGCGATGTAGGGGGCTTCTTTGGCAAGTTCATTGGGTTTGACTATCATTTTTTGAACCAGGATAGGGACCCCCGTTCCCAGCCCCAGCAGAACGCCTATCCAGATTGCCGCACCAATCCAGATTAATTTTGTCCTGAGTTTAAAGGCGTTGATAAAAAGAACCATGGCAAATCCTATCGAGATAAAAACGATTATCTTATAAGCCAGGATCTTGATGTGCACATCGGTATAGCTGGCACCGAAAGCCGGTCCCTGGTCGGAATATAAAAGTCCGAACATTTTCAGACGATAGGCCCAGGCCAGTAGCAGCACCACGATTCCACCCAGAAAAACGAGATGCTTTTTAACGTTTTCCGCAAGGGTGATTTTAGGCAAAGAAGTTGGGGTACCCGGGGCTTGATCGAGGTCACCCTCTATTTTCAGAGCACCGTTTTTCAGATACCAAGCCATCGTGACCGGTACAGCCACGATAAAAAGAATCAGCAATCCGTTTTGGATGAATATGTAAAAAGGCAACGAAAACAAGTAAAAACCGATGTCCCGGTTAAAAACAGGGTCGGTGCTGCCAAAAGGTTGTTGATACAGATAACGCAGGAGCAAATCCCATTGTGCGGAGCCTTTTGAAGCTATATATATGGGAAGAAACAGAAGAAAAGCGGTCACCAGGGTTTTTAGCATTGCAGGGGAAAGACCGAATTGCGAAACATAATCGTCGGCAACTTTAAAAGCCCCCCCTGTCCCCACGCGCGGGTTTAAACGATTGGCTGCGTAAATGTTCACACCTATGATCAGGGTCAAAAGCAACCAGACCATCAATCCAAACCCGAATTTGCCCATCAGCATGGTCCAGAAAACAGGCGAAAAGCCCAAATTTTCAAACCACAACCAATCCGGATAAATCGACGTTCCTATCCATAGCAACAGGGCAACAATAATCCCGATACCGATAACAATTAATTTTTTTTGCATGATATTCCTTATCTGTGGGTTGAGCGATTGTCGTGGTTGGCGCAGCTACAGATGATGATGACGTTTTGCTATAGTGGGTTTTACTGTACGACGTCATAGACACAAATGCAACTATCGAAAATTGGAGAAGTAAGTACAATACCTTCAGGCCGCACAGCATGACAGGTTATCGACCACGAGCCCCGGAGGCTTTGAACCCGTTGACTTTTATACCATTTTGTTATATACTTTATAAATAAATACCCCGGATTATAGCTCAAGGAGTGGTACAATACCTGGGGTAAGTCATGGTTGTTTAGGGTAAAAGGCAAAAAATATTTCTATGTTTGAAACGCCCTCCACCAAGCATACCATCCTTTGTACCACCATAGCCATAGGCATGTCCTTGTGTCTCATCTACCTCATGGCGACACCCACGAGCGCTGAGACCCTCTCTTTGGCGATCAACTACAATGAAGCTTTTACCCACTTCGAGCCTGAAGACCAGGTCCGTGTCATCGCTCAAGTCCGGTCCCGGATCGCCCTATTCAACACCGCTATACCGGTGATAAAAAACACCGATATCTTTAAGCAATCGTTGCCCCTGGAGAATCTCTCCAGTGCTATAGCCACGGGTGTGATGGTTTTGAAAACCAATTCTTTTACCCTAGAAAAGATCCCCAAGGGATACAGCATTTCTGCGGCACTCACCGGCAGCCTCGATACCGAGACCCTGGAAATGGATATAGAGGCGTTTATGGCAAACCCATTCCTCTTGGATAATGCCATGGACAACCGCAAGCAGGAGGATGTCCTGCTGGATAGCTTGAGACTGCTGACAGAGAAGTATTCGGCAGCCCAAGAGCAGAACAATCAAAAAAGTTTGGTGCCCGTTGAAGAGATCCTTGCATCAAAACGGCATCACCTAGTCAACCAGTTGGCAGCCATTGCACTGATCGACTCGCTCATCGTCCACATCCTGCGGGATAGTATTCTCGACCCGGGCGAGACCATCAAGCGGCTGAACCAAGCGGTTGCTCTGGATGACCGCAACGCGTGGTTCTATTTACACAGGGGCCGGGTGTTCAGTCACTTAAAGGATTGGATAGCCGCGTCCGCAGATTTTGACAGGGCCGTGATTCTGAACCCGTATCTGATCTACTCATATGAATATCAAGGAGATATCTATACAAGCATCGGAGAATTCAAAGAAGCCATAAACTCCTATTCCAAGGCCATTGCACTTGACAGGGGGTACCAGCCAACACTTATGAAGCGGGGTCGCGCATACCAGGAGATGGGTCTGACCAATCGGGCTGTCAAAGACTTCACGCATCTAATCGGTACCGATCCGAACAGCCCTGCCGCTTACCTGGCCCGGGGAGAAGCCCTTTACGCATCCGGTGCATATATTGCATCTGCAGCCGACTTCAGTAAAATTGTAGATCTGAATCCGAAAGACGGGGCAGCATACGCAAGAAGAGGGCAGGCACGCCAGGCCGCAGGTTTGAACGACAAGGCCTGTGAAGACATAAAAATGGCATGCGAACTGGGTCAGTGCGACGACCTTCGATTGGCATCCAGGGACGGAAAATGCCATATCTTAAACCTGGGCGCTGCAAGTAAATGGTCCCGATCGTGCTATGAACAAATTGTCTCGCGCAAGTGGCACCAGGCCATCCAGGCTGCAACCCTGGCCATCGCCTACAACCCAAAGGCTGTAGATCCATATACGAACAGGGCCTGGGCTTATGCAGAGATTGGAGAATTTAGAAAAGCCCTGGAAGACGCGAATCGTGCGCTGACAATATCGCCAAAAAATGCCTTGGCTTTTAACAACCGGGGCCTGGTTTATGAGAAAAAAGGGGACAAGGTGCAGGCAACCAGAGATTACTATAAAGCCTGTGAGCTGGGTCTTAGGATCGGGTGCAACAATTATCTGGAAGCCCGGAAACCACCCCAAAATGAAGAATCCCCGGTCGAGCGACTCCTCAGGCAGAGCTCGGAAAAATATGGGGAAAAGAACTGGGCTGCTGCAATACACCTAAGCACCCTTGCAATCCGGCAGGATCCTGAGAATCAACGGGCCTACACAATTCGCGCTGCAGCCATCGCCCAGGCTGGGCGGTTCGAAGAGGCTCTGGACGACTGTAACAAGGCGATCCGGATCAATCCCTCCTTTGCTCTTGCCTACAACAATCGGGGTTATGCTCTCGAAAACATGGGGAAACGCGAAGAGGCCCTGGTGGACTACCGTGTAGGGTGCCTACTCGGCTCCGACCTGTCCTGCCAAAACCACACGCGCCTAGAATCCGCTATCAGATAGACCGTCTATAGCGGTTGTCATAAATATATTCCGTTTGCCGTTATTTGCGCGAGCGGTTTCGAAACCTTATTCTGATAATCGCTATACGCAACAAATACTGTTTGCTATGTTTGTTTAAAAATAATGGTGCCGACGTGTTCACCGGCAAGTGCTTTTGAAATATTACCGGGAACCATACCATTTATTATTTGGACATATTCGATCACTTCGCTGTTCTGGATGAATTCCAGGCAGGGGCGCTCAATTATCAGGTCATCCAGATTCCTTTCCATGAGATCCCCGGCACCTATTTTAGCAATGAATTCAGCATTGGGATTTTTCTTTGGGTCCTCGGTATAAAGCCCATCCTCATCTTTGATAAACAGGATTCTTTTTGAACCGATTAAATCACCCAGAATCACCAGGCCTGAATCTGTGCGGTGTATGGGTATCCTGCCTTTTTTAGGCTTAATGGCAAAGTAGTCATAAGGGGGCATTCCATGCATAACTGGAATGATACCCTCTGCAAAATAGGTAGGTAATTTGACGATATCGCTATGGGAGATTTTGATTCCGCCCCATGGTGACAATAGTGTCGCAATCATCAACGCATTCTGATCGGAAACCATACTCCCAAACCGGGCAATGATTCCGGTTGGCATTCCCATTTCCAGACCTATTGTGTAAATATGGCGACTTCTGGTACCGCCTCCGGTTGTGATGAGAAATTTATGCTCTTTTCTGTTCGCTACAATTTCTTTAAGAATTGCAGGAAGCGCTTTTACACCGCGGTCACAAATGGATTGCCCGCCGATTTTCATTACTGCAACATCAGGATATAACCGCTCCTGGGGAGCGATTTCCAACTGGTCAATAAAATCCTTACTGACCAGACTCTCACCCATTAGACGGCTTTTTACATGAAGCCGTTTTCCGTCTTTATCACGCACCAGAGCCATAACACACCTATCTTGTTTTATTAATTATTCGTTTTATCTTTCTTGGAACCTCTTCTCAAGCAGATCAGTTCTGTTTGCGTTTCTTCAGCAATGTGCTCCAATTCACTCAATCGTAAATGATCCGCATAAACCTTCAGGTTGCAGTCCGATACTGCCACGATGCGAAACCGAGGTTTTTTTTCACCGTCGGCTACTTTTCTTCGTTCCCTGTAATAAATTTTTCCGGACATAATCCCTCTCCTTATGTTTTGCCTGTCAGCTTAACGTGTCATCATACCATCAATAACCTGCGAAGAACAACTGTCAGTCAATCTTAAACTTGGCCAATTTAATGATCCTCTTTTGCTGATACTTTAATCATTAATGAAAAAAGGGCAATCTTCAAAATTACAGGAGCGCCAATTGACAAAATTGATTGTAATGGACTATTGATACATATTAATTGAAAATGGTGGATTATGGTGGATTATATCAAATTTAATCGAATGGAATTGGCAGGCTCCCTGGGAGACTTAGGCACGCTCCTTCCTTTAGCCATAGGCATGATTCTGATCAATGGCTTAAACCCTACGGGCCTCATCTTGGGGGTCGGTCTTTTCTATATATTCTCCGGTCTTTATTTCAGGGTCACCTGCCCGGTGGAACCCATGAAAGTAATTGCCGCATACGCGGTAGCCACCGGGATCACGGCCACCCAGGTTCAAGCTTCCTGCTTGTGGGTTTTTCTATTTTTAATTGTCATCGGGGGCACAAATATCATCACCTTGGTCGGTGGATATATTCCCAGGCCGGTCATCCGTGGTGTGCAGCTTTCCACGGGCGTCCTACTGGTTTCGCAAGGTGTTCGCCTGATGTTGGGAACTTCCAAGTTTCAGATGTTAAAGCAGGCGGCAGAGCCCTACCTGATTATTCAAAAGATAGGATGGCTGCCGATTGGGCTTATTATCGGATTGCTGCTTGGTTTTTTGACTTTATTGCTGCTGGAAAACAGGCGATTTCCTGCAGCACTTGTTGTGGTTGGGGCAGGTTTACTGGTTGGGATTCTCATTGGAACGGGGGAGGGGTTGGGCCAAATGCGAATCGGGATTAATCTGCCAAAACTGTTGCCCTTTGGATGGCCTTCCGGCGCTGACTTCAGCTTTGCACTGCTTGTACTCGTATTGCCCCAGATTCCCATGACACTTGGCAATGCTGTAATCGCCAATGCCGATTTGTCCATCCAATACTTTCCACAGGACGGCCGCCGCGTGACCTACCGGGGCCTTTGCATCAGCATGGCATTGGGCAACCTGCTCAGTTTTTTCCTGGGTGGCATGCCAATGTGCCATGGTGCCGGAGGATTGGCCTCACGTTACCGTTTTGGTGCCCGCACCGCCGGGTCAAATCTCATCATCGGGGTTGTCTTTATGGTTCTGGCCATTTTTCTCGGGTCTCATTCACTGGCAGTGATCTATATGTTACCCATGGCCGCCCTGGGGGTGCTGCTGATATTTGCCGGTGCACAGCTCACGCTTACCCTGCTCGATATGCAGACACGCAAAGAGATCTTCGTACCCATTCTGGTTCTTGGTATTACCCTGGCTTCAAACCTGGCCGGCGGCTTTCTTACCGGCATTGCTGTTGCTTATCTTTTAAAATGGAAAAGACTTTCTATTTAGTTCAACCGTTGAAATGACAGACCGCCTGTCAACACCCATCAATGTGTGCCAGCAGAATCCCGACCACCTCATCCGGTGTTTTGCCGGTTGTTTCCACCTGGGTAAATTCCATGTAAGCTTTTTCCCTTTCCTTCATCAGTGCCATGATGCGCTCTCTGGGGTTTGGACCCGCGAGCAACGGTCGCACCAACGCATCACGAGATGCCCGAGCCATGATGGCCTCAGGTGTTGCCACCAGACAAAAAATCCGCCCCTGGAGTCTCAGGGCTGCGACATTGGCCGGATACAGAACCAGGCCGCCTCCTGTTGCAATGACGAGGCCTTCTTTACCCCCCAGTTCCCGGGCAACATCAGCTTCCATGGCCCTGAAAGCCGTCTCCCCCTTTTCGCGAAAGATTTCGGCAATGGTCTGGCCACAGCGGTCTTCGATCAGGTGATCTGTGTCGACAAATTCATATCCCAACTGACCAGCCAGGAGCCTGCCAATGGTGGTTTTTCCAGAAGCCATGAATCCCGTTAGAATGATATTCGTTCCGGCGGTGTTTTCTCTGATAGACATTATGATCCCATAGGTTATGGTGCAGCCCCTAATCAATTAGCTGTAAGCTGCTTACGGCTTTTGGCTTAGTACTAAATGCTTATCGTTTTGCCTTATCTCAATGCCTTCTTATCCACCTTGCCAACAGCTGTCAATGGTATGGCATCTATGAACTCAATAATCTTGGGGATCTTGTAGGGTGCCATTTTTTCCTTGCAGAAAGCGGCAATCTCTTCTTTGAACACCTCCGGGTCTTTATCCTGGGCCTGTGTCGACCGTTGGATCACCAGTTTTACGATATCATTACCGGGCCTGTCTGCATTGGGCACACCAACCACCGCACAAAATTCTACATCAGGCAATTGGTACAGTTTCTCTTCCACTTCCCGGGAAAAAACCTTATAGCCGCCAACGATCAGCATATCTTTGACCCGGTCTGCAATACTGAAAAAGCCATCGGCATCCATGTTGGCAACATCACCGGTATACAGCCACTTTTCACCCTGAAAGTCACGCAGGGCATGGGCGGTCTCTTCAGGTTTATTGAGATACCCTTTCATCACCTGGGGACCATGGGCAATCAGTTCACCCTCTTCTCCCACAGGCACTTCCCGGGTTCCGGTTTCGATGTCCACAAGTTTAATGCGGGTGCTCTGCACAGGGATTCCCACAGAACCGATCTTTTTGATTCCCCTGGCCGGATTCATGGTCAGGATAGGGCTGGTTTCTGTCATGCCGTATACTTCCAGGACTTTACCTTTCCCTACAATTAACTCAAAGGCCTCGATGGACTCCACTGCAAACGGTGCGGCACCTGATACACAGAGCTTACATCTCGAAAAATCGAGGGTTTTGAATTTGGGCTCTTCCATCAAAATCTGGTAAAGAGACGGCACATTGGTCATTAAAGTGGGTTGATACTTCTCGATTTCACCACATATATGCTTGGTATTTCTGGGGTCCGGAATCAGACACTGGGGGATGTTTTTGGCCAGGGAAGACATACCGACCATCAACCCTGCCAGGTGAAACAGGGGAAAAGCGGAACACATCACTTCTTCACCCGCTTCCATATTCAACCACCCCAACACCTGATGGATATTCACCACGAGATTTCGATGCGTCAGGATGGTACCCTTGGGCAATCCTGTTGTACCCCCGGTGTACTGGAGCAGGCAGGTATCCTCCGGATCGATGGAAACCGGAGAAATATCCGGTTCAGATATGGACATAATCTTTTTAAAAGGGATCACTTCCATACTCGGAAGAGGGTCCAATTTTCCGGTGGGAATCTTTTTCAGCAACTTGCCCAGAATGCGCTTTATGGCGGGCAGATAATCACCGATACTGGCACCTGCCACGTGCTTTAAGTGGGGAACATCCCCTGCAACCGCCCTTAAGCGGTGTTCGAAGATGGCATCCAGGGTCACGAGAAATTTGGTATCGGAATCATTGATCTGGTATGCCATCTCACTGGGTGTGAGGAGCGGTGAAATTCCCGTGACAGCACATCCGCGCCGCAACGCGCCAACCAGCGCAATGAGATATTGGGGAATGTTGGGGAGATTGATACCGACAGTGTCACCCGGCCCACACCCGCAGCTTTCAAGATATGCTGCAAAACGGGTCGACAGGTCGTTGAGCCCGCGATAGGGCAGGGTTACACCCATAAAATGAATCGCGGGTTTGTCCGGATACTTTTCTGCCGTTTCCAGGAATAGATCTATGTAGGATTCGTCAGGAACGACGATTTCGGCTTCCATGCCTTCATCATAAAAATTAAGCCATGGCTTTTCATCATAAATACTCATGAAACACCTCCTTCATCCGAAAAATGGATCATCTCATACGAAGCCATCTCATTTAGACAACGGTATATCCGGGTCCATCACCTCCTTCCGGACATGTCCACGTGATATTATTGAACGGATCTTTTATGTCACAGGTCTTGCAATGAAAACAGTTGGAAGGGTTAAGCTTTATACGCTGACCACCTTCCCTGTTTTCATCCGCCACGACTTCATACACATCACCCGGACAAAAACGGGTGCAGGGATGTTGGTACCGGGGAAAACACTCGTTCACACACACGTCCATGTCATGAATAATCAGATGGGGCGGTTGATCTTCCCTGTGGATGGTCTTAGAAAGGTATACACCCGTCAGTTTGTCCACCATCAACACCCCATCTAAATCGACAGGTTTACGCAATCCATCTGCACCCAATCCTGAACTGTTGACAGGATTGAGTGTTTGAGCGTCATCTTCTAGGGGCATTCTGTCACAAAAGCCCCGTCCCCCGGTAATATACTGGGCACCCAGATGAAAAAATTTAGAAATACCTTTCTTTGACAGAGCCTGATAAAAATTGCGCCCTCCATAGAGTTCTTTTTTCAACCAGCTGTTTTCAATGGCTTCCGGGTAGCCGGCCAGTCCATTTCCGGTAAGATCCTCTTTTGCCAGAGAATCCAGAATAACTTCTGCCGCCAACATTCCTGATTTCATGGAAACGTGAATTCCTTTCAAGGCCGGAACATTATGGATACCTGCACAACCACCCACCAGAATACCACCATCCACCACCAGCTTCGGCATGCTGAAATAACCCCCGGTGGAAACTGTCCGGGCGCCCTGTTCGATGACCTTGCCGCCCTGTATCAAGCCCTTGACAAAGGGATGATGCTTGAACTGAACAAACAGGTCATAGATATCGTACAGGGGATCTTCATAGGAAAGCCCCACGAGATAGCCGAGTGCCACCCGATTGTTTTTCATTTCATAAATAAATCCGCCGCCGGGTGTACCCAGACCCAGGGGCTGACCAAGCAGATGGAGGCTTCGGCCTTTAAATGTCTCGAAACCTGATTTGTCTGGCAGCACAATAACTTCTTTGATACCCGTTTCGTAGGCCTGGGGCATGGCTTCCCTGGAAATACCCATCACACCGTCCAGTTCTTTCACAAGACTTCCCCGGGCGCCTTCTCCAAAAACGGTCACTTTAGCCATAAGATCCATGGCAGGTTCAAAAGCGTTTTTCGGATTTCCGTTAAGATCAAGGCCCTTTTCTCCGGTCTGCACACCCAGAACTCGCTGTTTCTTTTCATCAAGCAAAAGCTTTTTTCCGGTAAAGCCCGGAAAAATATTCACACCCATATCTTCCGCAATGGCGCCCATCCACTGATTGAGTTTTGCAAGACTGATAACGTGATAACCATTGTTATGTAAATACCTTGGAATAAAAGGCATGGATATCGCATGGTTCCGTGTCAGATAGTAAAGCGCGTCGCCTTGTATGGTTGTTTCAATGGGACAGCCCTTTTCCATATAGTCAGGCATCAGTTCCTGCAGGGCAATCGGGTTGAGGATAGCTCCACTGATGCCGTGGGATCCCAGTTCGGCCCCCTTTTCGATTAGGGCGACCTCAAGTTCAAGCTGTTTCTTTTTTGCTGCCTGCATCAATCGTATGGCTCCTGCCAGGTTGGCAGGGCCGGCACCGACAAACAAGACATCGAATTCAATGGTTTCATGTTCTGTGTTCATCTATCAGACCTTCCATATGTTTTTAACCTGATTCGTGTATATCAATTAAGTAGAACCGGGTCAAACAGGTATAAAGGGAGATCGCACAATGTAGATACCCGGGTCCAAAGAGCCCGGCACTGATTCAATCCTATAAGGGATTAATATTATGCACATTCAGCGTGTGATATAGGGGTTGTCAGAAAAATGTTCCGATTGAGAACCGTTTTTCTGTTACAAACCCTTATGCCGCGATCCTATTTTCGGAAC
>RCNC010000406.1_pt1 | contig 27520 bp, 21 predicted proteins | sample 2041301 | NCBI WGS metagenome assembly RCNC01 (sample SAMN09708231, study PRJNA481090) | Marine sediment metagenome, whole genome shotgun sequencing project. | biome: marine sediment; feature: ocean; material: sediment; isolation source: Sewage treatment plant 13A marine sediment (STP13A) ... | reverse complement strand
TACCTCCAATTCCAGTCCCGCGAACCAGGCGCTGCCGAGCAGGTAAGCCAACGGCTGCCGGGTCTCGCATCGTAAGGACAACAACCTGCTGATTTCGGCCTTCTCAGCGCTGCTCACGGCGTCGCCCCAGTCGCAGAAACTCCCGTCCAGCGCCTTGCCACACACGTGCAAAACCAACCATGCAGCCTCGTCCAGCGCGTTATCTGTTCCGTGGCCGAAGCACAACTGTGCGGCGTCCAGTTTTTGGGTGGATTCCTGAATACACTCGGCGATCGTCATTTGTCTGAGTATAATGCCTGCGTGAGCGATAAATATACGTCATTTGGTGATGCCCGCATGATGGCGGGTGCCGTCGTGATTGGGTTCATTGCGGCCTTCATCGGGCTGCTTGCCCTGACGGGCACCCGCGATTCCGGACAACCACAGCTATCCACATCCACACTGCTGGTGCTGCCTGAACCGCTCTTGATCTCCGATTTCGAGTTGATTGACCACACGGGCCAGCCGTTTACTCTCGACCGACTGCGCGGCAACTGGTCGCTGGTTTTCTTTGGCTTTTCACACTGCCCTGACACGTGCCCGAACACACTTTACGAAATGAAGGGCATCAAGCAGGCGTTCGGCCGGAAGCAACCCAGGCAGGCAAAGCGCCTGCAGATCGTATTCATCTCGATTGACCCGGAGCGTGACACACCGTCTGACCTGGGACAGTACGTGCAGTACTTTGACCCGGACTTTATCGGCGTGACCGGGTCGCATGAGCAGATTGCACTGCTGACCAGGCAAGTGGGAATCGAGTACGAAATCGAAAAACATCTGCCGGGTGATAAGCGTTATGACATCGATCATACAGCCAGCGTTCTACTGAGCGACCCCCAGGGCCGCATCCACGGGGTATTTCCTACACCCCATGATTCTGCACGCATGACCAGTGACCTGGTCAAAGTCATCCAATAAGAAAGGGTTTTCCATGGGGTTGATCGAAAAAATTCTGGCCGGCATTCAATACCTGTTGCCTCAACACCTGCTATCACGACTGGTGCATGCCTTTATGCGCATACAGCTCACGCCGGTGAAAAACACACAAATCGCTCTCATCGGCAGTATGGTGGGTGTCGATTGGGACGAAGCGAAAGTAAAAGCCATTGGGGAATTCAAGACCTTCAACGATTTCTTCACCCGGGAACTGACTGATGGCGTACGCCCAATCGATCCGGATCCCAAGGTCTTTATCAGCCCAAGCGATGGCCGCATCAGCCAATGCGGAAGAATCACCAACGACCGGATCATCCAGGCCAAGGGACAGCATTACTCAACCCATTCCCTGCTCGGCAACGACCCGGACTCAGCCGATTTCAACAATGGCTTCTTCCACACCATCTACCTGTCTCCGCGCGATTACCACCGGGTCCACATGCCGTTCGGTGGAACATTGCGACGGATGATCCATGTGCCGGGCCGGCTGTTCAGCGTCGCGCCCTACACGGTCCGCCAGGTACCCCGCTTATTCGCCCGCAATGAACGTGTCATCAGCCTGTTCGATACCACCCACGGCCCAATGGCCGTCGTGCTGGTGGGCGCCATGCTGGTATCCAGCATGCAAACCGTCTGGTCCGGCGTAGTCACCCCCCCACGTGGAAAGAAAATCGTGCGCGGCGATTGGTCACGACGCAACATAAAACTCGCCAGGGGTGCCGAAATGGGCCGCTTCAATATGGGATCGACAGTGATCCTGTTGCTGCCGGCGACTGCGGTGTCAGTGATTGATCCCTATGAGAGTGGCGATGCGATCGTAATGGGGCAGCGGCTCGGGCGGCTCGGCTGACGACGACTCACTGCAGAAGGCCAGGGGTTGCCCTGCTTACCTGACCAATCCGGCCCTTTGGGCTTCCCTCGCGAAAAATTCAGCTGATCGGGACCGGTCCCGTTGGGCTCCTGCCCAATGGAACCTCGATTTTCATCCCTGAAAATCGCCCCGGCTGAATTCCCCACTCGGCGGATAACAGGTAATCAGGACAATCCCCGGCCCACCGCGACAGCCGTCGTCAGCCTCGCTTGTGTTTGAACACAATAAATGACGGGAACACCGGCGCGTAGCTGCCGGGTGGGAGGCCTGCGGAGAGCATCGAAGCGCTGAGTGGCTCATTGATTAGGGGACGATCGGACAGGAAGTCCGATCGAGGTCATCCAGCACAGGAAGCGCAGGCGAAGCCGGAGCGAGTGCTGTATAACCGGCCCCGTTAAAATCTATGAGGTGCGAAGGTAGTCCCGGACCAGTCCGGGACCGCTGAGCCTGCTCTCCGCAGGCCTCCCACCCGGTAGTTACGATTCGGAGCTCCCAGCCATCACCACCCGCATTGGCGGTTGGCGTTCTGTTCATCCAGCCAGGCTTGCAGCGGTGCAAAATAGTCGAGTACCGCTGTAGCATCCATTTCCGGCGAGCCTGTCAGTGCTTCCAGTGCCTCCGGCCAGGGACGGCTGCGGCCCATCTCGAGCATTGCGTTCAGGCGTTCGCCGGCTTCTTTGCTGTTGTAAATGGAGCAGCGATGGATCGGGCCTTCGTTGCCAGCCACTTCGCACAGGGCGCGGTGGAACTGGAACTGCAGGATGTGGGCCAGAAAATAGCGGGTATAGGGCGTGTTTCCGGGCACGTGGTATTTGGCGCCAGGATCAAAGGCATCGGCCGGGCGGGCGCGCGGTGCTGCCACGCCCTGGTATTTCTCTCGCAGTTGCCACCACAATTCGTTGTAGCCATCCGGACCAACCTCACCTGCAAACACTTTCCAGCGCCACTGGTCGACCATCAGGCCGAACGGCAGAAAGGCAATTTTCTCCAGCGCCTGCCCCATTAACAGACCAAGGTCTCCCGATGCATCCGGCGCCGTGTCCAGCAGACCGAGCTGGACCAGGTATTCCGGGGTGATAGACAGTGCCAGGGTGTCACCGACGGCTTCATGGAAGCCATCGTTGGCGCTATTGCGGTACATGAAGCCCAGGTCTTTGTAGGCACGCTGGTAGTAGTTGTGGCCCAGTTCGTGGTGAATTGTTTTGAAGTCCTCGGCATTGACGTCAATACACATCTTGATGCGCAGGTCGTCCTGCTCGTCGATGTCCCAGGCCGAGGCATGGCACACCACGTCTCGGTCAGCCGGCTTGACGAACAGTGAGCGCTCCCAGAAGGTACCGGGCAATTCCTCAAACCCCAGCGAGCTGAAGAACGCCTCGCCGGTTTTTACCATGCTGATCGGGTTGTAACCTTCATCGTTCAAAATGGTGGTCAGATCGTAACTCTGGGCCGCAGCCGGCGGCGCTACCATGTCATAGATTCCTTCCCAGCTCTGGGCCCACATATTGCCCAGCAGGTGTGCAGGAATCGGGCCGCCGGTGGGAACGGTATCAGCGCCATACTGCTCTTGCAGGCTGGCACGTACATGGCAGTGGAGTGCCTCGTACAGTGGGCTCACCTGATCCCATAGTTTGTCCAGCTCGCCGGGGAACAGTGCAGGCTCCATGTCGTAAGCTGAGCGCCACATGGTGCCCAGGTCATTGAATCCGAGTTCGGTCGCGCCTTCGTTGGCTAACTCCACCTGGCGGGCGTACAGATCCTTCATCGGTGGTGAAACGGTGCGCCAGCCTTCCCAGGCTTCGAGCAGTTCATTGGCGTCGCGTGATTCGGCAATGATGTCTTCCAGCTCGCCCAGCGCCAGGCAATCACCTTCTGCGCGGCACCAGCTGCCTTTGCCGTATAAGCCGTTCAGCTTGGCGCCGATTTCAGCCTGTTCAGTTGTTTTCGCGGCATCCATGGGGGCCGGGATGGTGATGCTGCTTTTCAGGAAATTGAGTTTCCGGGCGGTATCATAATCCAGACCCTCTACCTCGTTAAAACGGGCTGCCTGGCTGGCGATCCTGACCTGTTCAGCGGTGAATTCCTCAGCGGCACGTGCAGCCAGCATCTCCGTATCTTCGGTGATGAAATTCGCCAGGACCCACCCTACGCGCTCACTGTGCTGCCCAAGACGTGCCAGGGTTTTTTCGGCATTGGCGACAAAGGCCGTCGCTTCTGCAGCATCAGGCGCAGCCGGTGCTGCAGTTTCCGGTTTCGAAGCTTTCACAGCGACGGGTTCCGGAGACTGCCCGCAGGCGGCGACTAATAACAGACAGGCACACAGCGGGAGAAATCGGGTGATATTGTTCATTTCGGTCATCCATCGGGTCGGTGATTCATGCAGCAAAGGCTATCAGAACTGAAGCGGGCACTCCAAGCGCTTATAATCAATTGATGCGATGGATCATCATTCTCATGCTGCTGTGCGCCCCCTTCCCTGCCTTTACACAGCAAGCAGCTGGCACTCAAATTCCTCCGGTCTCACTGGCCGATCTGGCCGGCCGGGCGGACTTCGTTGTGCTGGCGCAGGCCCGCGACACCGACTATTTCATGCGCCGCGAAATCCCCGTTAGCGGCAGCGCATACCTGAAAGTTCTCATCCCCTACAAATCACCGGATGACCAGACCCGTCCGGGCGACATCATCGATGTCTACGAGAAAGGCCTGCACGCACATGAATGCTACTTCCCGAACCCGACGGTATTCGAAGAGGGCCGGCGTTACCTGCTGTTCCTGAAGAAAGACCCGGAAGATGATGAACGCTACCGCGGAATGCCTGAAGGCTGCGCCCTGGACGTGCTGGTCGACAGCAATAACCGCTACGCATTGCGTTACCCGGTAAGCGGTATCAGCCTGTCGGACCCACTGGGGCCCCTGGCCACAGAGATGGACTTTCGCGACCCTTATGCGGTTGTGGACGATGAATCGCTGCTGCCGGCAGAGCGTGACGCCCTGTTAAAGGCCGGAGAAATCGTCGCCTACACAGTCGATGAAACCGGTCCGCAGTGGATTTACACCCGCGGCGTAGACCTCACAGCAGCAAGAAAATTGATGTTCGCAGCCCCGGAAACCGGAACCTTACCTGACTAGGCGATAACACGGCGTGTAGACTTTGCCACCCGGCAGTTTCATCCGGTCGTTGTCGACGAACGAAGCCAGCAACGCATCCAGTGACTCCATGATTTCCGGGTCGCCGCTGATTTCAAATGGCCCTTTTTCCCGAATCGCCCGGACACCACCGGGTTTGACGTTGCCGGCCACGATGCCCGAAAACATCTTGCGCAGGTTAGAGGCCAATACATGCAGCGGCAGGTCCCGACTCAACTCGAGCGCACGCATGTTTTCATGCGACGGCTCGAAAGGAATCTGGAACGACTCCTCGATATTCAGCAACCAGTTGTAGTAAAACGCATCGTTGTTTTTGATCCTGAACTTACGCACTTTGTCCATGCCCCGCGACATGATCCTGGCGACCTTCGCCGGGTTGCCGGTGACGATCTGGTAGCGCGAACTGGCCTCATCCCCGAGGGTCAGGCGGATGAAACGGTCGATCTGTTCAAAATAGCCCGCGGCCTCTTTCGGACCGGTAAACACCACAGGGAAAGGCATGTCGGCGTTGGCCGGGTTGAGGAGGATGCCCAACAGGTACAGGATTTCTTCTGCGGTACCGGCACCGCCCGGAAAAACGATAATGCCATGCCCCAAACGGACAAAAGCCTCCAGGCGTTTTTCGATGTCCGGCATGATGATCAGGTCACTGACGATCGGGTTCGGCGACTCGGCCGCGATGATGCCGGGCTCTGAGATCCCAATATAGCGCCTGGATTCCATGCGCTGCTTGGAGTGGCCGATGGTGGCCCCTTTCATCGGCCCCTTCATCGCCCCCGGCCCGCAACCGGTGATGATGTTGAGGTTGCGCAAGCCCATTTCATAGCCACAGGTCTTGGTGTACTCGTACTCGGTGCGGACGATGGAATGGCCACCCCAGCACACCACCAGGTTTGGTTCGATCTGGGGGATCAGCGCCCGGGCGTTCCGTAGCATTTCGAATACCGCGTTGGTGATTCCCGAGCTGCTGGTCAAATTGTGCTGGGCCTGTCCGTTAATCTCACTGTCGTAATAGACCAGGTCGCGAATCACTGCAGAAATCAATTCACGGATACCTTCGATGATCTGTCCATCCACAAAGGCGGAAGCCGGCGCGTTGAATAATTCCAGCCGCAAACCACGGTTGACCTGCTGTGCCTCGATTCGGAAATCACGGTACTCCGCGATCAATGCCTCCGCGTCATCGCTTTCACTACCACTGTTAAGTACCGCCAGCGAGCAGCGCCGGACCAGCTCGGACAGGTCACCCCGGGTAGCATCATGCAGTCTTTCTACTTCATGACGGCTGAGGGTGTTGAGTATCCCGGCGGGATACAGACGCGTGGTTACGGAATCAGCGGGCAATGTCTTTCTCCTTGATAGCAATCGGGGCGGAAATCCGCCCCGATCAATCTTACATTGTAGTTTGAATCAGAACCGGTAGGTCAAGCCGATGCGAATATCCCACAAGGAAGGTTCGCTAACACGGCCCTGGCCGGAAGGTTCGATAAACTCTTCATAGATGTACTGCGTACCATCCTCACTGATTTCCATATCAACCAGGCCCTGTGTACGCGGGAAGCTGGCTTCCTTCATTACACACCACTCGTTGTTGATCATGTTGCAGAGATTCTTGATGGTGAACCATGCGGCAAACTTGTGGCCCTGTTTGAAGGCCGGCAGTTCCTGCTCAACACGGATATCGTAATAAACCCACCAGTTGCTGTTGAACGCGTTACGCGGAGCGATTCCACCGGCGTACTTGTCAAGCCCGGTATCTTCAAGCGCTGCAAAAAACGCTTCCTGGTTGAAGCTTTCCAGGTAGCTTACGAGCGGATCATTCGGGCCATCGGGCACGTAAAGCAAGTGACGGCCATTGACGAAATCACCAAAGGTATCGCCATCGTCGCCCCTGAAGGTGTAAGAGAATGGACGTCCCTTGTTGGCCGCGCCGGTCAGCACGAAGTTGGTGCGGTTGTCACCCCACCAGTAGGCCGAATAACCAATCTTGAAGGTGAAGCGATGCGGAACGTTGTAATTCGACTTGGCCAGTGTCGGGGCATTAGGATCGTCAACAGCAATGCGGGCGAAGTTTGAGAATGCTACCGAGCTGGTCATCGGACTCACGTCTTTGGCATTGGTGTAGGCATAGCCGACACTCCAATCCAAACCAAATTCGTAAAACTTGGACAGGTTGATACTAGCCTGGAAGGAACGTGCATCCTTGCCTTTGACATTGGTCAGTAAGTAATCAGATGATCCGTACCTAAAGAAAGGCCGAGTCTCCGTATAAACCGGGCGTCCATCAGGAGCAACACCCGTCTGCACCATGGAGGAGCCGACTACGATCGCAGAATCCTGCGACCTGGTGTACAGCAAATCAGCGTTAACGGTGTAGTCATCACCAAAGTTCCAGGTCGTACCCAGGTTCATCTTCCAGGCTTTTGGAAGCTTGAAATTCGGATCCAGGGCGTTCACGCCCGCATCACCCGAGGAATTTGCGACCGCATCGTACTGGCACTGAGGAATGTCGTAAATGGGATTGCCAGCTCCCGTGAGAGGAATATCAAACAAAGAGAAATCTTTGCCAAAACCACAGTTTGTGTCCGGCGGTGGATCTCTCTCTATAACGCTTTCCCTCACCTGCACAACCCGGATACCGTCGTTGCTGAAGTTATTGGATAACCAGACGTTCGGATTACCGCCCGAGTACAGTCCAACACCACCGCGCAGACTCCAGTCCGGGTTAATCGTCCAGTTGAAGCCAAGACGGGGTTGCAACATGTTTTCACCGTCAATGGTTGACGTGTTGGCAAAGCCCGCACGCTCGGCATATTTAGGGTTTAAGGCTGGCTGGTCATTGCTGGTGTACCAGTCGTAACGCAGGCCGAAGACCAGGGTCAGGGCACCACCTGCGGTTACCCATTCATCCTGCAGGTAGCCTGTGTTGATCTTGTATTTCCATTCTGCTGCGCCTTCCGTTGGGTCATTGGAAGGTGCCGCGTTACCGTAATAGATGTCATCCGGGCGTGCTTCGCGAAATGAGTCTATACACCCGTTGGGGTTTTCAGAGCCACATTCTTCGTCAAAACGGTTTTCAGTTTCCGTGTGCTGAATGAACAGGTTAAAAACATCAAGGGAGTCTTGCTCAAAACCAGCGGTCAACAGGTGATCACCCAGTTCGTAGTTACCCGCTATTTTGTAATTCCACGACTTGTAACCGAGTTTATTAGCCTGGCGCGAGTCGTCCGTACCGAGGAAAACGTCAGCACTTGAAAAGATGCCGTCACCATCAGCGTCGTTCCAGGTTTCAATCCGCACCTCACCGAAAACTCCATCGTCGCGAACACCAGAACGTGATTCCACGCTGTTATCCAGTTTCAAATGCGAAACGCGCAGTTCGGTTGAGAATTTGTCTGTCCAATTAGAGAACAAGGCTCCGGTGTGCGAATTCAGCTTGGCACCACGGTTGTAGAAGTGATCAGAGAACTCGTATTCGTCGTCATCGCCGTCAGCCTGCGAAATGCTGAAGCCATCGTTATAATTGTAGGAATAGGTGGCCCGGTGATTCTCATTGATATCCCAGTCCAGCTTCGCGGTAATTTTCTCATCATCAACCGGGAGAGATTTGACCGAAGGACCCACTTCATAACCATAAACATCACGTGCAATCGTTCCGATCTCATCCAACTGGGCCTGGCTGACACCCTGCACCACACGGCCGGAAGCGTCACCGCCGGTTGGAACGCGGTCAAACAATTCTGCGCCCTTGAGCTTTTCATAAGCGAGGAAGAAAAACAGTTTGTCCTGAATGATCGGGCCACCCAGTGTGGCGCCGTAGCGCTGGATGGTGAAATCACCGGTGTCGATTTTTTCGCCTTCGAGCTTGTCGCCGGACATAGAGTCATTGGTGTAATCGTAGAAAGCGGAACCATGAAATTCGTTAGAACCTGACTTGGTCACCGCGTTGATGTTACAAGCCGTGAACTGGCCGTAGAAAACATCGAACGGAGCAAGCTCAACTGCTACCTGCTCAATGGAGTCGTAGGAGAAAGGCTGGCGTTCGGTTGGGTAGCCATTGCTATTGAGACCGAACAGGTCATTCATCCGCACACCGTCAACCGTCAGGCTGTTAAAGCGCGGGTTGGCGCCGGCACACTGCACTGCACCGCCTGCGAAAGCAGGATCGATGTAGATACGCGGGTCGTTACGGATAACGTCGCGCAGGTCGCGGTTGATATGTGGCATTTCTTCGAGGTCAGCAAGGCCGAATACCGATGACGGTCCCATCGCGAGTTGTTCCGTCTGGATCATCGCCGATGTGACGATCACCTCTTCCATCATAGATTCGCCCAGTTGCAGAATCAGGGTGAAGGTGTCGCCCAGGCGGAGGTCTACGTCCGTCACCGTCTGATCAGCGAAGCTGGCAGAGCTGGCTTTGACGATGTAAGGACCGCCAATCTGCAGGCCGCGCATGAAAACCAGGCCGGAATTGTTGGACTGACTGGTTTTAACGCTGCCGGTGCGGGTGTCTGTGATAGTGACATCGACGCCGGAAAGTGGAGTCGCATCAGGCCCAAGCACCGTTGCACGGATGGCAGAAGTCGTTTCCTGCGCAAAACCCGAAACAGGAATCATCAGCACAAGCAAGACCGCAAGCGCCGAGATGCAAAGTCGGAATCTGTTATTCATTGATATTCGCCCGTAAGTTGTTCACAAAGAAATGAAACAGGCCAGTTTGACAAAATGCCGCCGTTAACAGCTGGAAATGTTGTGCCTCTATCCAGGATGTTCAGCTTCTTAGCGCTCTGTCCTCCTGACTCCCTCCTACCATTAAAATGGTGACGCAATTCTAGCAGAAAAATTGTTACGAAAATTTAACAAGTAGTGCTTTTTGGGGCGTGTTTTTCATCAATTTATTACGGAATAATCCGCAGGTGATTGTTAAGCGTAATGATTCTTTATTTGCACTAAATCAAATTAACTTGATTTCAGACATGAAAGCGTGCGATTTCGTTTCAGCTGCTTCCAAAACAGGGTGCGCTTCTATAGAATATGCCGCCTTCGTCGGGGTGTAGCTCAGCCTGGTAGAGCACTGCCTTCGGGAGGCAGGGGCCGTAGGTTCAAATCCTATCACCCCGACCAAGTAAGTCATTGATATCCCGAATCAATTAGCGGCTCCAGGTCTCAATGGCCTGGGGCCGTTTTTAGTTACGGAGCGATAGGAGGCGAGCAAACTCCCTATTTTATTGCGCCAGCCGGAGTCCGTCCGATTGCATCGTTTCTTCTCTTCATCTTTGATGGATGGACACCCTGTTACAATGATTCCGGCACGCTTCCATTCACAGATATGCTGAAGATTCTTTCTGAATATGTATCACATAAACGCCACTCGGATTCTCTACCAGACATCCAAATACGCACCAGTAGCGGTGTTACAGCTGGATATTACGGTATCCGGAAATATTGGCATCATGGAGCAGATTAGCGCTGCTTTGGATAAGCCTGGCAGCAGCAATTTCGCCCACTTGTTATCACCTTGCGATGAAGCATCGGCAGTTGATATGTATTGTGACCTGGTACTGGCACTACAACGCAGTGTTGGGCACTCGGTGCAATATTGCCGGGTGGAGGAAATGGATAGCACGGACGAGTACCGGGTATTTGTCGAATATGAAGAAGATACGACAGCACTCTATGCGGCGGAATTGGCAAGCCAGTTGTTCAATGGCATTGTTGAACAACAGGACAATTCCCAACTGCAGCAATTGTTGGAAGAGTTCGAAGTATATGCGCGACCACGGGCGCTGGATTCAAACACGCGATTGTTGGTTAGCGCTGCCAAACGTCATGATATTCCAGTCTACCGTTCGCAGTTGCCCAGCTCACTGTATGCATCAACAGCGGATGTGCAAAACAGCCTGCTTCAGTTAGGCTGGGGTGTTTATCAGCAACGATGCAACGGTACCGCCTCAGAGGGGCTGGATTCATGGCATGCCATGCCCCAGGTTCTGGACCGGGCTCAACTCTATCCTCGACTGATAAACGCATCCCTACCGATGCCGGTTCAGGATCTGGAATTTCTCAATCGCAACCAGGCACGACGTGCGCAGCGCTCAGCCGGGCGTGTCGGTTACCCTGTTATCCTCAGGCCAAGGGCGAATCGATTGTTTCAATACCGATTTGCGGAGGACTACGTTTTTGGCCCATTGCATAACGATGAGCAGGTTAGTCTGGCTGCAAAACATCTCGGCGAAGTACCCGGAGTTGATGTGTGGGTGGAGTCATTTGTAGCGGGGGACCAATACCGGTTCCTGGTCATGGGTGGCGAGGTAATTTCAATCTTACACTGTCGTCCTCCAGTGATTTTCGGCGATGGCATTCAGACCATTGCTGAATTAACAGCACAGCCAGGTGATGCTGACATTCTTTTCAGGTTAAAGATGGCCGGCTTAAGCATGAACAGCGTACTACCGCCAGGGGTGCAACTGGCATTGCGGGGCAGTGGTTCACTGAGCAATGGCGGTAGCTGTAAAAATGTAAGCATGGAGATACCCGCACACTTCAAGGAACTGGCCGTTAAAGTTGCCGAACAGTCCGGACTCAATGCACTAGCGGAAATAGACCTGATCATTAATCAATTGTCCGGTCATGTGGCAGCACCAAATTGCGTGATAAGCAATGTTATCGTGGATCCCGATCTGAGTATGTTCGAGCAGTTGTCGGATCAACCAGAGCGCATTGAAGATGCATACCTGGCTGCACTTTTCCCGGATGGATCGCCTTCACGTATTCCCACCGTTTCAGTCACCGGTACCAATGGTAAAACCACAACTTGCCGCATGGTTGCGCGGATATTGCAGAGTGCCGGTTTTAAGTCCGGGTTGACATGCACTGATGGTGTCTATCTGGACAATAAATTATTGCGGGCAGAAGATGCATCCGGAATTACTGGTGCACTTGATATATTCATGTCACCGGATATGGAAGCAGCGGTACTTGAGACGGCCAGGGGTGGACTGGCTAACACGGGCATTGCATTTGATCACTGCGATGTAGGTGCGTGCCTTAATATTGCCAACGATCATCTGGGAAAAGAGGGCATAGAGACCCTGGATGATATGGCGGCACACAAACGCCAGGTCATCGAGCGAACGACCGGTACAGCGGTACTGAATGCAGAAGACCCAAGATGTTTAGCCATGCAGGACCATACTGCTGCCAAAGAGGTGATACTAGTTGCATCCAGCACAGACCACCCCGCAATTAAAAAACATATCGAAGCTGGCGGGAAAGCCATTGCAGTTCAAACCGGTACCAAATCATCGATGGTTGTATTGCTGACATCAGCAAACAAATTGACTCCGATCATGGCCGTCAATGACATACCTGCCGCCATTGGGGGAGCAGCACAATACAACTTGATGAATGCCATGTTTGCCATTGCCATCAGTTTGGGTCTTGGTATTGAAAAAAATCTAATTGTTTCTACCCTGAAAGCGTTCAGGATGAGTGCTGAAAATACACCGGGTCGATTGAATGAAGTAACCGGTCTGCCATTCAGTGCTTTTGTTGATGCTGCACATAACTTGCCGGGATTAGAAGCCATGGTTGAGTTTTCCAATCGATTTCAGGTGCCTGGAAAGAAAATCATTAATTTTAGTGCACCAGGGGAATGGCCTGACGATAAAATCAAGGCATATGCGAAAATAGCCGCAGGCAATTTTGAATGGTATGTAGTAAAAAATCGTAGTATGGACCCAATTGAGACCCTCGAATACCGGCCTTCTTTTGAAGAGGTGCCGGAATTAATAAAAAAAGAACTCATACACCAGGGTGTGCCTGAAGATCGGATCATCGTTGAATTGGATGTGATGGACTCGTTGGACAGGAGCATTCAAGTTGCAGAAAAAGGAGACCTCCTGTTAGTTCTCACGAGGATCTCTACAGATGAGAAATTCCAGTTGATTAAGAAGCTGGCTCCACACCGCCCATGGGTTTCTGGCACTATAAGCGCCAATGAGAAGCATTAACGCCAGAACCCGCACCCAGGCATGATCAGCCGCCTGCTGCAAGTCCTTCACCGCCACCCCATCACATCTACGGCAATTCTGTTCGTGGCCGGAATTGCGATCATCTTCGCCATCATGGTTTTCCTGTCGCAGAAGACCAATGAAGAGATGGCTGAGCAATACGCGGAAAACTACATCCGCTCGCTCAACGAGTTCCAGAAGCAGTATTCCTCGAAGATCGTTTCGCGGCTCGGTGACCATGGAATCCACACGTCCAGCAACTATCTGAACGAAGAAGCCAGCATTCCGTTCCCAGCCACGTTCAGCATTGAACTGGCCGAGTCGCTTACCGATCCGGGAACCGGCATCGAGACCCGGCTGTACAGCGACTTCCCGTTCCGGTCCCGTACAGACGGCGGCCCGCGGGACGAATTCGAGAGCCTCGCACTGACCAGGTTGCGCTTTGCGGAAGATAAAACGGAGCCTTACGTACAATACGAAACGGTCAACGGGCGCCATTCACTGCGCTATGCCAAGGCCATCCTGATGCAGGAATCCTGTGTCGCCTGCCACAACACCCACCCGGACAGCACCAAGACGGACTGGAAGGTCGGAGATGTTCGTGGCGCACGTTCCGTCACGTTGCCGCTGGATGCAGCGAGCCACTTGGCCCACAAAGGCTGGGCCGCCACGCTGGCGGCCATGGTAGCCCTGGCGATGGCCGGGCTGGGGCTGATCTTCCTGGTGGTACAGGCGCTGCGTGCCTCCATTGACATGATGTCGAAAACGAACGACGCCTATAACCGCTTTGTGCCGCATGAATTCCTGCAGTACCTGCATAAGAACAACATCGTAGACGTACAATTGAACGACAACATCGAGACACAGATGACGATCCTGTTCTCTGATATCCGTTCCTTCACTGACCTGTCCGAACTGATGACGCCGGAAGAAAACTTCAGGTTTGTGAACGATTATCTGCAGGTGATGGGACCCATCGTGAGAAGCAACAACGGTTTCATCGACAAGTACATCGGCGATGCGATCATGGCGTTATTTGAAAATGCTGATGACGCGATGAAGGCGTCGGTCGAAATGTTGCAAGCACTTGAGAAATTTAATGTCGAGCATCAGAAAACCCACGACAAGCCGCTTGGTATCGGCGTAGGTTTGCACCAGGGTAAAGTGCGCCTCGGGACCGTCGGCGAAAGCGGCCGCATGGATGGCACCGTGATCAGCGACGCGGTCAACCTGGCCTCACGCATCGAAGGGCTAACCAAGTTTTACGGCGTCCAGTGCCTGATCTCAGAAGCGATCTATCACCACCTGGCCGAGCCCGAAGAATACTCCATCCGCTACGTCGACAAGGTTAAGGTAAAAGGTAAAACCGTACCGGTTAAAATTTACGAAATGTACAGCGCCAACCCGGCTGACATACAGGAAAGGAAACGCCAAACGCAAAAATCGTTTGAGGAAGCCGCCCAGCTTTTTGCAATCAGGGAATTCGCCCGGGCCAAAGCGATATTCGAACAGGTGCTGGTGGAACTGCCGGAAGATTCAGCCTCGAAATCCTATATTTTGCGTTGCGAAAGGTACGCCGACCAGGAAATGCCGGACGACTGGGACGGGGCATTGGATTTCGACTTCAAGTAAACTGTTTAGTTGAGACTTCACTTCCGGAAATCCGTCATGAACCTCTGCATCCGTTCCGCTTTGCTGGCTCTTCCCCTAACCCTGCTGCTGGCCGCATGCGACCGCTCTGAGCCTGCTCCACAGGGCACTGCGCCCACACCGGATACCACCGCAGCTGCCCCGGCGGGGCCACGGCTGGACGTGGACGGCACGCGTATCGTGGCTGCCGACCAGGAACCGGGTAACTGGCTCAGCCATGGCCGCAGCTACGACGAACAACGCTTCAGCCCACTCGTACAGATAAACGACACCAATGCCGCGACACTCGGCCTCGACTGGTTTTACGAGTTCGACACCAGGCGGGGCCTGGAAGCCACTCCCATTATTGTGGATGGCATGATGTTCACCACCGGCGCCTGGAGCCGGGTCTACGCGCTGGATGCACGCAACGGCAAACTGCTTTGGGAATACAACCCGAACGTCCCGAAAGAGTGGGCTGTGCATGCCTGCTGTGACGTTGTTAACCGCGGCGTGGCCGTGTGGATGGGCTCGGTTTTCGTGGGCACGCTGGATGGGCGCCTGGTGTCACTCGATGCAAAAACCGGCAGGGTCAACTGGTCGGTGCAAACCACCGACAAGAACATGCCCTATACCATCACCGGCGCCCCCCGGGTGATCAAGGGCAACGTCATCATTGGTAATGGCGGCGCTGAATTCGGCGTCCGCGGTTACGTCAGTGCTTACGATGCTGAATCGGGCGAGATGGCCTGGCGGTTCTATACCGTCCCGGGCAACCCGGCTGAGCCGTTTGAGTCTGATGAAATGGAAACCGCGGCAGCCACCTGGAACGGCGAATGGTGGAATTTCGGTGGTGGCGGTACGGTCTGGGATTCGATGGCTTTTGATCCAGAGCTGAACTTGCTGTACATCGGCGTCGGCAACGGCTCGCCCTGGAACCAGCAAATTCGCAGCCCCGGCGGCGGCGACAACCTGTACCTATCGTCCATCGTTGCACTCAACCCGGACAACGGCGAATACGTCTGGCACTACCAGACCACGCCGGGCGAGACCTGGGACTACACCGCAACCCAGCACATGATCCTGGCAGATCTGGAGATCGAAGGTATTCAGCGCAAGGTCATCATGCAGGCACCCAAGAACGGGTTTTTCTACGTACTGGACCGCGAGTCCGGTGAACTGATATCAGCCGAGCCTTACGTCAAAACCACCTGGGCGACACATGTCGATCCCGAGACCGGCCGACCGGTCGAGGTTGAAGGCGCCCGTTATGTGGACGGACCTGCGCTGGTACTGCCCGCGCCGTATGGCGGTCACAATTGGCACCCGATGGCCTTCAGTCCGGATACCGGCCTGATCTACATTCCGGCTCAGGACATTCCGTTTGCCTATGGCACCGACAAGAATTTCAGGTTTACTCCAGGCTTGTGGAACGTCGGCATCAACCCGCTCTATGCCTCTTTCCCGGAACAGCCACCGGAAGTCCAGGCCCAGCTGATGCAGATGATCAGCGGCCAGATCATTGCCTGGGATCCCGTTGCCCGGCGCGAAGTCTGGCGCGTACAACATCCCCTGCCCTGGAATGGCGGCATATTGGCAACCGCCGGCAACCTGGTCTTCCAGGGAAATTCAGTCGGTGAGTTTGCCGCCTACAGCGCAGATAGCGGCGAGAAGCTCTGGGCAATGGGCGCCCAGACCGGCATCGTGGCCTCGCCGGTCACGTTCGAAGTAGACGGCGAGCAATACGTTTCTGTGCTGGCCGGCTGGGGTGGCTCGCTGGCTTTGAGCGGCGGCGGAATCGCGGCCGCGACCGGCTCACATGACGTTAGCCGGATATTGACCTTCAAACTGGGCAGTGCGCTTACATTGCCGGAATTCATACCGGCCACGTTGACTGCTGATCCGCCACCCCGGATCGATGACCCGGCAAGGATTGCACTGGGCAAGCAAAAATTCCACGACCGTTGCATGATGTGCCACGGTGACGGTGCCGTCGGCGGTGGCGTGGTTGCCGACCTGAGATACATGAATACTCAAAAACACCAGATGTGGCAGGGCATTGTTCTGGGCGGATTGCATCGTGACCAGGGCATGGTCTCGTTTGCCGGCGTGCTGAGTGCCGAAGAAGCCAATGCGATCCAGGCCTACGTGATCGATCGCGCCCATCAACTGGTGGAAGCCGGAGCCAATCAATGAACCGGGACTGCGCGTAGTGGCCAGCGCCAAAAAATTGCAACAGGCAATGGACGCCGCTGAGACGTACGAAGAGTGGAAGCTGGCGGCGATTGCCCATGACGCGAGAACCGGTGCGGACCGCTGGCGCTTTGTGGAGCAAACCCGGCATTATGACCACCTTTCCATCCGCACCCGCCTTGACCAGCTCAGGGCATTCCGGGAACAAAACGACGACCGGGGCCTGTTGTTCAGCCTCAACGAAGGCATCCACGGCAACCTCGGCGGCATGGGCCGTTCGGTCCTGTACGAAAAAACCCGCTTCGGCACCAAGCAACTGATCGTCGACTACATCGAGGAGATATGCGAGGCGCTGGAGCACCTTGCCAGCCCGGGTGTCGACGAGATCTCTTTCGAGGAGAAGCTGGACTTCTTCCGCCGCGCTGCTCACTGCTTCGGCCACTCGGCCTTCATGATGAGCGGTTCAGGCTCCCTGCTCTATTTTCATGTCGGCGTGGTCAAGGCGCTTTTAAGCCAGGGCCTGCTGCCACGCGTGATGTCCGGTTCCAGCGGCGGCTCCTTCGTCGGTGCACTCCTGAGCACCCACAACGAACATGAACTGGAAAAGATCTTTGACCCGGATCACCTGGTGCAGGAAATCCGCCAGGAAAGCCGGTTTTTCAAACGCCTGTCGAAACTGAAGCCTGAAATCATGCAGGTAGATGAAATTCTGTCGGTGATTGAGCGCCTGATACCCGACCTGACCTTCCAGGAGGCGTTCGAGTGCACCGGCCGCCAACTCAATGTGTCTATCGCACCAGCAGAAACCCACCAGAAATCCCGTCTGCTCAATGCTATTACTTCACCCAACGTCTTTATCCGCGAAGCCATCATGGCCTCGGCCGCGGTGCCGGGCGTTTACCCGGCGGTAACGCTGGCTGCCAAAAACCACCTGGGTGAAAAACAACCCTACCTGCCGTCACGCAAGTGGGTAGACGGCTCGGTCAGCGACGACATGCCCGCCAAGCGTCTGGCTCGGCTGTACGGCGTCAATCACTACATCGTCAGCCAGACCAACCCCCACGTGATCCCCTTCGTCTCCGATGGCAAGCGCCGCCAGGATGCGTTGTCGCTGATCAAGGACGCCAGTGTCAAAACAGCCCGTGCCTGGTACAACGTCGGTGCCAGCACGCTGGAAAAACCACTGTCGATGAGTTCGTCACTGACCAAGTACAACAACATCGCCCTGTCTATTATCAACCAGGACTATGTTGGCGATATCAACATCCTGCCGCCGAACAAGTTCTTTAATCCGTTTAAATTGCTGGCCTACCGTTCAACCGAAGAGATTATGAAATTGATCTCAACCGGCGAGAGGGCCACCTGGCCCAAGATCGAAATGATCCGCCTGCAGACCAAGGTCAGCCGCACGCTGGACAAAATACTGACCGCTTACGACGAGCAGCATGTACAGCGCATCAAATCGGTGCTGCGCAGAAAAGTGAGCTAGGTCTTGAATAAAGCCTCCGCACAGCTAAGTTACCCGTTCGAGCAATCACCCGATACCGGCCAGGCCATGAGCATCGCACCCGGTGTTTTATGGGTGCGCTTACCACTGCCCTTCCTGCTTAATCACATCAATGTATGGCTGTTGCAGGACGGTGACGGCTGGGCGATCGTCGACACCGGCTTGTTTACCAACACCACCCGTGAAATCTGGGACTATATTTTCGAGCACCACCTGGACAACGCACGGATCACGCGCGTGTTGGTCACGCACCTGCATCCCGATCATGCCGGTTGTGCCGGCTGGCTGACGCAGAAATTCGGCATTGAACTGTGGATGCCCCGGGAAGAGTACGTGCTGTGCCGGACATTAGTGGAAGACACCGGCAAACCGGCGCCGCCTGAAGGTTTGAATTTTTACACCGCAGCTGGGTTCGCCACCGAAGACCTCGACCGATACATGGAACATTTCGGAGCGTTTGGCCAGGTCGTCTCACCGTTGCCGGAAACATACCGGCAACTGCACGATGGCCTGTCTATCCAAATCGGCGAGCACACGTGGGAGGTGATCATCGGCCGCGGCCATTCACCCGAACACGCCTGCCTGTATTGCCGCGAACTCAAGCTGCTGATTTCCGGCGACCAGATACTGCCCACCATTTCATCCAATGTCAGTGTTTACCCGACCGAACCGACGGCCAACCCCCTGGCCTACTGGTTTGAATCCCTGCATATGCTCAAACAGGTGTTGCCACAGGACGTATTGTGCCTGCCGTCCCACGGCAAACCCTTCCACGGTGCGCACGTCCGATTGGACCAGTTAATCGCGGAGCACGAAGACGGACTGACAAAACTCCGGAAGATCTGCCGTCAGCCCCGGCGCGCACTGGATGTCTTTCCGGCCCTGTTCAAAAGCCGGATCAACGATAAAAACCTGATCATGGCGACCGGCGAAGCCATCTCACACCTCCACTACCTGGTTGAGAAAGGCGAAATGAGCTGTGAGCGTGACGCACAGGGCGTTAACTGGTATTTGATACGTCAATAGCTTGTCCGGTATGGACAAGCGCCCCTTCCGTCCAGCCTCTAAGGTATATCCACGTTCACACGGTTTCTCTCTCCTACCTACGTGTGCGCATGAGGGGGGCAAGGATGCTCCCCGAATTTTCAACCGACAATGAGGCTCATCATGATGAAAAAATTCATATCCGAAAACTTCAAGGCCCGTAACGAATTTCGTGAGCTGGCTTTAGCTGTCTCCTTACTCAGCGTGATGCTGCTCACCTATATCTGACCGACGGAGGATTTAGCGGATGCAAACCCTCCACCGACTGCGCCGTATCACGCGGGTTATTCCTGTGCTGTACCAGCAACTGGCCCAATTTGCGGCCACTCCATTCGCCCGCTGATCCGACTGCCACGCTCTCCTGTAACACCCTGACCTCACGCAGCAGTTCTTCATCACCCGATGCGAGCGACCACTCCAGCAAGGTCCGCTGTGGCTCTTGCCTGTCAAAACGGCCCAACCACAATGAAATAGCGCTATAGGTAGTGGCCGGCGTAGCTGTTTCACACGCCTTTTTGACTTGTTCGAAGGCCCAGCGCTCTCCGGCCTGATACTCCAGTCGCCTTATTCTCAACCGTTCAGAAATCACCGGCGCAAAGCGATAGCCCGCATACGCCAGCACCAGCAGTACCGCAACTACCAGCCCCATGGTTTTTAAATCCAGCGACCACGTATTTCCGCCCGCTGCGGTTTGTTCTCCAGCGGAGGCGTACGCAGGATTGACCGCAACCGTTACCTCCAGCGCCGGGATGATCTCCTGCGCCATTACCTGCCCATCCGGGTCCCACCACTGAAAACGAATTTCGGGAATTTCGTACTCGCCGGCACGTTCGCATATGAACGTGACCGAATCGCTGCGGTTTCCGCGTAGCTGACCACGGTTAATTTGATCTTTGACCTGCGGTGCGTCCGGATAAACGGCCAGGCCGTCAATCTCAAACTCCGGCAGCGGCGCGAACACCATGCCCGGCACATCCTGTGCGGTGCGGGTCAGCGACAGGGTCAATGCATCGCCGACTTTCAATTGCAGCGGGCCATCGGACGGCGCTGAGGGTGTCCAGGAAGATTGCATCGAAAAGTCAGTGGTGGTTGTCACCAGGCTGCCGGATTCGGCTCCGGGTGGCAGGCGCGAATCGATAAACTGCGGCTCAGTGCGCTGGGCAAAATGTGTTGCTTCTGTGCCGTATCCGGCGCTGGCCGAAAAACTCACGTCAAATGAGGGAACCTCCAGCCGCCCCGCCTTTTGCGGATACAACAGCAGGGTATAACGCAGGCCCTGCCATTGAACGCCGTCACGGTTCTCGTTTAGTTTTACAGTGCTTGAGCCTGCCTGCATCAGGAAACCGCCACGGACCGGTGGCAACTGGAACAACTGGTCGCCGAAACTAAAGCCGTCACTCCACAACTCCAGGTACAGTTCCACTTCCTGACCGACCCAGCCAGCGCTCTCGCGCTCTACCAGCAACCGGACTTCACCCCCCAGCTCATCACTCGCGGCCAAGGGTAACGATGCCAACACGAAGGTCAGCAGCAAGCCAAAAAGGCATGTGATTTTAGTCACCCTGGGGTGCACTATCCACCTCCTGCTGTGTCTGCTCATCACGATAGAGTTGATACGAGAAACGCGCGCGCAGGAATTCTGCCGGGTCGTTCTGAACCCGCCGCAGCCAGACCGCCCGCATCTCATCGTCTGAAACCTCCACCTCTTCTTCGGCGACTATTTCCGTACCGGATTTATTGACACGACCGGTGTCATCAAACACGATCTCGTCGGCTTCTAACTGCCCGCCCGTGCCGCCTTCGTCGCTGTCAGGCGGCGCCATCCGCTCCTTGCGCGCAATCGCGATCGCCAGGTTCTGTTCAGCCTCGGGCCAACCCGGCCGGGCCTCCAGTGCGCCTTCAAAAGCCTCGATCGCTTCATCGTAGTTACCCAGCATCACCAGGGAATTACCCCGGTTGTAAGCCGCCTCCGGCGAACGCATCCGCCCGAATACCGAAGCCGCACTCTCAAAATCCCCACCCCTGAAGTAAGCAACCCCCATACGCTCCGGACTGCTAAAGACCTCCGCCGCCTCCAGATAAAGCCCCTCATCAAACAAACGCTGCCCCCGCTGCTCCGGAGTAAACCAAAGATCACCCCACCCCCCGGCAAAGACCACCGGCGTCCAACCCCACATCAACAGAGCGCACAAAAGGATAAGGGGACGGTTTTGCCGCAGGCAAAGAAGCCCCCGTTCATTTTGGGAGCGGTCGATCATCACTGCTTCACACCTTCCACGCTCATCACCCTGCTATCCTCACTGCCCCACCCCGCCTAAACAGACCCAGCGAGAGCAGACCAAGCAACAACACTCCCCCCCATCCCTCGTCCTTCCAGCGTTCGCCTTCCTGCGCAGGCGCCGCGGCTATGCTGCTTTCTATACCTCTGCTCAATTTCTGCACATCGGCGTTATCCGGTGTCGCCAGCACCAGGATGCCATCACCCGCTTTTGCGGCACGCCGCATGCTGTCTTCATCCAGCGCGGGAGCGGCAGGACTGCCTGGCGGCGGAACCACTTCCGGCCCGGCGGCCATGGCCAGAATATGGATGTCGGCGCCAGCAGGCACCTGGCCATCGGCCAGGCCACTCACGTAGGTGCCATCGAGCCCGTCGGCGATCAGGACGACCGACCCGGGCAAACCGGAATCAAGCAGACGCTGCCGTGCCAGTGCGACCGCCTGAAGAGGCTCATCGCCTGGCACCGGCATCACGTCGGGCTGCAGTTCGGAGGCAAAAAAATCAATGATGTCGGGGTCGGCGGTCAGCGGCATCACCAGGTGCGCACTGCCGGCATAGGCTATCAGGCCGGTCCTGGTGCCCGGACGCAGCGCCAGCAGGTCAGAGATCTTCTGCTGCGCGCGAATAAGCCGACTGGGCTGGATATCCTCTGCCAGCATGTCCGGTGTGACTTTGAGGACAACAAACAGGGCCGCCTGATCCTCGGTGAACGGAGTTGGCTCTTTTTTCCAGCTGGGGCCAGCCACCGCAACGATACCGATCAACCACAAGGCCGCAACCAGGAAGGTTGGGCGGAAACGGCTACGGCGCTCCTGCTGGCTGATCGTCAAATGCTCCAGCAAGCCGGGGGCGATCACGGCCTTCCAACTGCGCAACGGGTCCTGGCGCCGCAGTATGGACGCAATCACAAGGGCCGCGGGCAACAGCAACCAAAGCCAGGCCGGACGCAGAAAATGGAACATTTCCAGCGACATCAGGCCCCCTCCTCCCCGGCAACCGATTGGTCACGATGTGCACGAAACAGCGCCAGCAATTCGGTCAGGCCGAAAAACAACAGGCTGATCACTAACGCAAAACCCAGGGGCCAGAAATAGAGTTCATGTTGCGGCCGGTAACTCAGGCTTTCGACCTTCTTGGGGTTCAGTTGATCCAGTGTCTGGTAGATCCCCTCAAGTTCCACCCGGTCCTGCGCATGAAAATACTGACCTCCGGTAACTTCGGCGATACCTTTCAGGGTCGCTTCATCCAGTGCCTGTTCCCCGGCGGCCTGCGGATCACCCATCGCGACCGTGTGAATGGTGATGCCGTTATCTGCAGCAATTTCTGCAGCCCGAAGCGGCGGAACCATGCTGCCGGTGTCGTTGCCATCCGTCAGCACAATCAGGACACGCTCTTCAACTTCGCTGCGCTCAAACAGCTGGATAGCCACGCCGATCGCATCACCCAGCATGGTGCGCGGACCGAGCATGCGCACCTGCGCTTCTCCCAGCAGTTCGCGAACCACCGGCAGGTCTTGCGTAAACGGGGCCTGTACGAATGCGGCTGAGCCGAAAAAGATCAGGCCCACCCGGTCGCCCTCCCGCCGGGAAAGAAACTCATCCAGTACCTGCCGGGCCGCCGTCAGGCGGTCGCTGAGCGCCCCGGATTCATCGGTAAAATCTTTGGTCTCCATGGAACCGGAAAGATCCAGCGCCACCAGCAGATCGCGCATGGGCAGGTCACGAACGATAGGGTCATCCATCCACACCGGGCGCGCCAACGCTACAACCAGGGCCAGCCATCCCAGCACCACCTGGGCTTTCTGCAACCAGGTACGTTGCACCAGCGCCGAACCCTGGCTCTGTTGCTGACCGGTCAAGCGGCTCAACAGGCTCATGAACGGGACTCTTACTGCTGTGCGTGGTTCACGGTAGGCCGGTGCCAGGTAGCGAACCAGCAGCGGCAACGGCAGCAACAGAAACATCCATGGGAAGAGGAACTGCAACATCGCCTATCCGCCCTGCGCCGGGCGCTTGTGCTTCTTCAGCCACAATTCAGATGCATCAAGCAACGCACTGGACTGCCGGGCATCCAAAGCATTAGCTGCGCTGCCAGAATCCGAGTAGGCCAGCCGGTCCAGTGTCTCACCCGCGCCGGAACAGAACCGGTCCAGGCCCGCCGTCCGGTCCAGGAAACGGTGCCAGTCAGGCCCTGTCAGGGCCGCTACTTCCTCACGCGGCCACACCGACAGAGCCGCCCTCTTGAGTAATTCCGGCACTCTTTCCAAGTACCCCGTTGATGCACTGGCCCGGATGGAGGACAGCTCAGCCAGCGCTTCCCGCCGGTAACGGTTGTCACGCCAGCGCCTCCACTGCAGAACGCCTAATACAAGCAGAGCAAACAGGACTAATGCGAACAAAACATACCATCCTGGAGCCGGCGGCCACCATGCAACCGGCGACGGCAATACGATGTCGTTGAGATTTTGCAGACTGCCGGCATCATTCATGGATAACTATCCTCACTCAACGATGCCCCAGGTCTTCCCGCACCTGCTCAAGTACCGGCGCTGCGGTATGCACCGGAAGCAGGGGAATCGCATTTCGCCGTGAGGTCGCCTTCATCTTCGCAACCCGTTGCTCGAAGTCACTGCTGTATGCAGCGCGCAAAGCCTTATCAGTGGTATTGAATTCCACCTGCGAGAGTCCATCAGAAAACACCAGTCGCCCCGCGGCCGGCATGGATTGCTCCAGCGGGTCGTATATAAATACCGACAACACGTCGTTGTGTTCGGTCAGCCGGGTGACATATTTACGGGTATCTTCATCGATTCCCGTACCATCACCTACCAGGCATACCAGGCAATCGTGCCGGGCCATTGAGGCGACTCGTTTCAGGGCACGGTTCAACATCTCCGGCCCCGGCTTTATCTCTGTCTTTGCATTCAGAGCGTGATTTTTCTCAACAATCTTCTTCAGGATTTGTGCCACCCGCTCTTCGCTGCGGTGCGGCGGAATGACCTGCAGGTCGGTGTCATCGAAGACGATTGCCCCCACCCGATCGCCCTGCGACAAAACCCGCCAGGCAGCCACGGCTGCAGCTTCGGCCGCCACCACCGACTTCATTTTCCAGCGCGAACCAAAGAACATAGAAATGCGCTGATCAACCAGCAACCACACCGTTCGATCCTTTTCCTCTGTGTACACGCGAACATAAGGCTCGCGGGTGCGCGCAGTCACTTTCCAGTCAATGTTGCGGGTGTCGTCACCGGGCAGGTAATTACGCAGTTCTTCAAAGTTCAGGCCACGACCGCGCAGGCGGGATGCGTGCCGGCCGCTGAGGATGCTGTGGATCGGTTGGCGCGGCAGGAAGCTGAAACCCGACGCCTTAAAGCGCAGCCGCATCAAATCATCCAGTTCCGTATACACAACCGCCTTCCCGGCCGGTGCTGCCGGTCTCTTTCGCATTGGCGTGTATTGAGCCACCGAACCCGCCTCAGGCGACAGCGACCAGTTTCAGAATCTCGTCAATCACGTCGTTGGCTGATATGCCATCCGCGCTGGCGTCGTAACTCAACTTCAGGCGGTGCCTGAAAATACAGTGGCATACAGCGCGCACATCATCGGGCAATACCGTATCGCGGCCGTCCAGCCAGGCATGTGCACGGGCGCATTTGTCCAGGGCAATACCACCACGGGGACTGACGCCGACATGGATCCAACTGGCCAGTTGCTCGCTGTAACGGTCCGGGTAACGGGTGGCAAAGACCAGGTCCACCATGTACTTTTCAATCGTAGGGCTTACCGCCACCGCGTGGATTTCATCACGGGCTGCAAAAACCACATCCTGCGAGATCGGCTCCTGCTCATCAGCGCCCGCTGAGCCACCCTCCTCGCCCCGCACCAGGCGGATAATCAAAGCCTCTGAAGCTTCATCCGGATAGTCGATATAAACGTGCATCAGGAAACGATCCATCTGCGCTTCCGGCAAAGGATAGGTGCCTTCCTGCTCGATCGGATTCTGGGTGGCCATCACCATAAACAGGCCAGGCATTTTGTGGGTCGTTCCGGAGACCGTCACCTGGCGCTCTTCCATGGCCTCCAGCAGGGCCGCCTGCACCTTGGCCGGCGCGCGGTTGATTTCGTCCGCCAGCACGATGTTGGCGAAGATGGGTCCGGCCTCGAAACGGAAGCTCGGATTGCCCGATTCGGTGTACAGCACTTCGCTGCCGGTGATGTCAGAAGGCAACAGGTCCGGCGTGAACTGGATACGGGAGAAATCCGTGTCCATATTTTTCGCCAACGCCTTCACGGCCCGTGTCTTGGCCAGTCCCGGCAGGCCTTCCATCAACACGTTGCCGTTGGCCAGCAGGCCGAGCAACAGGTTCTTGACCACGTCTTCCTGGCCGATGATCGAAGCAGCCATGCGTTGCTGCAGCTCTTTGATTGAATCGATTGCGCTCATAACTAGTGCCCGTGATCGTGTTTGTGGACGTGTCCGCGGTGAACAAGACTGTGAATAATCGTGCCAATAATAATACCTTGAAGCGCAGCAATCACCCCATCGTCGGCATACGGAAGAAATAATCCTGAAAACTCAAAACCAACAATGGTCGCAGCTGCCATGGCGAAAAGTGTAGCCCAGGCGCCGCGATTGCCGAATACCGGTTGCATGATCAGCCACAGCATCAGGCCCAGGCCGAAGCGATGAATAATGATGGCAACCCCGAGCCCGCCACTGCCCTGGATTGCACTGCCGGCCAGGCCGGCCCCGTCGAGCAAGGCATGTAACAACAGCCCAACCAGTGCGACATACAGGCTAAGCAGGTGCAGTGTTTCCGCCGCCCGCTTGATGGCGTGCTCCAGCAAACCCGGCAACAGGTAACCCGCCAGGATGAAAACCGGAGCCAGCATTCCCAGCGGCTCGATAATGTCCGGGATCAGCAGTGTCACCACCAGCACCACCAGCACCACCACGATCACGCGGTCGAGGGTTCGGGCCAGCGGGTGTGTGCCGCTAACCCACTGAAAAATCAGCGGGCCGGCAAACAGCGTGACCAGGGACAGCAACAGCAAGTTGATTCTCCGAAGCGAAAGAGAAAAGCAAGGCGCGAATACTAGCATATGAGCTGATTGTTGATACTATAGGTGCCTCCTCATCAGCCATTAAAACTGTGGACACAACTGCCATTGAATCCATGATCGCGGACCTCTGTGCCGAAGCCGGCACGGACGCGGAGCTGCATGAACTGCTTGCAGTCGTGGCAGAGCGCGAAGGCGTGGATGCGCAGGACGAGGAACTGCAACAGGGTGCGCAGTTTATTGGCGGCTACATTGAGCAGGTCCCCTACATGATGAAGATCGCCGCAACAGCTGCCGCTACCGTGGGGCTGGAGCCGCAGATGAATAAAATCCTCAAGATGGCCGAGTCCTACTGGATAGAGGGCGATGACATCATCCCCGATGAACTCGGCATCATCGGCCTGCTCGACGATGCCTACTGCTCCCTGATGTCCCTACAGGCCGTCTCCGACCATTTCCGCCTGCAAACCGGCAAGCACTTATTCCCCAACGACCTGAGCGCGGCCAACAAGGCCATGCGCAAGATCATTGGCGAACCCTACGCCACCAGACTCGACCACATCGTGATCCGCTCGATGTCCGAGTCCGGTCTGATTGAGGCGGTCAAGGCGCTGGCCAGCGAGGAAAAACGACTGAAGTTTGCGGCCAACAGCACGATCTGGAGCCATGGGCCGGCGGGCGAAATCGAGCTCGACATTCTGAAAAAGCTCGGCCTCCTGGGGGACTAAGCAGGCCAACCGGAGCCAGCCGCAGTGGATACCCACACGCCGGCTTCTCCAGCTCAATGGTCCCTGCGGGACTCCC
>RCNC010000403.1_pt1 | contig 27593 bp, 22 predicted proteins | sample 2041301 | NCBI WGS metagenome assembly RCNC01 (sample SAMN09708231, study PRJNA481090) | Marine sediment metagenome, whole genome shotgun sequencing project. | biome: marine sediment; feature: ocean; material: sediment; isolation source: Sewage treatment plant 13A marine sediment (STP13A) ... | reverse complement strand
ACAACATTTGAGAGAGATCTCGAGCTTGCTGCTGCGCAACGAAGCTATCAGGAAGCGGTTGAGTTGGACCCGCAATGGGAAGCGGCACAGGTCGGATTGGAGCGCGTCAACGCCGCGATTAATCAGTTGGAATTTGATGCGCGCATGACAGAGGGATTATTCGCAATAGCCGACGGCCACTACGATGCTGCGCGGGCTGCGTTTCGAATGGCTAAGGATCTTAAGCCGGCATCACGTGAGCCCGCCGACGGCTTGCTGCAAGTTGACCAGGAGGTTCGCCTGAACCAGATCAGCGCTTATGAGCAGCAGGCGCAGCGGCAGGAAGAAGAGGAGGTGTGGTTGTTGGCGGCTGCGACCTACGAGGCATTATTAGAGATCGATGACAATCTCGATTTTGCGAATCAAGGACTGCAGCACGCACAACAGATGAGTGCATTGCACAAGCAGCTGGCCGAGTTTATTTTGAAACCCGACAGCCTCAGTGCGCCGTCGACTATGCAAAAAGCAACCATGATGGTGGTAGACATTACGCGCATGCCGGAAGTGGGTCCGCGATTGGGCGCACAGAAGGATGAGTTGTCGCGGCTGCTTAAACGAGCGGCGACGCCACTGCAAGTGCAACTGATATCGGACAATGCGACCGATGTCTCGATCTATAAAGTTGGTAAACTGGGAAGCTTCGAGACTCACGAATTGACCCTACGCCCGGGTAAGTATGTTGCTGTTGGCAGCCGCCCCGGCTTTCGTGATGTTCGACTTGAGTTTCTGGTAGGGCCCGAGTACGAAGCCAAGCCCATTGTCATTCGTTGTGAGGAAGCCATTTGAGTTTCGACCATTTAATAATTAGAGACGTCGAAGGCGAGCGCCGAATTGACGCGAGCAATTTGCCGTTGCGGGTTGGGACAGGTGGAGATTGTGGCCTGCGCTTGCCAGGACCGGGCGGTAGCCCGGTAGTATTGCTCGATCTTCTCGATGGCGCGCCGTTTGTGCAGCCCGTTGGCCGCGATTCATCGATGCAGATTAATTCCGAGCCGCTGGTAACGAGTCGCCGACTGCAAGTTGGCGATCAGCTCGAATTTTTCGGCAGTCGCATCCATATTTCTGCGGCTGACGGACAGCTGATCCTTGAAGTTCATCTCGAAGACAGTGCGTATGTAACACAGCCACCACAGTTAGACAGTGCGCCACGCGACGCCGATGACGAGAAGATTGCACCGACTGCATTTCAGCGGGCCAGCCAGACACAGGCGAGTCTCGACGATTCCGGCCAGAGCCCGCTGAAGCTGATTATCGGTGGCGTCCTTAGCTTGCTACTGATTACGTCCTACTTGTTGTTTAGCTCGAAATCCGTTCAATTTGAAATCGAACCTACCGATCCTGACAGCGTGCAGGTAAGCGGAGGTTGGTTTCGTCTTCCCATTGGTGATCGCATTTTGTTGCGGTCTGGCGAACACACGGTAAATATTGAGAAACAGGGTTATTACGACGTTAGCCAGGCATTTACCGTTGGCGACGAGGCCAGTATGCGGCTGCCAATAGAAATGCGTCGACTGCCTGGCCGAATACTGGTCGTTACAGATCCGTTGCTTGATGCGCTGGTGTCCATTGATGGCGCGACGGTCGGCAAAGCGCCGTTCGGGCCGCTTGAGCTACAGCCTGGGGAGCACAGTATTGGGGTGCAAGCCGACCGCTATTTGCCCTTTGAAGATGTCGTCTATATGCAGGGACTCGGGCGGGAAGAGGCACTAGTGGTGCAACTGGTGCCGCGTTGGTCAGATGTCACCATTACTTCAGAACCTGCTGGCGCCGCCATTCTTGCTGGCAATGAACAAGTGGGTGTGACGCCGGAGACGATCGAGCTCATCGAGGGCAAGCATCAGATCAGCGTTATTCGTGAAGGGTTTAGCGCGTGGGACGGAGCGGTGACAGCAAGGCCGAATGTTCCGCAGTCACTGCCTATGATTAAATTGCAGCCGGCAAACGCGAAACTGCAGGTCAATTCGATTCCGCGCGCTGCCAACGTTACCGTCGACGGGCGATACCGGGGACAGTCACCCATTTCGCTGTCGCTGTCGCCGGGTATTAACTACGTCATCGGACTGACGAAAGCAGGGTATGGATCGGCCCGACGTCAAGTGCGCCTGGACGCTGCGGCGAGTGATGCGATTACGGTTGATCTTTCAGCGCGAACCGGTCGCGTAACGGTTAACGTAATGCCGGCTGATGCGACAGTTTATGTAGACGGTCGTGCACGTGGTACCGGCACAAGTACCTTCAATTTGAGTTCTGCGCCGCATCGTATCGAGGTTAAGAAAGACGGCTATGAAAGCTGGACGCGTGGAGTTACTCCACGTCCCGGATATCCGCAGACGATGTCCGCACGACTGCGGTCGCAGGAAGAAATCGTACGCTCCAAAATTGCATTGACGCAAAAGACGTCGCAAGACCAGATACTACGCCGCATCGAGCCAGGCACATTTACCATGGGATCGTCACGTTCTGATCCGGGCCGACGTGCTAATGAAGTCCTGGTTCCGGTGACTATTTCCAAGCCTTTCCTGATCAGCGTTCGAGAAGTCAGTAACAAGGAGTTCCGGCAATTTCGTGAGAATCACGACTCGGGCAGTGATATTCATGCCGCGATGGCGGGCGACACAAATCCAGTCGCGCGCGTTACTTGGGGCGATGCGGCCGAGTACTGCAACTGGCTGAGTGCAATCGAGGGTTTGACGCCGGCCTATGAACAGAAGTTTGGCGAGTGGATCACGATTCGCCCGTTGACCGATGGCTATCGATTACCCACTGAGGCCGAATGGGTTTGGGCTATTCGTTATGGAGGCACCGAGGGCGCACAGAAATTTGCGTGGGGCCCGGACATGCCGCCGAAGAAAGACTCAGGCAATTTCGCCGATCAATCGTCCCGGGACCTCGTGCCTACGGTCATACCGCGATACGACGACGGATTTGCCGCAAGTGCCGCAACCGGCAAGTTTCCAGCAAGCGCAATCGGAATATTTGACGGTAGCGGCAATGTTTCTGAATGGGTCAACGACTTTTATACGGTACCTACGCCGGGACTAAAAACACCGCTGGTTGACCCTCTTGGCCCGGAAAACGGCAAACCACATGTTATTAGAGGCTCGTCCTGGCGCCACGCAGGCGAAACCGAGCTGCGGCTGACCTATCGCGATTACGGCACCGGTGCGCGACCCGACGTAGGTTTCCGCATCGGCCGAAATCTGGATTGAAGTTTCGTGCGACAATCGCAAGAGTTTGCTGTCTATATAACCTGGACAGCTCGACTGGAGACCCGGCGTGCAAAAATTCGCGTTGTTGATCATTATTTTTGTTTTTTCAGCCTTGCCTGGGCCTGCTTTGGCTCAGGAGGACAGTGCATCTGTGGCGGAAGAAGCCGCACAGGATGAACTCGATTCTCAGCCCGAAGAGGAACAGTCTGAAGCAGAGCCTGAGGCAGAGCCTGAAGCAGAGGCTGTGGTCGACGATGAGTTTTATCAGGACGCTGATGATGAGGACTTTCAACCCAGTGAAGACATCCCAGCGGATCAATCTATTGCGTTCCCAACTGACATTTAGCCAGAACTGACACCTATGAAAAAGAAAAGCATACCGTTCGAATTCGTTTACCAGCTGTTTGTATTGATTATTGCGATCATCGTCGTGCATGCATTTTATGTTTCCGTCGTGCGGCCAAATGCGGCGCAGATTATTGAGGAGCAAAACGCCGAAGCCGCTGCTAACCCTGATTTCGTTCGCGAGCGGCGCATTGCCGTATTGATCAAGGACCTTGAGCAAGAAGCCTGTTTCATTCTCGGCATATGGGCTCTGGCAATTATGGGCTATAAGGCAGTGTTGACCGTGCGAGAACGCCGCTTGCTGGACGTGGATCTCGTTCCGGTCGCTGAAGGGATGCGAATCCTGCCGGAGGACACGCGCGAGTTTGCGCGCCAGATTGAGCAGTTGCCGGAGGACCGCCAGGGGATGTTATTGCCACGCACGCTGCTTGCGGCGTTACGCCGATTTAGCTCGACACGGAGCATTCAGGACGTCTCGACTACGACGCACACGATTTGCGAAAACGAAGCAGACCGTCTGGAATCGGAATTATCCATGATCCGCTACATCTCGTGGGCGATTCCCTCGATTGGGTTTATCGGCACGGTTCGAGGTATTGGTGAAGCACTCGCGCAAGCAGACAAAGCCGTTCAAGGCGATATCGCCGGCGTTACGCAAAGTCTTGGCGTAGCATTTAACTCGACCTTCATTGCCTTGTTGATCAGTATTTTTCTAATGTTCCTGGTGCATCAACTGCAATTGCTGCAGGAGCGCCTGGTTTTCGACAGTGAAAACTATACGAACGACAAATTGATTCGTCATATGCAGGCTGACTAGCGGAAATCGTCTTGAGCTTGCTATCCGCACACTTGAACGACGCCGGACTCTGCGTCCTCGATGCAGAAAAAATCCTGTATCGAGAGCCGGGATTCGCGTTGCTGGAAGACGACGGCCTGAAAACGGGTAAAGCGGCGTTCGCCAGCGCCCGGATCCGACCGCGGCGTATTCAGAATGGTTTTTGGGCTAATCTGGAAACAGGGCCGCTGACCGATCGACAGTTTCAGCATCTCAGCAGTGCCGATTTGGTTAGCCGTCAGCTGGAACAGATATGGACGGCCGTTGCGCATAAGGGCGACCGGCTAGTCGTTGCTGTGCCGGCGTACATGAGCATTGACCAGCTAGGTCTGTTCCTCGGGATAGCAGCAGAGTTGGACGTGCCGGTCATTGCAATGGTTGACGCGGCGGTTGCGGCGACGCGACGCGAATACAAAGATGCTGTGCCCGTGCACATCGACTTTAGTTTGCATTCGGCAATCCTGACGCGCATGTCGCAAGCGGGCCTTGCTGCTGTCGATCGCTCGGAGGTCATTGAAGATTCCGGTCTGCTCAGTCTGTTCGATGCGTGGAGAAAGGTGATCGCTGAAGCGTTTGTGCAGCAATCGCGATTTGATCCTTTGCATACCGCGGAATCCGAGCAGATGCTGCAGGACCGAATTGCGGATTGGTTGAGCGTCGCGTCGACAAATTCCACTGTGTCGCTTGAGATTGAGTTCCGCGGCATCACGCACAAAGCAGAAATTGAATCGCTGGCGCTGATTGCAGCAGCGGGGCCCGTCTATCAACGCATCGCCAGCAATTTACGTGCCTTGTTCCGGGCTGATGAAACACCCGCTATTCAGTTGTCAGATCGTGCCGCGCGTCTGCCGGGGCTTGGTGACATGTTGGTAGCGCGGGTTGGCGGCGAAGTATTTTTACTTGAAGCCGGCGCGACAGCGCGCGGACTGATCGCACGCTGCCGCGAGATGCAGAAAAGCGACACGGGCGTGAGCCTGATTAAACAACTACCGTGGGATCAGTCGGCGGTACAGGTCGCTTTGTCCGAGGCTGTGACACGGGGCGGGCGACCAACACACCTGCTCTTCAAGAGCACAGCCTATGCGATTGACAGCGAAGAGCTGGTGCTTGGATCCCAACCGGACCAAGGGCGCTGGATCGATCTCAACGAAAACATGCCGGGCGTGTCTCGACGGCACTGTGCGGTTCAGCAGGAAAACGGTCAGTGTGTCATTCGCGATTTCAGTCGCTATGGTTCGTTTCTAAATGGCCATCCGATAGACGGGTCTGCTGTCCTGCAAGTTGGAGATTCGATTCGCCTGGGTACGCCCGGATTCGAGTTTCGTCTGATTACGACGGAGTCCGAACGTGGCTCGTAGGCGCAGACAATTCGAAGTCTTCAGCATGTCCTTTCTGGATTGTATGAGCTGTGGATTCGGCGCCGTAATCCTGTTCTTCATGATTATCAATGCTCAGGTTCGGGAAACGACTGAAAATGATCCGACCAGCTTGATGGCGGAAACGAAAAAGATCGAAATCGAGATTCTCGAAGGTCGTAAAGACCTGGTGCTCGCCAAAAATACGATCGAGCAACTCGACACCGAGAAAAATACCGCGGAAGGCCAAATTGCCCAGATCATTGCGTTGATCGAACAGCTACAAGCCGAACTTTCGCAATACGACTCTGAGACGCTCGCCAAGATAGAGCGGGTCGAGCAATTGCAAAGCGATATTGAGAGTCTCGAAGAACAGGTCAAGCGCCTGCTTGCAATGGCTGAAGCCGAGAGCGGTGAAGGTAACAAATTACGTGAGTTTCAGGGCGACGGCGATCGGCAGTATCTGACGGGTCTGAAGCTCGGTGGACGTCGTACGCTAATTCTGGTTGATCGGTCAGCGAGCATGCTCGATAGCACGATTGTAAACATCATTCGGCGCCGAAATATGGCGGATAGGGACAAGCTGGCAGCCGTCAAATGGCGTCAAGTAGTGGCCAGTGTTGACTGGCTGACGGCACAGTTTGAGCCCGGTAGTGAATTTCAAATCTACATGTACAACGACGAAGCAGTGCCCGTCATTAAAGGTAGCGAAGGCGTCTGGTTAAAGGCCGACGACAGCACGGTTCTTGATGAAGCGATTCGGGTGTTGCGACGTACACCACCCGAAAACGGCACAAACATGCTCAGCGCCTACGAAATAGCTGCAAACCTATCGCCGCGTCCCGATAACATTATCTTGCTGGCAGACGGATTGCCGACCATGGAAGACGCTGATGACGATCGCACTACAGTCAGTGGTCTGGAGCGTTCCAAAATGCACGAGAGGGCGATACGCGCTCTGCCATCCGGAATTCCGGTCAACGTTTTCCTGTATCCGCTGGAAGGAGACTTCGACGCGCCAGCCTTGTACTGGAGACTGGCGTATCGAACCGGTGGTTCGTTCATCAGCGTCAGCCGTGACTGGCCATAGGCGCTCGGGGATACTAAATGAGACGTCGTCGCAATGTTGAAGCATTTAGCTTGTCCTTCCTGGACTGCATCTGCTGTGGTTTCGGCGCGATTATTCTACTGCTGGTGCTCAGCAAAATTTATGAGCCAGTGATTATCGAGAAAACACAGGATGATCTTGAGTCCTTGATCGCACTATTACAGCAGGAGTTGTTCGATATCCGTGGGGAGACGACTACTCTCAATCGAGACCTGGAAGATGTGCGGATGCAAACTTCAGACAGTAAGTTGAAGCTGGCACGATTACAGGGTGAGCTAAACACGGTCCGCGGTCAGTATGCAGCGACGCAAAGTAACTCTGAGTCGGTTATTGACGAAGGCGCTTTGAGTATCACCAAGCAACGATTGACCGCTGAGATGCGGCGCCTCGCGCCATATTATCGTCGTGCGTCTGACGATGCCGTCGCCGGAATTCCAGCAGACAGCGAGTACGTAATTTTTATTATTGATACTTCAGGCAGCATGCAGCAGTTTAACTGGGGTCGAGCTATAGATAAGTTGACCGAGACACTTGATGTGTACCCGCAGGTGAAAGGCATTCAGATAATGAATGATAACGGCAGTTATATGTTCCAGCAGTATCGTGGCAAATGGATTCCAGATTCGCCGGGAAGACGTGAGGCGATCGTGAATACCATGCGTAACTGGCGACCGTTCAGCGACAGCAATCCGGTTGATGGCATCATCTATGCAATCAGTACATTCTGGGCGCCCGACAAGAAAATCAGCATTTACGTGTTTGGCGATGAGTTTAGTGGCGGCTCGGTTGAGAACGTGATTCGTCAGGTTGAGGCGGTCAATCGGCCGACCAACGACGGAAAACTGTTGGTGCGCATACATGCCGTCGGATTTCCGTTCTTCTTTGAACAGGGTCGGCAGATTCAGTCCACCACGTGGCGTTTCGCACAGCTGATGCGCGTTCTTTGTGATCGTAATGGCGGTACGTTCGTCGCTTTGTCCGACCCGAAAAGCTAATGGCCATAATTCGACACAATTGATCGCTGCCTTTCCACGAAGTGGGCCCTTGGCCAGCTGTTTTGCCCTGCTTAATGAACTCCGAAGACCCATTACATCCCTCGGAGGACATCACAATGCGCAAGACACTATCTCTAATATGTTGTATTTCACTCATTTCAGCGGCACCCGTACACGCAGCTGACCCATCCAAAGAAGAAAAAGTCGGTGTTGGTTCCGGCGCGATCCTTGGCGCGATAGCCGGCGGCCCGGTCGGATTCATGATTGGCGCAGCAATTGGTGCCAAATTAGGCGACACGATGTACAAGAAAAACGCGTCTATCGACGAGCTATCCGTTTCTTTGCAGCAATCGAAGAGCGACTTGCGCACGCTTAACGCGAGCTACGACTCTGTTCACGGCGAGCTTGAGCACATGCAAAGTGTTGCACGACCTGAGCTCGTCAGCATGCTCGAAGCCGGAATCGCGATGGATTTGTTGTTTCGAACAGATGAGCATGTCCTCGCAGACACAACGGGCGATCGCCTTGCCTCACTGGGGAGTACTCTGGCCACGATGCCGGATATCCAGGTACATCTCGACGGATTTGCAGATGAGCGCGGTGACGAGACTTATAACTTCAATCTCTCCTCGCAGCGCGTTGAGTTCGTTCGTGATCAGCTCGTCGCAGCAGGCATACACCCGTCTCGCATTCAGATCTCCGCACATGGCGAAGCTCCTGCGCAGGATGCGTCTGTCGACAGTTATGCATTGGAACGCCGCGTCAGTCTGACTCTCTTCATCGATGACTCGGAGTCAGTGGCACAGCTTCCTTAATCGAGCAATCCCCGCGACTCTTCATGAGTCTCTCCACTGCCGGCCTTCGGGCCGGCTTTTTTTTATGGCGGCGATCCCTGCTATATTCGGGGCATGAAAAATGACTTGGCGAACCAGACCTGCAAGCCCTGTGAAGGTGGCGTTAAACCGTTGCAAGCAGAAGCAGCAGAGAGACTCTTGGCGAGACTGCACGACGATTGGTGTCGCAGTGAGGACGGCTTGGAGATTTCACGCACATTCACGTTTCCTGCTTACAGTCGATCACTTGGATTTGCGAATGCAGTTGCCTGGGTTGCTATCACACAAGGTCACCACCCGGATTTGCTGCTTAGCTACAGCAAATGCACCGTGAGCTGGACGACACACGCTATTGGTGGGTTGTCAGAAAACGACTTCATCTGTGCAGCGAAAGTGGATTTGTTAAGCGAATGATTTCGATTGCCGCCATTGAGGCTGCTGCCGACAGGCTGCAAGGGGTGGCCGTGCAGACGCCGTTATTACGCTCTGCGGCTCTGGACGAGCTGCTTGGCGGATCTGTCTTGCTAAAAGCAGAGTGTTTACAGCGTACCGGGTCGTTCAAGATACGCGGCGCCTACAATCTCCTCAGTCAGTTGCCGTCAGAGCAAGCTCAACGTGGTGCCGTTGCGTGGTCGTCCGGTAATCACGCTCAAGGGGTCGCGGCCGCTGGAGGCCTGCTTGGCATTCATACCGCGATAGTGATGCCCGAAGATGCTCCACGGGCGAAGCTTGAGAATACGCGGCGTCTTGGCGGTGAAGTCATTACTTATGATCGTTATAGCGGTGACCGCGAAGTACTGGCCCGCGCATTAGCCGCCGAGCGAGGGGCCGAGATTGTCCCATCCTACGAGCATGTCGATATCATCGCAGGGCAGGGTACCGTTGGTTTGGAGATCGCGACGCAGTCGATTGAGCTGGGATTGACGGTGGATCAGGTCGTCATACCGTGCGGCGGCGGCGGTTTGACGTCAGGTAGCGCTGTCGCCCTGCGAGCGAATCTTCCGGACGTCAAGATATTTACCGCAGAGCCTGAGCACTATGATGACACGCTTAAATCCTTGCGCAGTGGTGCACGAGTCAGCGTTCCGACTGATGTGCCGTCGTTTTGCGATGCATTGCTCACGGACTCACCGGGGAAACTGACTTTCGATATTATGCAGACCCATGTCAGCGATGGTCTTGTCGTTGGCGAGGATGAGGTGAAAGACGCAATGCGCTTTGCGTTCAGAGAACTCAAATTGGTTGTGGAGCCCGGTGGTGCAGTTGCATTGGCCGCAATTCTGAGTGGCAAGGTCGACACAAGAAACCGTGTTACCGCGGTTGTCCTGTCCGGCGGGAACGTCGATGCCGATCTATTTGGATCTATTCAGGTAGGTCCTGTCTGAGACTTGCGGAGGAAGGAAACCTTCGAAAAAGGCCCTTTCCTGGCGCTGGTTGCGCTATTGGATGCGCGACGACGATCTGGCCATTTGTCCAGCCAGCTCATAATTCTTTCAAATTGTTCGACATCTTGTCGGACTCGAGACGGTTGCATCTCAACGATCCCAATGCCCTTTTCGGCGGCAAGGACAAAATTTTGACTGTCGCGCAATACTGCGATGATCGGAATACCCAGCGAATCGAGAAAGCGCATCAATTTGCCGAAGCTCTTGGTGTTCTTGCGAGTGCGATTCGCTATGACAGCTAACTTACGGTCGCGTCGATCAACTTTGGCAACGAGCAACAGGTCGGCGATACAGCGTGACGCAGCATGAATGTCCATGGGCGAGGGCAGGACCGGTACCAGAATACTGGTTGCGTCGCGGGTTATTTCGCGTAAGTCATCGTGGTTCATGCTGGCGGGAGAATCGATTATCAAATTTGCTGTTTCATTGGGTACGCGCATCTGCCAGCTACGCGTTGCCTGCATCGATTTTTTGAATGCGGCAATGCCGTGAATGGCAGCTAGTTCATCAGGACGACGTTCTAACCAGGCCGTTGTCGAGCCTTGTGGGTCGTAGTCCATTATTGCAGGTATAGAGCCGCGAGCCGCGTAACAGGCCGATAAATTGGTCGCAATGGTTGACTTACCGCAGCCGCCCTTCGGGTTCAGGACGACAACTTTATTCAAATTTTCTCGTGTGGGCGTGATTAGCATAGTCTTCACAAGTCTCCTGCAAAAGGGCCCGTAAGTCGTTGGGTTAGTTCACATAATACCAGTTGAATCTGAGGTATGCACCCTGCCATTTAGCGGCGAAGTCACAATGCTTCCAGTTCCACCCAGGTCGTTTCGAAAATCTCGTCGAAGCTGCCGTCGCCGTCAGTATCGATTTCGATGACGATGTTGACGCTGTCGATAGCTGTGAGGCGAGCGCTGCTGTTGTTGCTGCCGGTCACGACGAAAACGCCCGCGCTTGGGTAGTCGGCGTCAAAACCCTCAAATTCGGTCGGGGTTGAATAGCTCACTACGCCCGCGAGTAAGGTGCTGTCGAGCGTTCCGGAAGACGATTGTGTATATGGCGATGGGTCCAAGCCGGTATTCTGTGAGTGCAGCGATGTGAAATTGGTCATCTCAGTTGCGCTCGCGTTGCCATCGATCGTCAGAGAATTACCGCTGGCTTCAGCTTCGACTTGCGGGAACTGCGAGGTATCGATCCTGATGGTCAGGTCACCGTTGCTAACAAGGTCGTCTGCATCTGATGCAACTTGAAAATCAGTAAACGTCGCGGTCATGGTCAGACTGTAGGTTCCAGCCACGAAATCGCCATTGAAAGCATCTACTTCGTAGAAAAGAGCACCGTCGATAACACTGAAGCCGTCGTCGCACATTGCATAAGTGATATCGAAGAAATCACCAGCGGTTAGTGTGGGTGTCAGTGGATCAGCGATTTCGCCCGAGAGAGTCATTGTTCCACTGGGAATGCAGCTCTCCGTGGTCGCCGGAATTACGACGTTTGCAGTTGTGTTACCGACTTTGTTTGCGACTGCGAGGCTGCCGTCGATTTTAGACAAACCGCCTGGCCCGCTGGCGAGCAAGCCAGAGCCGCCTGAGAATTCTGCGAGCGCACCCGATGAAAGGGCGGCTTGGTAGGACAATTTAGTAATCATCATCGCGTTCGCACTCGTGATGTCAATTGTCGTGCCGGTGGCAGGAACGTTGCCGCCGTTGCCGCCAGCGGCGTCTTCGCTAAAACCGTTTTTGCCACCGCTGCAAGCGGTCAGCAAGGAAATAGCGCTCAATGTAAGGACCAGAGAGTTCTTCATGGCAATTCCTCGAGAGAATCTGATGCGATTCAATGAGTTTAGGGCCTGCTCCAGGAAGTACCGTGATTGTTCTCACAGCCTGACGAACGAATTTAAATGATCCAACCGGAAAAGTTCTAGAGAAGACTTTCGGGGACTAAAACATCTCACTGGGGCCGGGCGCCTCGTCAGAGGGCTCTTCGCGACTATTGATATGCTCGCCCGTAATCATCTTGGCGTAACTCAAGCCTGGGCCAACCATGGGATAAACGCCGGCGTCGGGGTCGATGATAACTTCGAGAAATGCCGGTCCTTCGAATTCCATGAATTCGCGAATGATTTTTTCGAGATCGTCGTTACTGTCGAGTCGTTTCGCGAACTTGAATCCATCGGCCTCGGCCGCCTTGACGAAGTCCTTCCTGTGCAGGGACTTGTCGCTGCCGGACATACGGCTGTTGTAGTAAAGCTTTTGCCATTGCCGAACCATGCCATCACCGAAATTATTCAGGACGACGACCTTGATCGGCAGGTCGTATGTAGTCGCGGTCTCCAGCTCGCCGATGTTCATGCGGATGCTGGCGTCACCGTCGATATCGATAACGACCCGATGTGGCTGGGCAAACTGCGCGCCAATTGCCGCGGGCAAACCGAATCCCATCGTTCCCATGCTGCCGGACGTTAGCCACAGTCGCGGTTCGCGATAGTCGAAATACTGCGCGGCCCACATCTGGTGTTGGCCAACGCCAGTCGAAATGATTGCCTCGCCTTTGGCGTGACGATTGATTTCCTCGATAACCGCATACGGCTGAATGAGATCTGACTCTCGGTCGTAATTCAGGCGGTAGTCGTTTTTCAATGCCGCAATTTCAGCGTGCCAGGTCGAAAAGTCTTTCTTGAACTCGATTCGTTTACCGTAGGCGAGCAGATCATCGAGATCGCGACCAAGAACGCCAACGTGATGCCAGTTGACACGCTTCACCTTGCCGACCTCTGCAATATCGACATCGAAGTGGGCGATGTTTTTCGCTTTAGGCGCGAAGTTTTTCGGGTCGCCAGCAACCCGATCGTCGAAACGCGCACCGACAGCAATCAGAAAGTCGCAGTCCTCAACGGAGTAGTTTGCGGAAGCAAGGCCATGCATGCCAAGCATGTGCATGGCAAGCGGGTGGGTGGTGTCACTGGCACCAAGCGCGAGCAAAGTCGTTGTTACAGGTATTCCGTATTCGGCAGCGAAGCGCCGCATCGGTTTCGCGGCATTGGCATTAATTACGCCGCCGCCGGCGTAGATGAGCGGGCGTTCAGCTTTGGCTAGCATCGCGTAGAAGCGTTTACTTTGTGCATCGCTGAGGTGGTTTTCTACAACCGCGGCTAAGCGTCTGCGATAGCCCGGTAAAGGCAGCGAGCCCTGTCCTTTGAACTTGCCTTCCCAGTTTTGTACGTCCTTGGGTATGTCGACAACCACAGGACCCGGCCGACCGGTGCGCGCAAGTTCGAACGCGCTGCGCATCGTCTCTTCGAGTTTCTCAGGATCAGTAGCGAGAAATATGTGTTTGGCGACAGCACCCATGATGGCCGATACGGGTGCTTCCTGGAACGCGTCTGTACCGATTGCTGCTCTGGGGACCTGGCCGCAGATAACGACAATCGGAACGGAGTCGGCCATGCAGTCGCGGACTGGAGTGACCGTGTTCGTTGCACCGGGCCCGGAAGTCACCAGTACGACGCCGACTTTGCCGCTTGCGCGGGCGTAGCCAGCCGCCATAAAGCCAGCACCCTGCTCATTTGCAGGCACGATGAGCGGCATTGCTGAACTTCCGTTGTCGCGCTTGTTGCTATCGTTGTAACGGAAGACTGCGTCGTAGGTTGGCAAGATTGCGCCACCGCTATACCCGAAAATGGTATCTACGCCCTCATCGGCGAGAACTTGAACGACAATATCCGCGCCACTCATTCGCGTTCCCGCGCGTGGGTGTTGCGTAGCGTTCGCTTGGTTTACCTGATCGTTCACACTGCTGCCAATTATTACGTAAGTGCCGGATTTTCGGCGAGTGTTTACTAATTTCTTTGGCATTGCAATACTCGCTCTGCGTCGAGCGCAAACGCAGTCGATGCAAAAAATATAGTTTCAACTGTATGTATCAATTCCTTCAGGATCCGGCGAGCAATGCGACACGCAATATCAGTACTTTTACAAAATGAAGTTGGTGCGCTAACGCGCCTCACGGGGATGTTCTCGTCTCGCGGTTACAACATCGATTCTTTGAATGTGGCTCCGACTGATGACCCGACGGTATCGCGGGTGACGTTGGTAACGACCGAGCCGGACTCGGCGATTGCTCAATTGAATACGCAACTCGCGAAGTTGGTAGATGTCGTCAATATTCACGATATGACGCTCGGTGAACACTTCGAGCGCGAGCTCGTGATCGTCAAACTGAAGCTGGCGACAGGCGGACTCGCCAAAGTGATACTGCTCGCCAAGAAATTCGGTGCGCAAATTCTCGACGAGGCGCAGGTTAGCTGCACAATTCAGTTAACAGGCAGGGTCGGCGAGATTGATGCGTTCGTGACTGAAGCAAGCGCTATTGGTGAGTTGGCCGCGGTAGCCCGTAGTGGCAGTGTTGCCGTATCGAAGGGAGAGGTGACGCTGTCGTCGTTCGACGCTAACCATCATCTCTCGGCCTGAATCATGTCGGGCTTCAATTTCATAAAGAACCGGCGGCTGGTCATCAAAGTAGGGTCATCGCTCTTAATCGGCGATGATGGCCATGTTCATCGGGACTGGCTGCAGGGACTGGCGCATGATGTCGGGAGATTGCACGCCGACGGCCATGAACTACTCATAGTTTCCTCTGGCGCGATTGCGATCGGCAGCACTGTTCTGGGAATCAACAAGCGACGTGCGAAATTATCAGATTTGCAGGCCGCCGCTGCCGCCGGTCAGGTCCAGCTCGTATACGCGTATCAGGAAGCGCTCGCAGCGCACGGTATTGTGGCTGCACAAATTCTATTGACGCCCGGCGACACCGAGGATCGCCGCCGATTTCTAAATGCGCGCGGCACGTTGTCGCGACTTCTCGAACAATCTGTTGTGCCCATCATCAATGAGAACGATACCGTCGCCACAGAAGAAATTCGCTATGGCGACAACGATCGTCTGGCGGCCAGAGTCAGTCAGCTTGTCATGGCTGATGCGTTGATCCTTCTATCAGACGTAGACGGTTTGTACAGCGCAGACCCCGGCAAAGACCCGTCAGCGCAACATATACCTGACGTCAACAGAATCACTGATAAAATCATTGCTGCTGCGGGCGAAACACGATCAGATGTCGGCAGTGGTGGTATGGCGACCAAAGTTCAGGCGGCGCGTATTGCCACTCATGCCGGTTGTTCAACTGTCATTACGAATGGGGCTATTGATCGCCCGTTGTCAGCCTTGGCGGAGGGCTGTCGCCACACCGTATTCCATGCGCAAGGCACTCCTGCCGCAGCTCGCAAGCAATGGCTGGCTGGCGTGCTCGAAGTGAGTGGTGAGCTGTGTCTCGATGATGGAGCGGTAAGTGCATTGACTAATGGCAAGAGCCTCTTGCCGGTAGGAGTAACCGCTGTAAGTGGCGATTTTCGACGTGGAGATGTTCTCACTTTAGTCAATAGCAACGGTTCCGAAGTCGGCCGTGGCTTGGCGGAGTATTCCAGCGAAGAAGCGAAGACCTTGCTAGGACGCCGCTCGGAACAGATCGAAGCGCTGCTCGGTTATAGTGGCCGATCTGTCATGGTGCACCGAGACGAATTGGTATTGTTTGAAAATGACAGTTGAAAAAGACAAGAACGCAGAAATTTCTGAACTCATGGACAGTATGGGTAAGGCGGCGCGGTGTGCGGCCAGGTCATTGGCACTAAGTAGTGGTGCGACTCGCAATCAAGCATTGATCGCTGCGGCAGCGGCGGTGCGTAGTGATATCGACAAGATCTTGCACGCCAACAAAGCAGATATTGAAGTCGCTACAGAGCGAGAACTCAGTCCAGCCATGCTTGATCGTTTGATGCTGGACGCAACCCGTATAGAGAGCATCGCTGCTGGGCTTGAAGCGATTGCCGAGTTGCCGGACCCGATAGCAAGAGTAACTGCGGAATGGGACCGACCCAACGGGCTTCAAATTCAGCGCGTCACCGTACCGTTAGGCGTAATCGGAATTATTTATGAAAGTCGTCCGAACGTTACTGCGGATGCGGCAGCGCTTTGCATTAAGTCCGGCAATGCCGCCATATTGCGCGGTGGCTCGGAAAGCGTTCAATCGAATAACGCGATATACGAATGCATGCGCAATGGTTTGAGGGACGCAGGTCTCGATGACAAGGCAGTGCAAATTGTGCCGACTACAGACCGTGCGGCGGTCGGCTACCTATTGTCATCAATGGTCGAGTGGATTGATGTCGTGGTGCCGCGTGGTGGTAAGAGTTTGATCAAGCGCGTTCAAGACGATGCACGAGTTCCTGTAATAGGACACCTTGAGGGAATTTGCCACGTTTACTTGCACACGGCTGCGGATGCAGAGATGTCGCGTGACCTGGTGCTAAACGCGAAAATGCGTCGCACTGGCATTTGCGGGGCAGCTGAAACGTTGCTGGTCGATGCAGCAATCGCAACTACCGTGTTACCAGATGTTGCGCGCGCATTATCGGCCGCAGGCTGCGAAATTCGAGGCGACGAGAAGGTAAGAGCGATTCTTTCTGATGCTGTACCAGCCGCTGCTGCAGATTGGTCGACGGAGTATCTTGACGCGATTATTTCGGTTCGTATTGTCGACGATATTGATGCTGCAATTTCGCATATCGCGAAGTACGGCTCTGGGCATACGGAAGCGATCGTCACCGACGATCCCGGTGCTGCTGATAAATTCTTCAGGGAGGTTGACAGCGCTATCTTGCTGCACAATGCGTCGACCCAGTTTGCCGATGGTGGAGAGTTCGGCATGGGCGCCGAGATTGGCATTGCAACCGGGCGTATTCACGCTCGTGGCCCTGTCGGCGCCAACGAATTAACCAGCTACAAGTACGTCGTGCGCGGCAGTGGCCAGGTGCGAAGTTAATGCAAAGTGAGTCTTACGATGTTGTCGTAGTTGGGGCTGGCATCAATGGGGCCGGCATCGCGCGAGACGCTGCACTTCGAGGCCTTAGCGTTATCGTGCTTGATCAAAACGACATGTGCAGTGGCACATCAGCGGCATCTAGTCGCCTGATACATGGTGGCCTGCGATATCTGGAGTACGCGGAATTACCGCTGGTTTTTGAATCGCTACGTGAGCGAATTATATTGCGCAACATTGCACCGCATCTGGTTCGTCCTTTGCGGATTTCAATTCCAATATACAAAGGCGCCAAGCGCGGTCCATGGCTCATTCGTCTCGGAATGATCGCTTACGACCTGTTATCAATCGGCAAAACGCTACCGCGTCACGACATGCTGAGTCGCAAAAAAATTCTGGAAGCAGAACCGGGTCTGGCCGGCGACGGATTACTGGCCGCGGCTCGATACTTCGACGCGCAAATTACCTTTGCGGAACGACTGGTTTTGGAAAATCTGCTTGCTGCGAAGGCGGCCGGTGCGGAAATTCTGACGCATACTGCGGTCAAAGCGATCAATATTGAGAATGAGCGAATTGCCTCAGTCGATAGCGAAGATGCGATTAACGGTCAACAACGGCTCATCAAAGCGCGCGTTGTTATCAATGCAGCGGGCCCGTGGGTGGATGCCGTCGTCGACACAGCGGCCAGCAATGCGCCACAACTGGTGGGCGGTACCAAAGGCAGCCATATTGTCGTCGGTAAGTTTGATGGCGCTCCGGCGGATGCTTTCTATGTGGAAGCTGCAGCAGACGGGCGGCCATTTTTTATTATTCCCTGGAACGATCAAATTCTCATAGGAACCACAGATATTCGATACGACGGAGATTTATCCGAAATCAGAGCAAGTCGAGAGGAGGTCGAATACTTGCTCGCCGAAACCAACCGGGTATTTCCGGCAGCACAATTGGCCGCGAGCGACATTCATTACGCTTATGCAGGTGTTCGACCGTTGCCCAAGCGTGACCAAGGGCCGGAGTCGTCGATTACTCGGCGCCACATCATTCTTGATAATACGGAAATCGCCCACGGGTTCATCTCAATTATCGGTGGCAAGCTAACTACGTACCGAAACCTGGCTGAGCAAGCCGTCGACCGGCTTGGCAAGACGTTGGGCCGAAGGCTTCCATCTTGCCGCACTAGAGATGCGTTATTACCCGGTGCCTACCGTATCAGTGAGGCACGCTCGCAGCTGTTATCAGTAAATTCGTTGTCGCCCGAGGGGGTAGAGCGGCTACTCGGAATTTACGGCGGCAGAGCAGCTGCAGTCATTACGCATGCAGGTAACGATTCCGATGCTCTGCGCTGTATAGATAAGGCAGCAACGGTTCTTGCGGCGGAAATTGCTTTTGCAGTAAACGAAGAAATGGCCCGGACTCTTACTGATATCGTGTTTCGCAGGCTCATGCTCGGACTGAGCGCAGACCAGGGGAGAGCGATGTACGAAGACATAGCCACGCTCGCTGCCGAAGTGTGTCAATGGGATAGTAAGCAACGTGCAGACGAGCTGGATTCACTGCGCGCATACAGCGATTCATTCAGAATCCAAGTGTGATGGCAGTAATGAGTATGGCTTAGCGCCCTAGCGAATTATTTTTTCGAGGACCTGAGTCGGTGAGTCGGTGTCACGATAGTAGCCGTGGCGAATGGCCATGTTTTCATACGCGCTGTCGCGTTCAGTTTCACTACTATACCAATGCAGCTGTTCCCAACTGTTTCCGAGCACTTTGCGCAATGTGTCGTTTTCAGGGAGCGTTACTCGTATGCCGTAGTGTCGCTCGGCAGTTACGATGCTTGGATCGACCAGATTGTGTTGATGACAATAGTCCACGTGACAGATGTCCTTGGTTGCGGGGCGGCAGTATACCGAATGCTCAGGGTCGTTCGCTACGATCGCTGCAGTCACCACGATTGCCAGCACCTTCGCGATCCGCCCAGCCGAGAATTCGACGGGTAACGAACAGGTATACGGGCTTGACTGTCTTCGACCAGGCTAATGCCGCAAAACTCGGATTCGCAAGTATCGCGCGTTCGCGGCTTGTCAATTGCTGCGGGCAGTAGGTGCGCTTGTGCTTTAAGAGATGCCGCAGGTCTTCTCTGGCGGCCAGGCGAAACAGCTTGCTGCGCTGCGCGGAAATCCAGGCGATCTGAAAGTCGACTATTGCAGGCTGGCCGTCGGGACGCACGAGAAAATTGGGTTCTTTGGCAAGATCATTATGCACAACGCCGGCGCGGTGCATGCTTCGCACAAGACGTGCTGCGCGCTTAAAGTATGCCGGATCGACAGGTTTGCCGCGTTGCATCGGTTCGCCGTCCAGGAAGCTGCGCATGAGCCAATCACGTTCCAGCCGAATAAGCTGCGCAAAACCCTCAATATCGGTGAGTAGCGCAAGGGCGCTGGCTTCCCGATGTAATAAACGCCTGGCCAACCAGCCCAGGCCGGTCACCGCGGCCGCACTGTCGCGCACGACAACGCGTTCGCCAGCATGGCTTGAAAGGCGGATTTCGCCAAACAGGTCCTTCTTGAGTATCGTCGAATCAGACATGGTAATGCCATAGAATACAGTAGCATCAGGTAACGGGATTTTTAATGAGCGGTGAATCGGACGAACAAGCGCCTGGCGGCGATCGCGCCAAGCTTGACGCTACGGGCGAATTCTTCAGCGTAGGCACGCCCTTGCATGCCGTTCGCGCGGGGTATGTGCGCCGTGTTGCTGACGATGTCCTGTACGAGACAATCCGTTCTGGTCGCTACGCTCACGTCATTGCTCCAGATCGAAGTGGCAAGTCCAGTTTGATAGCGGCTACTGCCGCACGCCTCGAGGCCAACGGCTACAAAGTTGCGGTACTTGATTTCGAGCAGATTGGCGCTCGAGATGCGGGGGACGACGCCGGTCGTTGGAATTACAGCGTCGCTTACCGGCTATTACGCCAATTACGAATTCGAGCCGACCTTCAGTCTTGGTGGCAGGATAAGTCGATTCTGCAGAATCGACAGCGCCTGCTTGAATTCTATTCCGAAATAATTCTGCAAAATGTGCCGGAACGCATTGTGATATTCGTTGATGAAATTCAATGCATCGGCGACTTGCCGTTCTCGGACCAATTGCTGGCGAGCTTTCGTGCCGCTCATAACGCACGCGCGACAGACCCGGATTTCTCGCGACTCACTTTCGTCTTGCTTGGGGAATGTGACCCGCTAAATTTGATCAATGAGCCGGAGCTCTCACCGTTCAACGTGACACAGGCGGTGACGCTGGACGACTTTACTCGCGAAGAATTGGATCTTTTCGGCACCGAGCTGAACATGTCGGCTGCCGAGGCGACCGTCGCGCTGGATAGGATTTACTACTGGACTGCCGGCCAGCCCTATTTGACGCAAAAACTTGCGCGATCGGTATCCCGCGAGAAACGAGACGGCGACATGGTCGCGATTGTGGACCGTATCGCCACACATCAACTAGGCGGTCGCTCGGCATTGCACAATGAGCCGCACATGAGTCACATCCACCGGGAAGTGATTAACGACTCGAAACGCAGCGAGGCTTTGCTAAACCTCTACGGGCGTATCTGCAAGAATGTGGCGGTCGCGACCGATCTTGGTTCGCCGCCGCAGCGCAGGCTAATTGCTCTTGGGCTGCTCATTATTGACGACGAAGGTCGACTCAAGGTGCGGAATCGACTATATAAATCGGTGTTTACTGCGCGTTGGGCGAACGAAAATCTGCCGAATCATTGGCGTGCTCCAGCAGTCGCAGTGATCGCGTTGCTCGCGATCGTTGCTGTGCCATTTTGGTACACACAGTTGTTGCCGGGTTCGTACGTTGACACGTTAACGTCCGATACCGTTGAACTTGCGGTGTTAGAAAGTGCGTATGAGAGTTTCCGTACTTTTCCTGGCCACGTTGAGTCCGCCGAAAATTTGTATCGAGGCGCCCTGCGAAATCGAGCCGCAGTCGCTACTGATGTTGCAGGCATTGAGTCGATAGCCGCAATGGTAGAGAAAATTCCAAATGCTGATGGATTGTCGGACCAACTGCGATCCGGTTTCTGGGATCGGAGAGTTCGTGATGCGATGCGTCAAGAGAGTCGCGATCAGGCTTTGTTGGCCAACATCGAATCGCTGGTGCTCTCTACGCCACAGCGCCGCAGACGTGCAACGTCTTTAGTTGCGACGGACTACCCGCTACTAATAGCCAGCCAACCCGCTGCTGATAGAAATTCGGTTGTTTTTAATCCGGGTAGCATGCTGCTGACGGAAACCCGGTCGGCACAGGTTTCGCAGTGGTCGTTGGGCAATCAGCAGCTGCAGAAGCGCGACGACTGGAATATAACAGCGCTGGAGGTTTCGCCGCTGGTACGTCGGGTTATCGTTGATCGTGAGGAGTCATTGCGGCGTGTCGGTTTGACCCTGAACCTAAGTCATGCGCGCGTCGATGATCTTCGTATTAAGGTCATTGCCCCATCGGGGCGTACCGTAGAGATTGATCCGGACGTTAAACGTGCATCGGCAAATGAAGACATTCATATTAACGCGCGACAGCTTGACGGTTTGATAGGGGAGTCCGTAACAGGAACCTGGAGCCTGAGTATCAGGGATGAAGAACTCGGCGTTGCTGGTCAACTCGTAGGTTGGAATTTGAAGCTGAATTCACAAGGTTTGGTTGAGGATTTTCAGCGCGGCTTGAACATTTCGGATCCAGTCGAACGCGAAACGGAGAATATTTGGTTTAGTGATGATGGCAGATTTGCTATTGCGCGGGCGATGCAAAGTGATAGTGCACGTATCTGGGATCTGGCGTTCGCAAAGCCGGTTCGCGCGATAGCGGTGAATGAGCTGGAACAATTCATAGGGCTTAGCTCTGGCGCAAGACAGCTGGTGACGGCGACCCAGGACACAGTGAACTTGTGGGATACGTCTAGCGGCGATCGAGTGGCAACTCTTGAGGTCGGGGCAGCAAGCAGTACATCGACGCTGACTGCTGACGGAGCTCATATGTTGGTGCAACGACGAAGTGATCAACAGACGGATTTTGAGCTTTGGTCGCTGGCGGATGCGGCGGTATCGGCAACTATCAGTGTTGCCGGTACTTCGGCGTTAGTCTCTCTGGATTCCACAGGTAGCCGCATTGCGGTGGCGGACTATGACAGGGCGGTGCGTGTATGGGACATGCACAGCGGCGATCTTGTTACTCAGATCGACCTTGCAGCGCAGCCGAGTGTTATCGAATTGGCATCCGGAGGCGAAGTGTTGGGCGTTGTCTTCGGTGAGGAAGGTGCAGCGATTTGGCGAATCGGCGCGTCTGCGCAACCTATTCTTGAAGACGTCGGTTTTGGGAAGTGGCAACTGGTATTTTCATCATCCGGTAGCAAGGCGCTGGTAGGCCGGCCGGATCACGGTTTTCAGATTTATGACACGGTGAATGGACGCACGATGGGGCCGACATTCGGTTCTGGAGGCAGTCTCGACGCCGAAAACGTATTGGGCTTTAGCTCAGATGAGCTGACAGTAGTTACCGGTGGACCCAATAGTAGCGCTCGCTTTTGGCGAGTACCGGCACCCGCGTCGGCAAATGATCAAGACTCAACGAGCTGGCGAAGTATTTGGCCGCCAGGGGGTGACGCTGTCGCTGTCGCCACGCCCGATGCATCGAAAATCATCATAGGTGATCGGGACGGTAATGTTCATATTCGCCCAGCCGCCGATGGGCCAGAGACTTTTCTCGCGAGCGAGGAGGTTGTCAGTTATCTAGGCCATAGCGGCAAGGTTCGACTCCTTAGCGTTAGCTCGAACGGCGAAAAAATTGTCAGTGTCGCCAGTGACAATTCGATTCGGGTTTGGGACACAGCGACGGGCGTACCACAGCCATTTTTTGGAGGCATTTCCGGGAGCCCGGTCGAGCGAGTCGTCTTTTCGCCGGACGCCTCATTGCTGGGTATCCTGAGCGGCAACCATGTTCAGGTCATGGATGCAGCCAATGGCTCCGTACTGGCTGTTTTTGAACTCCCGGGACAACATCGAAGCATGTCGTTCGCCGACAATGAGCAACTATTCATTGGCAGTGAGAACGGAACGCTACGTGTCGTAAATCGTGAATCAGCGAATAGTTGGAATTTGCATACGCTGTGGCAAGGCGATATCGCTATCCGTTGGTTGGAGGCTTCGCCACAGGGTCGCTATCTGACATTCGTTGATCAAAACGATTTGGCGCAACAATTTATCCTCGGCGAAGGGCGCTTAGGTGAACAATCTTTGCAGCTGCCGGGGCGAGTTGAAGAAGTGACCTATTCGCCCAGCGGTTCGCGCGTGTTGTTGCGCACAGCAGGATGGATACACCGAGCTAGCTCGGCAGCGGCCGGACTAGTATGGCTGGACGCAGTTCTTGCGCCGCGTCCGACGCATGGGTCGAGGATGATTTTTGGCGACATGAATGGCCAATCAGCGAACCCCTTGGCTACTCGAGTGCTCATTCCAGTTAGCGGCGATGGCTTGGTTCAATTGACCGAACTGAGCTTCGATGCGAGCAGGGGAGCAGCGCTATTTGGCAACAAAGAGGAATTACTAGCCGAGTGGCGTCTGCGACTCGGCCTTAACTAGCGGTCGTCTCCGCGTTGCGTGCGAACTAAGAGTTCCATTTTTTCGGCCGTCACCTCCGCTGCGGCGACGGCGGGGCCGACCCTGATGGGTACACGGGCGAACAATCGGCCAGGAATCATACGCATTGAGCCATCCGGCCGACGTGAGAACCAACTGCCCCACAGCCGACCGAGAGAAACAGGAACTACTGGTACCGCCCGCCGCGCGATTATTTTCTCAACACCAGGACGGAAGCGGTGAATTTCTCCATCACAAGTTAATGCGCCCTCGGGGAAAATGCAGACGATATTACCGGCAGCAAGCTCTTCATCGACAGTATCGAAGGCTGCGTTCATTGTTTCTATATCTTCTCGTGCGCCCGCTATCGGAATCGCTTTCATCGCCTTGAAAAAGAATTTCAGCACGGGCGTCTCGAAAATCTTGTAGTACATGACGAAACGCATGGGCCGCCGGATAGCACCACTGAGTAAGATTGGATCCATAAAGCTGACATGATTGCAGACCACGACGGCGGGACCAGAGCTGGGAATATTCTCCAGTCCTGTCGGACGAACACGATAGAAGATCGTGATCAGGATCCATGCGACAAAACGCATTAAGAATTCTGGTAACAACGAGTAGATATAGACCGCGACCACGACGTTCAGAATGGCTATTACAAGAAAGAGTTCTGGAATGGAAAAGCCGGACTGCAGGACCGCTATTGATATGGCAGCAGCTGCAACCATGAATATCGAGTTAATGATGTTGTTCGCCGCGATAATGCGCGACAAGTGTTTTCGCCGCGATCGTCTTTGAATGAGAGCGTACAGCGGCACGCTATAAAATCCGCCAAACGCGCCGAGCAGGGCGAGATCTATCAGGATTCGCCAGCTACCAGCCCGCGACAGGAATTCCGCGACGGTCGTAACGACGGTGGTGCTGGCCAGCGGTTGAGCGAAATACAGGTCGATCGCGAAAAAACTAAGTCCGATCGAACCAAAAGGTACAAGTCCCAGTTCAATGCGGTGGCCCGACATTTTCTCGCACAAAAGCGAGCCGGCGCCAACGCCTACTGCGAACGCGACTAGCAAGCTGGTAGTAATTGCTTCATTACCATTGAGGATGTCCAAAGTGTATGCAGGCATTTGAATGGTCATCGCGGAACCGATAAACCAAAACCAGGAAATACCGAGAATCGAAAGGAACACGCTGCGGTCTTCACGGGCGAAACCGATAATGCGCCAGGTTTCTGACCAAGCGTTTAAGCGCACCGACAGCGTCGGATCGACTGCACGCGTGGATGGGATTTGACGACTGCTCAGGTAACCGAGCAAAGCGAAACCAATCAGGCAGGCTGCCAGGATGGACTGGCCGGATGCGAGTCCGCCCAGAATAAGACCGAAGATGATGGCCACATAGGTGCCGGCTTCGACCAGGGCATTGCCGCCCACAAGCTCCCCACTGCCCAATTGCTGCGGTAAATAGGCGTACTTGACCGGGCCGAACAGACTTGACTGGCAGCCCATCAAAAACAAGACAATCAGCAAGACCGAATAATGTTCGCTTACGAGCGCGTAAGCGGCGATCAGCATCAAGGCGATCTCGAGCAACTTGATGCGCCGCATCAGAAACGATTTTTCGTATTTATCGGCAAGCTGGCCCGCTGTCGCGGAGAAAAGAAAAAATGGCAGGATAAAAAGCGCTGCAGCTACGTTCGCGAGTTGGGTGTGATCCATGCCGGCCACCATCACGCCCTGAAATGTGATGAGGATGACCAGACCATTACGAAACACGTTGTCGTTGAGCGCGCCGAGAAACTGTGTGGCGAAAAACGGCGCGAAGCGGCGTTGTGTCAAGAGCGAGAATTGGCTGGAATCTGACACTGGTGCTGGCTTCCTATGCGAATTTCGCCGTCACTATAGCGTGAAAGTGCTGATTCTGGCGCTGAAAACTGCGAACTCGCACGGTTTCCTGCGTTTGCAGCGATGCTATTATCCAGCGATGCAGTGCACTGAAATATATACCATTTAATCAATTATTGAGTTGATGTACATCATGAACAAGACAATTTTGCCGATGCTGCTTTGCAGCTGCTTGTTCGTGGTTGCGTGCAGTGACGATCGTCCGGCCCGTTCAGTTTCGGAATTTTTGGACAATCCGCAGTTTCTCGAAGCGGCTGTCGTGCGCTGTGCACAGAATCGTTCAGAGAGTCGCTATGAAGCAGAATGCGTCAATGCAAGACAGGCTGTTTCTTTGATCGAAACTCGTGAGGAGCGAGCGCGGCGCGACCGATTGGAAGAAGAATCAAAAGTTAAACGAGATGCCCTGCGGCGCACGCAACGCGCTGCAGCCGCTGCGCGTCAACAGGTGTCTGACAATGCGCGTTTACGTGAAGAAGCGGAATATCTTGCGCAATTCGGCGCAGTGCCGCCACCGCTGGAAGATCCCGACTTGCGGCAGCTCGAAGCCAATTCACCCGGAGCCGTACTCCCGCGTCCGGTGCAAACAAAGCAAACGCCCGCAGTTGTCGATGCGGAGGAACAGTCCGTCATATTTGACGAGCCGGTGCGTGCTTACAATGATTCTGTACCGGCATCAGACGGCGGCAACGCGCCGGCTATGAAAAGCGAGCCGGAGCCGGAAACAGACCTTAATTCGGTACGCGATGAATTGCGTCGGCGTCAGGAAGAATCGTCGAACTAGACGACCACCGTACAGGGCTTTCCTATTCTTCTGGGTCGGGCATTCCGTAGGTACGCACTTCTGATGTGTCATCGTTTGCCGCAGGCTGCGCGTTAGGCGCGCCGGTCACACCTGACTGCATCCCTGGCGCCGTTGGCAAGCGACGCGTTTGCGCTGTCAGGAGTTGTACAAATGAGTTAGCGATATCAGGAGCGATATTCGGTGAGCTCTTAAAAATTTCATCGGGGGACATTTCTGACGGACCGTAGAACGCATTATTCGCCTTGCGATCCATCGTGACACCGGAGCCATCGAGTGCAACGCCGGCAAATAAGCCGCGGCTTCGCGAATACGACATCACTTCGGCTTTAAATTGAATGTCTGTTGCGACTGCGGCGGTACGGCCAACCGGCCCCGCCGAAACCGAGGCCTCTGCGCCGAGCGTAAGTTTGCCGTCGGCAATATTGGTGACGCCCTTACGCGTCTTGAAAACCAATATGACGTCGCTTGACTCGACGCCAGCCTGCCAGCCAACACTTCCTCCGGTCAGCGTCACAAATGCCGGGTTGCTCCAGGTTTCGTCGTCCTGCCGCACAACGATAACGCCTTTGCCGCGACGTGCGCCAAAGACGAATCCTGCTTTGATGACGTTCGGAATTACGGCAACCGCGTAGGCGCGTGCTAGTAGTGACGGGGGGATTGATTTTTCTGGGATTCGTAACAGCGCGTCGAGCACGTCCGTAGCGTCAGAGACACGCTGTTCTTCCTTGGTTGCCGCTGAGGCAGACAGCGTGAATACCAGACCAAGCGTTACGAGAAATAATTTCAGGTGCATTTTGTGCATGTTTAGTCAGAGCCGGAATTTGTGTCGGAGTTCAATGATACGTCAATTTGCGGAGGCAGCGGAATCTCCAGGCTGGCGCAAATAGTGCGCACCAGTTCAGCCTCGGGAACGGTCAATGTGTGATCGTGCAGCACCACAGTAGTTACCGAATCAAGCAACATCTGACGACCTTCGCTGTTCAGCGATAGCAGTTGATCAAGACTCTTTTCAAGTCTGCTGGTGGTCGCCTTCGTTTCACTGCTGTAAGAGTAGTCGCCGCCCCATTTTCCAAATTTTTCAAGGCCGGAACGAAACGCAGCTTCACCGTCCGTTTCATCGTCATGACCATGCCGAGCAACGATTCTGAGCAGGTCGACCGCGGCGTCGCGCACGTCCTTACGGCCTGAGCGCTTTCGCTTGCGGTCTTGCGATGGTTGCATAAG
>RCNC010000402.1_pt1 | contig 27639 bp, 24 predicted proteins | sample 2041301 | NCBI WGS metagenome assembly RCNC01 (sample SAMN09708231, study PRJNA481090) | Marine sediment metagenome, whole genome shotgun sequencing project. | biome: marine sediment; feature: ocean; material: sediment; isolation source: Sewage treatment plant 13A marine sediment (STP13A) ... | reverse complement strand
AGATTAAATACTAGCATCTGAGTGGCTGGTATTGGGGTATACCGGACACTCGCCACTCCGAATATTGGGGGAATTGAGCGGCTGCTTTCGGCCAGAAGCGGACTAAATCGTGAATCTTGCGAAGAACGGCCACAGAACGACAATTGCCAAGAACCAGATGCTGACCGCGAAATTGTATTTGCGGTTGTCGACGCCTATTCCGATCAACATTAGAATCGTCATGTGACCAGTAATAGGCAGGTAGTACCAAGGATCAAACAGATCGCCTAACAAATACTGATTAAGAGCTTCTAATAGAGAATTGACCGAAAAAACCAGGTAGAAAGAACGTCGAATCTCATCAAAACTGGCTGGTCCCTCAGAATTGCGCGGGTAGAGAATCGAGGCCAGCGCATAGAAAGTGGCCATGTACACGGTAATCGTAAGGAACTTCAGGAAATTCCAATTTGTTTCGCTGTCCCAGCGAAACAGTCCCCACCATACGACCAACAGCAATGCCGTTACTAAGATGCTGAATGCGGTGTGGATTAAATCAATCGACTCTCCCGACAGACTTTTTTGAAGTAGTTGGCCTAGCCCGTCGAATAGCCGGGTCAGTGACAATGCCACTACGATGGAAGCGATTACGAATACAAATTCGAAATGAGACAATCGTGGGCTCCGGTTTATTCCAATGTCCGCTTCGGGTCAAAAGCAGCCGCTCAGTAAGTGAGAAATACTACCAGCTGAGTGGCTGGTATTGGGGAATAGCGGACACTCGCCACTCGGAATATCGAGAGAGATGCGAGCGGCTGCATTCGGCCAACAGCAGCCATTCAGGGCGTCATCAATAGGACTGCGGCGCTAGCGAGTACGAGAACACCAATCGCTATTACAAAACCTTGCCGGAACGCACGATTTCAGTCTCTCGAATAGATTATTACTCCATCCTTAATAGTCTCAACAACATTAATGTCTTTGATTGCCATCGGCTCCGCCTTCAGTGGATTTCGATCCAGAATCACGAAATCCGCAATCTTGCCAGGTTCGAGCGACCCGCGACGATGACCTTCATCATACTGTTCGGCAGCCCACAACGTCTGCGTCTTGATCGCTTCCATAGGTGTAATTCGCTGCTCAGGGCCGACTACACCACCCTCACGTGATACACGATTGACGGCAGACCACATCATGAACATCTGATCCAGCGGAGCAACGTAGAAATCGGTGTGATTGGTTGGCCGCATTCCTGCGTCGATCGCATCGCGCATTGGGCTGATGTATGCCGCTTGTTGCGGGCCACGATTGTTCTCATGCGCCGTAGCAAAATAGAAGGTATGCAGCGTATAGAATGACGGCCGAATGCCGTATTCAACGAACTTGGGAATATGTTCCTCACGCATGAACTGAGTGTGGATGGTAGTCACGTTCCATGCTTCGCCATCTTCAGCGCTGTGCACTTTTTCATAGGTATCGAGAAACATATCGATAGCCGCGTCGCCATTCGTGTGGATGATCAAGGGAACGTTCATACTGTCCACTCGCTCGACGAGCTGATCCAGCAGCTCCTGAGAAATCATCGGTTCGCCGCGCCAATTTTCCTCGCCGCCTGGACCGCCGGTCAGGTACGGTGTCGTGAAAAAGGCCGTCTTGCCCTGCGGTGAGCCGTCCGAGGTGATCTTGACGCCACCAATCTTCAAACGATTCTTGTATTTACCCCAGGAGTCCAGTGGGTTGGCCGCGATGATCGGATCAAGGTCGGTCATGAACGGGTAGGCGACGACATCGATGATGTTGGCGCCGGCTGCCGCCGCCCGCTGCATGAGGGCGAGTTCGTCGGCATGAGTTGCACCTTCATGCGCGAGTGTTATACCGGCTTCTGCATACAGTTGCTGCCCAGCGGTTGTCCACGCCACTTCGTGCTCAGCAGTCGGTTTTGGTAGTGCTGTAAATACTGGCAGATACGCGGTTTCCATGATCAGACCGAAGGGCTCATCACTGCCCTCACGGCGTACGATAATACCGCCCGGTGGAGTCTCCGTTGCGGCAGATATACCGTATTTTTCGAGTGCGCGGCTGTTCAGTACAGCACCGTGCATCGAGACGTGCCCGACGACAACCGGATTGTCGGGGAACGCCTCATCGAGATCGTCGCGGTTCAGCAATCTGCCGTCCGGCATGACGGTGTCGTCATAGCCGTAAGCCTGAATCAACTCGCCAATTGGCACGTTGTTCTCCACACGGAATTTTTCTATTGACGCGATGATTCTCGATATATCGGAACCAGGTCCGACCGGTGGTGCATAGACTTTGGCCTGATTTGCGACCGACAAAGCGCTGATGTAGTGACCATGTGCATCGATGAAGCTTGGCATCAGTGTCTTGCCAGCGAGATCAATAATTTCTGTTTCCGGGCCTGTGTATGCCAACTCGATATCGGCACGTATCCCTACTGCAACGATCTTCCCATCCAAGACCGCGACGGCCTCGGCGCTCGGATTTGCGTCATTTACGGTGATAATATCGCCACCCAGAAATATAGTATCGGCTGCCAATGTGGGAGATACAGCGGCGGTAGATGTCCCGCTAGTGTCATCGGCTTGTTGTGAACAGCCGGCAGAGATTGCCGCAAATATGACAACGGTAAAGATCGCGGAATTTTTCGACATTAGTTCGTCCTTTGAGGGCATCGCAGCACATTCAGCTAACGTCCGATTTGAGTTGCCGACTCAACCGGTGGACGCAACATATGCATTAAATCGTTCGGCCGGTGTTTTAAAGTGTATCGTTTTTCCGGGTCGTTCGTTTAGTTCTCTGGCAGCCCGCTTAAGGTGCACCTGTGATAGACCAAGTGTCTTTACAACAACGACGTATGTGCTAATCCCAGCCAAAAAAAAGGGCCGTCCCTGGCCCCTTCTCGTCCCTTGCTTCTGACTGACAGTCAAAACTAGGTATTTACAACATCCACCAAAACGTAACGCAGCAGAACTTCGTAACTGTTTCTCTCGAGCGCCATACCCTGCGGCAACTCGAGCGTGTGAATAGGTTGATCGTCAAAGTCACGGATCTCCTGAAAGAGCCTGGTTCCTTCTTTGTACACTTTATAGCGTACATCGCGAGTCGGGCCGCATTTCATCGGCACCTCGGTATTAGTCCAGTCCTGAATAACATGAGTACTCATCGTCTCTATCTCCATTTCGATGCCTGTCCCGTTATTCATGTCACGCCAAGCGAAGCGATTTACATGAATCCTTAAGGTATAAAAATGCAAACCCCGTGCCAACATGAGCAGAAAGCCGAAATAACTGCTTAAAAGATTGTTTTTAAAAGACTTTTCGTATTTACACAATTCTACCCAAGGTGAAAAACCTGGCTCAGACTGTCAGTTTGTGACGCAAGTTTCAGGTTTTTTGCGACAAGCGTTTTACATAGTTCCCTGCTTTTTTTTGCGTCCGTATTGTTTATCGACTGCCACTAAATTGACGACCGGAGTTATACTGCATGGCCTGGCTGGAGTACTGCAAAGGAAAGGAAGAAATATGAAGTCGAAACATCTATTGGTCAGCGTGATGCTGGCGATCGGTCTGCTGGTTGGCGCAGTATCCTTTGCCAGTGACAGCGAGAACACAACGACTACGAAGATAGACGTCAGTACAGCACGGGACTACGTCAATGCACACGAAGACGCCATCGTCATAGATGTGCGGACACCAGCGGAATACGAAATGTCGCACATTACCGATTCAATTAACGTCAATGTGCAGGACGAATCATTTGCACAAATGGCCGGCGCACTGGATCCGGAGAAGACTTACATCGTGCATTGCACTAAGAACCCGGCTGATGGCCGTTCTAGTCGCGCGTTAGAGACACTGCGCGAGCTGGGTTTCAGCAATCTCTACAGCCTGGAAGGCGGTTATGTTGCCTGGAAAGAAGCTGAGCTGCCGCTAACCGAAGCAGGCAACTAACAAGCCTCGCGCCTGCGCATTAACAGACCATAGTGATAAGGCGGCAAGTCCACTATCTCGCCCTCCATCTGAAAACCCGCCTCCTCGGCCCATGACCGGCATTGCTCCGGCCGTGGCCGCATGCTCAATGGCGGCCCCCGCGGCGTTTCGTCGTCGTGATTCCAGTGAATAATTCCTAGCAGTCCACCCTCTGAGAGATTTCGACGCGCCTCCATCAACAGGGTGACCGGTTCCTCAACGTGCAGGATATTAAACAACATCACGTAATCTACAGACTGGTCCGCAAGTCCACTGCCATCAGCAATGAAATCACGCAGCAGCCTCTCGATATTATCCACCCCGTGAGATACCGCCAGTTGCTGCATGTTTTGCAGCATTTCGGGTTCCAGGTCAATCGCCCGTACCGTGCCGGAGATTCGCTGGGCGGCTGGTATCGTGAATGTCCCATAACCACAGCCTAACTCGAGCAGGTCATGACAAGCCGAGGTTAATCCTAACCGATCCAGGATTGCTCCAGGGGCAAAAAAACTGTCCCAGTAATCCTGCTCTGGCATACCGCTTTCACGGATTTTCACAGGCTTTTCCTAGCTCGAATATCATTTAAATATCATCCCTACCTTGTTGTTTTATAAATCATGTTCGGAGATACGATGCCCCATTAACGTCAATAATTCCGCCGCTCAGGAATTCCGCAGTCGACGACGCCAGGAAGCAAACCGTCTCAGCTATCTCCTCGGGTTTCGCAACCCGGCCAAGCGGACTCTGGGCCTTTATTGCGGCGCCTTTGTCGCTACTTAACAGGTCCTGTGCCATATCCGTCTCTACAAACCCGGGGGCAACGGCATAAACCAGGATGCCCTTCGGCGCGAGTGCAACGGCCAGCGACTGGCTCATCGCATGCAGGCCGGCTTTGCTCGCGGCATAGGCCGGACCCTCCGGTTCGCCGCGAAATGCGCCACGCGAGCCGATATTGATTATCCGACCACCGCCCTGCTCGGCCATGATTTTTGCCGCTGAATGACACAGCGCTGCCGGTGACAGAAGATTGACCGCGAGCGTTTGCTCCCACTTAAACAACCAGTCATCAGCGTCTACTTCAAGTGGTGGATGCGGGATGAAAATTCCGGCGTTGTTTACCAGGACATCGAGTCGACCGGTCTGATCAACAACGGATTCGACAAACTCGTCGGCCGCATCGGGATTGGCGAGGTTGGCACCGACGACAAGATGGCCGGACCCGGTAAGGTTTTCCGCGACCTGCTCCGCCAGTTCTTTTTGATGCCCATAATGCACGACGACACGTGCACCACGATCCGCGAACGATGCTGCGATCGCGGCACCGATGCCACGTGACGCACCTGTCACCAGGCAAACCTTACCTTTCAAAATATTTCCCACCTGGAATTCGCATCAATGGAATAGCCACACAGCACAATTACATCGGCCACACCCACAATATCATAGGCACAGCAACCGCGATGACGATAAGCTCAAGTGGCAATCCCATGCGCCAGTAGTCGCCAAATCTGTACCCGCCGGGCCCCATGATCAGGGTGTTATTTTTGTGGCCGATCGGTGTCAGGAACGCACTTGATGCGGCGACCGCGACGCCCATCAGGAAGGGATCCGGATTTACGCTCAGGCGATTGGCAATCTCAATGGCGATTGGTGCCGCGATAACGGCCGTCGCCGTATTGTTCATGACATCCGAGAGCGACATCGTCACCACGATCAGCAGCGTCAGCACGACCACTGGAGAGTAGCCTGCCGATACGGTGACAATGCCATTCGCGATCAAGGACGTGCCGCCAGTTGCCTGCAAAGCGCCGCCGATCGGAATCATACAGCCAAGAAGCACGATGACCGGCCACTCGACCGAGTCGTACACATTACGAATAGGTACGATATTGAGAAACACGTATGCCGCTACCACACAGCCCAGTGCAATCGGCAGGTAGACAACACCAACGCTCGCCGCAATAATCGCCGCCGCAAATATCCCCACCGCAAGCCACGCTTTGTCGCGCTGAATAACGCGTTGACCACGATCGGCCAGCGGCAACAGGCCGAGCCTGCCGGTAATGTCGCTCAACCGCTCTTCAGCACCTAACAATAGCAGTACATCACCAGGGTTTATATCAAGCTTGCGAACATCCTCGCGAAAGCGCACGCCACCGCGGGACACGCCGACCAAAGCGACCCGGTAGCGATAAAGCAGGCGAAAAGAAACGGCCGAGCGTCCCGCCAGGCTGGAAGACTCTGGTACGACCACCTCATTCAGAACCAGCTCTTCATCTTTCAAAACACCTTTGCCAGTACCGATATACTCAAGCTTCATGCTGCCGATTGCCTCCTCGATACTCTCAGGATGTGCTTCAACGACCAGGATGTCTCCCGCCTCTATCTGCACGATGCGGGCAAGGCCTGGCAGGCGCCTGCCCTTGCGGATCAGGCCGATAATTTCCACATCACTTTTCTCGGCCAGATCATCGAGATCACGGATTCGTTTGCCTATGACTGGCGATCCTTTGGCGACCTTCAGTTCAGCGATGTAGTCTGCAAGGTCAAAAAGCTCTTTGCCCGAGTCGGCTTCCCTGCGCGCTGAAGGCAGAAGCCGCCAGCCAATCAACGCTACATAGGCAACACCGACTGCGGCGCAGGCTAACCCTACCGGCGCGAAATCAAACATTTTGTACGACTCGCCGAGTGCGTCTTTGCGAAACTCGGCAATGACAATGTTGGGTGGCGTACCAATTAAAGTAATCATTCCACCAAGAATGGAGGCGAACGATAGCGGCATTAACGATAAAGACGGACTTCGCTTGGCCTTTGTTGCTGCCTGAATATCGACGGGCATGAGGAGTGCCAGCGCCGCTACATTGTTCATTAGTGCCGACAACACAGCTGCAAGCGCCGACATGATGCCAATGTGTGCAGCAAGCTTCCTGGACCCCGACACGACGTATCTGGCCAGTAGTTCAATAGCACCGGAATTCGACAACCCACGGCTGACAATCAGGACCAGAGCGATTATAACGACCGCCGGGTGGCCAAAACCTGAAAAAGCCTTGTCTGCAGGAACGATTCCGGTCAGTAAAGCCGCCAGCAGCGCGACAAACGCAACCAGGTCGTAACGCCAACGGCCCCAGATGAGAAATACGAAAACGAAAAACAACAGTGCGAATAGAGTTATCTGATCAGCTGTCAAGGCAGACTATGTCCTTCAATTGATAAACCGCGAGAGCGACACTGGCCGCAAACGACGACAGTGTATCAATTGCCCACCGGCAGATACCTAATCTTGCGTGTTAATTGCCCAATCGTAGTCTGCATACTCAATTTCGTAGTCGGTCGCAGCTTTGAGGTCGGCCTGTAGTGACTCTGGCGCCACACCCGCAATGTAGTCGAGAACACCGTTGTCGGCCGGTAGTCCGCGCCTTCTCAGATCATTGACGAAATCACTTCGAAACCATTTGAATATGGTGGAAATAACGATTTTCTTATGTTCATGGTCTACACGAACGTTATTCGGATCGCTTACAAAATCGATCGTTGAATCCTGCAACAATAGCTCGAGCTCATCTCCGGTTGGCAGTTCAGGCCGCAGGACCGGACAACTGGCGCTGGCACAGTTCAGGACAAAATGGATGCGCGGGTCCTGATAGGTTGCACGAATTTTGTCGTTCTCAACCGCATACAAACTGTAAGCCGTACCGCCAAACAGGAATCGCTGGCGGTAGAAAAACCCAAGGCCCGTTTTGGCCTCAATTGGTGCTTTGACATCAGTGACGCTCTGCAGAGGCCAATGCTGAAGGATGCTGCGAATAACATACGCGTTATACGCGTACAGCCAGTATGCGAGCGAGTCAGACCGTTTTGCGAAGCGCTCAGGTGTCGCATCCGGGCTAAACTGGCTTACAGCAGCCAGGTAGCCGTCAAGTTGCCGTGAGTCCACGTCCGTTTCGTGCCAGCGCTCATAGTCAACCTCACCTCTGGCATCTACGTACTTTTTCAGCAGAACCTCAAATGACGAGTGGCTAAAACCTTCGTTCGGAAAATCAACCGGTAGCGGTGCGTCGATCGCAACCAGTTGTGGCCGGTTGACGAAAACAAAAGCGCCAATCAATACCGCAATGACGGCGACAGAAATCATTACTACGGGCAATAGTTTATTCCACATTGTCGGTTATAGTGCTCGATGTACACAGGATCAAACTTCACAGACATATAGACCTGTCCCGCTAGAAAATTATTACTTGCCAGTCGAGCTCATTCAGGGGCAACGATTGCGATCCCGGATAGATACGCAGAACCGGCGAACCACGATACACTTGAACTATGGGCTTTCTCATCATCGGTTTGCTGCTCCTTGGCATCGTATTCGCTCCAGGTATCTGGGTGCAACGCGTATTAAGCAAGTATTCCCAACCCGCTGACCGGTATTCGGACAACGGCGCCCAGCTCGCAAGATTCCTGCTGGACAAATATGGCATGGACTCCGTCAAGGTCGAGGAAACCAAGGAAGGCGATCACTACGACCCGAACGCGAAAGCGGTCCGCCTTACTGCCGACAAATTCAGCGGGAGATCTCTAACGGCAATTACAGTTGCAGCTCATGAAGTAGGCCACGCGCTCCAGGACCATGAAGGCTACAAACCGTTACGCTACCGCAGCAACCTCGTCCGGGCCACGCAGAAATTCGAGAAAATTGGTGCAGCCGTGTTGATGCTTTCGCCATTCATGGGCGCCATAACACGCGCACCGGGCCTTGGAATCATCATGTTTCTCGGCGGCATAATGACGCTCGGCACATCAACACTTGTACACCTGGTTACACTGCCGACAGAGGTAGACGCGAGCTTCAATCGTGCGCTGCCAATGCTCGAAGAAAACGATATTTTGAAGAAAACAGACAAACGACACGCGCGGCGATTATTGAAAGCAGCCGCATTTACTTACGTGTCAGCTTCGTTGATGAGCCTTTTGAATATTGCAAGATGGTTCGCTATTCTCAGGCGTTGATCCCCAAATCGCACTGCCCTGGTGAATCGCCCGCTGGGCGGGCTCCTACATTGCTAATTAGAATTGTAGGAGCCCGCCCAGCGGGCGATTTCTCAAGCTCGCGCAAATTTCAGCTTTGCTGGAATACTAGCCGCGAGACTCCGGCACACCAGATTCGGGCGTTGGATCCCTGCCCAGCAAAAGATTTTTCGTATCCGTCATTAATCGACCGAAATCTTCCTGCAGTAGGTAGAGCGCCGGAATCAGGAACAACGTAATTACGGTCGCAAAAATAATTCCGAAGCTTAATGAAATTGCCATTGGAATGACAAACTGAGCCTGCATGCTGGTTTCGAGCATGATCGGCATCAGGCCCGCAGCAGTTGTAAGAGACGTAAGAATAATCGCTCGGAATCGCTCCGCCCCGGACAGCAATACCGCCTCTTGCGCCGACAGGCCTGACGCCCTTGCCTTGTTCACGAAGTCGACCAGGATCAGGCTGTCGTTTACCACCACGCCGGCGAGAGCAATCAACCCGAACAGCGAAAACATACTGATCGCCTCGCCCATCAATATGTGCCCAAACACTGCGCCTATAAGGCCAAATGGTATGACGGACATGATGATCATTGGTTGTGTGTACGAGTGCAGTGGAATGGCGATCAGACCGTAGATCAGAAACAGCGCGGCAATGGATGCAATGCTGATATTTCTGATGAATTCAACTTCTTCCAGGCTGGCGCCCTCGAGGCTATAGTCGACACCTGGGTTCCTCGCCAAAAGGCTCGGTATGTAATCTTCGGATATTTCCTTGACGATTTCACCTGGCTCAACGAGCTCCGCATCGATATCAGCCGATACGGTCACGCTACGTTTACGGTTTTGGCGCGTGATTGTTGAAGATGCATCACCAAACGAAACTTCGGCCACCGAGTGAAACGGCACCTCGTCTCCCGCCGGTGTGCGGATACGCATATTATCCAGATCCGCGATAGAACGACGCTCGTCCAAAGGATAGCGAACCATTACTTTCAGCTCATCCTGACCGCGCTGGATTCGTTGCGCTTCCTCACCATAAAACGCCTGGCGAACCTGGCGACCAAGCGATGACATCGTCAGCCCAAGCGCTTCTGCCTCGGGTTTGATGGTAAGGCTTATTTCCTGCCCTCCTGAATTCGCGGAATTGCGAATGTCGAATACGCCGGCGTACTCACCCAATTTGCCTTCAAGTTCTTCGGCTGCTTTTTCAAGAGACGCATAATTGTTCCCGGAAAGGTTAAAACTCAGTGGCGCACCACCACCAATGTGATCGCCACCGGAATAGGTGAGTTCTTTCATGCCCGGAATTTCACCAACCTTTTCCCGCCACTTGCCAATGATCTCATCACTATCGAGTGACCGGTCTTCGCCGCGATACAGCTCCGCAAAAATCTGACCTCCAGTGTCACCGTTGGTAAAAACGATGAGATGGTCGACTGGATCCTCTGCGCCGGGATTGGCAACAATAAACTCCTCATTGATGTCAAAAACCGCTTGCTCAATCTTGTCCAGCGCAACGTCTCGCACCGATGGTGGGGTGCCGTTTTGCATCGTCATTTGCACCTGGATGAAATCGCTGGGTACCTCTGGGAACAAAACCGTACGAACCAGGCCGCTATTCATCAAACCGAATGTCAGGATCAGGATGGCGGCGAAGATACTGAAGGTCAGTCCACGATTCCTGATCGATTTTTCCAGCGTTGGAACGTACCAGTTGTGAATCAACCTGTGCAGCCCGTGTTGCACACGCCGTTGAATTTTTTGAAAAAACCGGGGAATTCGTTCGCGTAACCTGATTTCCCGTTGCGGATTAAAAAGATCCTCTTCGTCGATAGGTTTTATATTGGCATGCACGAGGTGCGCCGGGAGAATCAATTTAGATTCGACCAGAGAAAACATGAGGCAAAGAATTACGACCACTGACAGAGACTCAAAGAACGGACCTACAATTCCACCGACAAACAGCAGCGGCGCGAAGGCGGCAATGGTCGTTAGAACACCAAATGTTGCTGGCATGGCAACCCGCTTGGCACCGCGAATCACATTGTCCAGTGTATGTCCGTCAGAGCGGACTTTCGTGTAGATGCTCTCACCAATGATAATCGCGTCATCAACAACAATGCCGAGTACCAGGATGAAACCGAACAGGCTAATTGTATTTACCGACACCGGCCACGGACCGAGCGGCATTAGCCACATCGCGCCCAGAAATGTGATCGGGATGCCAACGATCACCCATGCAGCGACTTTCAGGCGCAGGAACAAAGACAGAATAAGGCAAACCAACAGCGCGCCCTGCGCCATGTTCTTGAACATCATGTCGAGACGACCTTGCAGATAAATAGATCGATCAACCCAGACTTCAATGTCTACCCCATTGGGCAGGGTCTCCGCTTTTTTCGCAACGTATTCTCTTACGGCAGCTGCCGTTTTCAGCTCGTTCTTCTGCCCAATCGCCATAACGCGCATTGAGGCAGATGGCTTGCCCATGTAACGAGCATACCCATTGGTCTCAACGAAGCCATCCTGAATTGTTGCGATATCTCCCAACGTCAGCCTGGTGCCGTCAGGAAAAGTACGCAAAACCAGCTGGGCAAACTCCTGCCCTGTGTAAACCTGTCCTTCAGTACGCAACAAGATGTCGCCGCCCGCAGACCTGATCGAGCCGCCTGGTAAATCTACTGAAGAGTTGCGGATCGCCTGCGAAATTTCGCTCATTGTCAGACCATATTGCCGCAAGACATTTTCCGACACTTCAATACTGATTTCGTAGTCCCTATCACCAAGAACCTGCACCTGGTTAACCGAAGGGATATCCATCAGGTCATCACGAATCTCAAGACCAATGGTCTTTCTCGCGAATTCGTCGAGATTGCCGGTAATCGTGAGAAACACGACATGAATCGGCACTTCCTGCTTGTAGATGATCGGTTTCTCAGTAAGCGCGGGAAAGGTAGAAATAGCATCAATGCGCGTCTTAACCTCGGTCAGGATTTCATTAATGTCCTCACCGGTCGCAACCTCAACTGTCACTGAGCCCATACCTTCCCGGGCTCTCGAGTTAATTTCCGCAATGCCCGGAATATCCTGAATAGCCTCCTCTATCTTGACTACGACACCCTCCTCCACTTCCTGTGGAGCGGCACCGAGATACGGCACGCGAATTTGCACCCAGTTCAATTCGAAATCAGGTGTCGTCTGCTTTCGAATAGTAAGGCCGGATACAACGCCGAATGCAATGATCAACAACATGAGCAGGTTTGCCGCAACGTGGTTGCTTGCAAACCAGGCAATGATGCCGGTCTCTGATGTTTTGCCGCGTGGTTTCATGTGCCCCTGTCCCCGGTTTTTTCTCTAGCGGTCATCGTTCTCAACGGCCAGTTGCCCGTCGCCTAAATCGTCAGTCGATTCCTCCACAGGATCATCGCTGGTTCTTACGCTCATGCCATTAAGTGGTGATTCGATCGCCGTCAAAATTATGCGGTCACCAAAAATCGTAGCGCCGTTCAGATATGCGTATTCCGCATCTGCTCGCAGGACATCGACGGTCTGAATCTGCAGGGTGTTTTCTGCGTCAATAAACATCAGTTGATCGTTACCACGCAATGAAATGCGCGGTACACGTACGACATTTTCAACTGTTGTACCCTGAATAGTTGCCGTCACGAAAGTGCCCATCGGCAGAGCCGATTCCGCCACGGATGCAGCGCGCATGTTGTAGGGATCTTCGATACGGGCCACCGCATAGGTAACGCGGTTTTTTTCATCGACGACGCCTTCCGTGCGTACAATTTGCGCTTGCCAGTGTGACAGGCGTCCTTTTTGCATCGCCGTCAGTTCCACCAGCGGCCCGGCGGCGGAGCCTGTTTCGCTTATCGCCGCTGCGTCCGGCAATTCAACAAAAGCGAGGTCACGATCTGTCAGCGGCAATCGAATCTCTGCATAGTCAATTGCGAAAGTAACGCCAAGACGCGTGCCCGGATTTACGTATTGGCCAATATCCGCTTCCTTAGCCCGAACCATGCCGGCGTATGGCAAAGTAATATAAGTTCTTTGCAAATTGCGCTCGGCTCTTACCAGGTCCGAGGTGGCGGCGGCCAATGCGGCTACTGCGGATGCGTATTCCGATTCGGCCCGATATCCCTGGCTACGTAGTTTTTTCGCACCATCGAACTCAATCTGACGTTGTGTAACCGTTGCCTTGGCCTGGTCCACAGCCGTGGTGTAGTTAGTCGGGTCAATTCGCATCAACGCCTCGCCTTTTGCGAAAACACCCCCGGCCAGGAATTTCGGCGATATGCTGATGATTGACCCGGAGACCTCGGCGCTCAGGACCGTTTCCGTCCGCGGCCGTACCGTTCCCTGGCTCGCAATTGTGAAGGTTGCCGTCATTTGCTCAAGTGGCAGGATCTCAACGAGTGGCGTGGCATCGGCGATCTCTTTGCTCTCGGGTGGCGGTTTCATTTTCGACAGCCCAACGGCCCCGCCGACCGCCACGACAAATATCCCGATGATCAGGAGGCCACGTTTTACCTTACGTTTCATGCACTTAATCCCGTTTTTTCAATTTTTCTGTGTAGATAAAGAATCAGATCATCCGCTCGAGGTGTTATACTTCACTATAACACCATATCAGCTAGTCCGGCTACTGCTCTTTTTTTTACTGTAAGACCCTAAATCATTCATTAACCATGATGTTTTGTATTACAAGACAGTCGCAGAACATTACTGACAAACAACTCCGGACATTTCCGCCGGCCGATCAAACCGAGTACCGCAACGGAACTAAACCACTGAATGCGGGCAACGACTCAAAAATTCCAACGCAACTTCGCCCGACTGGTAAGCACGCTAACCGCATTTGCGGTGGTCGCCCTCGCCGGCATCTTTTTGCTCAACATTCCCTACGCTACGGGAAGTATTAGTCGTGGAGCGCTGTGGACAATGGCTGCATTGATTGTGTTGAGCCTTTTCGCGGTCGGTGCAGCCTGGAATACGAGATCGCGGAGTCTCCTCATTGACTACCTGATCTCTTTTGTACCCGTCGGTTTTTATCTTCTGTTGACACCCGGCATATTTGCACTGACTGGCGTTGCACAACCGGGCTTCCTGCTCTCTGTGGCGCTGCTGGCTAAGTCACGTCAGCTATAACGCCTCGCTGCACCCGACTGGCGCGCCATGCGTCCCAGATGAAAATTGCGACGGCAATCCAGATGCAGGTAAAACACATGATATGAGCGCGCGTCAGTTGCTCACCGTACGCAAGCCCTACCAGGAATTGCAGGGTTGGTCCGATAAACTGCATCATGCCGAGTGTCGACAAATTCAGCCGTCTCGCTGCCAGCGCAAAACAGAGTAACGGTACCACTGTGATCGGACCTGCCAATACCAGCAACATCGCCATTCCCGGCTCTGAAAAAGAAAACGTGGCTTTACCCGCCTGCGTGATCCAAAACAGATAACCAAGAGACAAAGGCAAAAGCACCAGCGTCTCTATAAAAAGACCCGGCATGCCACCGATCACAACTTTTTTGCGAATGACGCCATAGATCGTGAAACTTGTCCCAAGAAAAAGTGCGATTGTCGGAAATTGCGTGCCGCTGAAGGCAAGAATGGCTACGCCCACGGCAGCCAACGAAATGGCAATCAATTGCGGCCGGCGCAGTTTCTCACCAAAAAAGAAAACACCGACAACTGCGAATAGCAGTGGATTGATGTAATAACCGAGACTGGCCTGAAAAATCTGCTCCTGTTGTACGGCCCAAATGTAGACCAGCCAGTTACCGGCAATGAGAATTGCGCTGGCTGTCAGGTAGCGGAGCATTTGTGTGTGTGTCAGTGCACGCCGCACCTCCGGCCATTGGCGGCGCATGTGAATAATCAGTGCACCAAATGGAATCGCCCAGATCACGCGATGAACCAGTAACTCTAACGAATCAACTTCTTTCACCAGGATGAAATAAAGTGGTAGCACACCCCACGAAATGTACGCGATCAACGCCGCGATAATTCCATTGCGTGCCTGCTCTCGCGGCGACTCTTCAGTAGCCTCGTTTGGGCGATGCTGCATAGGTTATTCCGGGTAGTCATAAACCGTGTTACGGTTCCGTCGTCCTATCATAACGGGGTAAAAAAATGCCGCTACGTTTTTGTTTCACTCTTATCATGCTTATTGCCGTTGCCGTTCAATCCTACGCACAATCTATCGATGACGAAGCGGTAGCCTGGCTACAGGAATTCATCAGGATCGATACGATCAACCCGGCAGGAAACGAGTCCCGTGCTGTTGAGTTCTATGCCAAAATATTTACTGCTGAAGGCATAAGTTTCCAGACCGCCGAAAGTGCCCCTGGACGCGGCAACATCTGGGCACGCCTCGAGGGTGGCGATGAACCGGCCCTGATCCTTTTACAGCACACCGACGTCGTTCCGGCAGATCCCAAGTTCTGGACAACGGATCCACTCTCGGGAGATATCCGGGATGGATATCTTTGGGGACGTGGCGCGCTGGATATGAAAGGCACTGGCATTTCGCAGCTGGCTACTTTCCTGAGTCTGCACCGGTCCGGCGCGGCACTAAACCGGGATGTGATTTTTGTTGCCACAGCAGACGAGGAAGCCGGAGGCTTGTATGGCGCCGGCTGGCTGGTCGAAAATCACCCGGAAATATTCAAGGACGTCGGCTTACTGATCAACGAGGGTGATAGTGGTACCGATCGCGATGGAGAAAGAATATTCAGCGTCGAAGTTACGCAGAAAGTTCCGGTGTGGCTAAGACTTACTGCCGTAGACACGCCCGGACATGGCTCTATGCCAAATGCAACCAGTTCGGTAACACGCATAGTCGATGCGCTGAATATATTACGCACAAACCCCTTCCCGGCCCGAATCATTCCATCCGTTGACGCGATGTTTTCAGCGATGGGACAAAACATGAGTGGTGAATGGGCAGACGCCTATGCCGATATGACATCAGCTATTAAACAGCCGGGTTTCCTGGCGAAACTGCAAGCGCACTCACCCTTTCAACACGCTTTGACCCGCGACACCTGTTCGATCACCCGTATGGGTGCTTCCAACAAGATTAATGTTGTCCCGCCTGAGGCATGGGCAGAGGTAGATTGCCGCATGCTGCCGGACAGGACAGCGGAAGAATTCGTCACAGACGTCCGCAATATCATAGAGAGCAGCGGTGTAGACGTTGAAGTAATCATGGCGTTTACGCCAGCCGTATCATCAACGGCAAGCGTACTTTATCAAGCCATCGAAAGCGTGACAGCAGAACGTCATCCCGGATCCAGGGTAATGCCATCTGTCGCTACCGGATTCACTGATAGTCATTTCACTCGTGACCTCGGGATTGCGAGCTACGGATTTGACCCGATCGTCGTGCCAGAAGCCGAATTTTCGCGAATTCACGGCAACGATGAACGTGTAAACGTAGCCGCATTCAGAAGTGGTGTCGGAGATTTTCTGGCCATTATCAGTACGGTGGTATACGACTGAACAGCCGGGAATCAATTCGAGAAGGTCAGAATTTTTACATTTTGCAGCCGGTTTCCTGGCGTGCATTGCGAGCCACGTCTCACTTTGGAACCTGATAAGAGACAAAATTACCAAATCTGTGAAAAATCCACTTTTATGTACCTGGTTTTGAGCGCATTTTGACGGTGAAAATCATCCATTGGTAAGAGTGATAGTAGAATGTGGTTACCAACACCGGTCTACGAAAGAATTCCGCAGTTTTACGTGCTCCTGGGAATGCTGTTTTTCGCCAACGGGCTGTATCTTGGTGTTGAGTTCGAAATAACGCTTTACTACCTTGGCGCCGGAATAACGTTTTTTTTGTATGGTATTAGCGTTTTCATGACACGACTGATACGTCGTCAACGGCATCCTTTGGTCAGTAGCGCCCCTACCACGGACTAATCCAACCAGACGCGATCTGTGCCGGTCGACTATTGCACCGGTGATACTGCAGGCGAAACCGGATTAAGCGTCGCCTCGGCGTGAGCGTCAGTGCCGAAGTACTTCATCACCAGGTTGAAACTGATAAACAAAACAACAATTGCCACCAGCAGCACCAAAGGCGTTTCGTAAATACCCGCCAGAACAAAAGCCAGCAAGGTGACGCTTCCGGTTATCCCCGCATAGACACTTTGCGTCGTGACATGACTGATATGTTCGCAATCAGCACCGACCGAGGCCAGGACTGTCGTATCTGAAATCGGCGAAATATGATCGCCGAGCAGACCACCACTCAGAACAGCTGCTATCGTCAAATACATTGAGGCATCCAACTCAAAACCAACCGGCACCGCTATCGCCATCAATATTGCAAATGTTCCATAAGAAGAGCCAGTCGACAACGAAATACCCGCACCGAGTAGAAACACAATCGCCGGAAAATATCTCGGCGACACGCTGCCGCTAATGAGTGAAGAAATATATTCAGCCGTGTGCAGATCCTTGGTGATCGAACTCAGCGACCAGGCGAGCACAAGGACGATCGACACATAAACCATCGTTTCGGCGCCTTCAATAAAAGTGCGCAACGATTTGTTGAACGAAACCCCACTGAATCGGTACATCAACACTGCACAGGCAAACGATGCAGAAAGATAGCCAATGGCCAGGGTCGAACGAATATGCACGCCAGTCACACCATCATGTGCCGCGTGGTAGCTAATCAGACCAATAACCAGTGACAACATTACGCACATAGGCAAAACAAAAGTAACCAGGCGCTCCTCCGATTCAGGCGGCGTTGCAGTTGACTCCTTTTCTTTGCTGGGAATCTCAGCCGGCACGGAAACCGCTGCAGACTCCGTCCTGAGATAATCCCGTTGTGCGCGTAGCATTGGTCCAAAGTCTTTGCGGGTTAGAATAACGATCGGCACAGAGATCAAAGCAAGGAAGGCATAGAACTGATAGGGAATAACCTTGATGAGAACCTCAAATGCGTTTTCAGTCAGTCCGATTTCGCCATAGGACTTGTCGATCAAACTCATAATGTAAGCGCCCCAGCCTATGAACGGAATCAGGATACTGATTGGAGATGATGTGGTATCAAGAATATAGGCGAGTTTTTCCTTACAGAGATTGAATTCCCTGAATACCGATCGATACAGCGGACCAACAATCAGACTGTTGCCGGAGTCCGTAAAAAATATTCCCAGACCGGTCAACCATGCCAGTATTTGCGCCTTTGACCGCGTCGACACTACCTGGGTCATCTGCCGCGCGAAAGCTCTGGCACCACCAGATTCATCCAGCATTTTCACGAAACCGCCGATGATCAGCATGGCGAGAATTACCTGCACCTGCGTGCCGCTGGCAATTTCGGAGAGGACCTGGTTTTCCATCGAGTCCAGAATCGCGTGGAACGGATTAAAACCAGTGATTATCAGCGAACCGAAGACGATGCCGACAATCAATGCAAGAATGACATTCCTGCTGTACATCGCCACAAAGACAGTCAGTATCGGCGGCGCTACCGAGAGAATTCCATAGTCATCCATAGATATTATTCTTATTCCTTAACTGACCCAGCATCATACTGTACAGACACAGGCATGTTGCGGCACTTGCCGGGTTATTAAAACCGATCGGCACGATATGGGCGTAAATCAACCTGCGGATCGCGACCTGCCACCAGATCGGCAGTTATAAGTGCAGTCCGCGGGCCAAGTGTCATGCCTAAATGCTGGTGACCGAAGGCGTACAGGACTCTGTTGGATCGCGTCGCGTAGCCCAGGACCGGCAACGAGTCCGGCAATGATGGCCGACACCCCATCCAGACTGACTGCTCCGTGGTGTCGATGCCCGGCAGCATGCGTTCCACCGCCGGCAGGAGACTGCGTACCCGGCTATAGTCGGGTGCTGCATCAAGTCCCGCGAATTCAACCTGGCTTGCAAGTCGCATACCCGTATCCATAGGCGACAAAACAAAAGAGTGATCCGCGTTCACGACCGATCGTTGCAGCATGGCACTACTCTCGGCCGGCAACATGAGATGGTAACCACGCTCGGTATCCAGTGGCACACGGTCGCCGACCTGGGTTGCGAGAGCGCGTGACCATGCGCCGGTGGCAATAACGATCTTGTCTGCAAGCAAAGAATCAGACTGGTCGTGAATAACAACATTGTCGGTTCCAAGCTCCAGTCGCTGCGCATCGAATCTGCGAAAGCAGCCTCCCCTGCCTGAAAACAAGTCCACCATGCCGCGGGTCAATCGGTCGGGATTACTGATCATTAGACTATCTTGCTGAAAAATGCCGTGCTTAAAAACCGGCGCGAGATTTGGTTCAAGCGCCTGAATATCAGCCGAATCCAGAATTTCGTACGCAACACCGAGTTCATCCATCAACAACCTGGCGTATGCAGTGCCGGAAAACGAGGCATCCGATTCATAAACCTTCAACCAACCACAAGGCCGCAACAATTCATCAAGACCCGTGCCGGATACCAGCGTGCTCCAGCTTTGTTTTGCAACATTGGTCAGCGCATGCAGATTCTTCGCATTCTCATGAACTCGTGAGCGCCTGCTTTCATTAATGAAGCGAAGCATCCACGGTAATGCCCGCGGTAAATGGCGAAATCTGACTGTAAACGGGGACAGCGGCTTGCCGATCATGCGTAGTACGTCAAACAAGATGCCCGGCATGGCCGTTGGCGCGCTGGAAGCATTAACGACCGCGCCCGCATTACCAAATGACGCGCCGGCACAGGGACCTTCGCGATCGATCAACGTTACCTGGTGCCCATCCCGCTGCAATGCCAGTGCCGTAGATGCACCGATAATGCCGGCACCAATAACAACGATATTTTGTCCAGACATTAAACAGGTAACCCTGAAGGCAAAAAGATAACGACGGAATTATCGGCCATCCCAGGCAAGACGTGTTGCGGCTGCTTTAAGCTTGCGACGATTCTCGTCCGTTGGCAGCGGTTCAGACTCGCCAAAAATGGCGCGGACCCAGTTGCCATCTGTCGGATTCGGCAACAAAATAAACTTCGTTCCCCAATCCGCTCGATCGCGCTCCATCAGTGCAAGTCGCTCATCGATATCCTTAACGTAATAGTCCCGCTTGTAGTCATTCAGGTTATCGCCCAATAGCACCACAATGTCGAAATCCTCGGCGATTTTTTCCCTTGCAGGCGTTTTATCCGATGACTCCCTGAAAACATGAAGGTGACTTTCGTCTGCAAAAGGAACCTCAAGATATTTTAATTGCGCCAACGCATATTCATAGGTGCGCTCACCCTGGTTCCGGCTCGTGACATAAAAGACTTCGACGTCCTGCTCACTGCAGTAGTTGAAGAAATCGCGAGAACCAGGAACCGTCGTGACGAGATTATTGGGCAACCACTCATCCCAAATGGCATCGTCAAAGAAATCCTTATTCTCGTTGACGAGATAGCCCCAATAACTGCCAACATGCAGCATGGTGTTGTCCATGTCGGTGATGATAGCTAATGGTCGGTCGCCAGCTTTTCGTTGCTGTAGCGCAACGTCCAGTCGCATGCGTGCGAGGTTGTAAGCCTGGTAACAGAGTGCTCGATATTCCGCAGCTGTTTGTTTCCAGGCGACCGCCCACAGGAGGCTATTGTTAAGACCCTCATCGACTGATTCATCTTTTGCGCACGCGCTTGGCACAGTGGCAATCGTCCCGCCAGCTAACAAGAGTGCCAGCATTTTTCGGCGCTCCTCATTCGGAATATTTTTTGTCGTGTTGTCACTCATAGCCGCATATCCCCATTTGCTCTCTAAAGTTTTCGCAAACATAACGTAATTTATCCATTCTGCCGCAGGCTACCGTTTTGCTGCCACTTAGTCTAAGAATTCAACGGTAAGCGGCGTAAACACGACTTAATAGTCGACTGTGGAGCTAACAGCGTGGCTATTGACGCCAAATGGCGACAGTTTCCGAGACGGAAATAACCGAGTACTATTTACGCCCCGGTTCGCTGCTTAGAAAGGCATTCAGCGTTGACTGATTCCACCATTTGCTCCCTGATTTCGGGGACCGCCAAAAAGAAGGCGATTCTTCCAATTTCCCTGCTCGCCTCATTGCTGGTGCTAACCGCCTGTGGCGGTGGCGGCACTCCCCCACCGGCTGGCAACGGCTGGCAAGCGGGAGTCTTCATGCCAACGAGTACTTTTGCGGCACAGTGTCAGGCGCCCCGCGCCGGTACCAGCGATAGACGAGGCGCAACACTCGATGAAAACAACTTTCTGCGGTCTTACAGTGACAATACCTATCTCTGGTACAACGAGATAACTGATCAGGATCCGGGCGTTTTTAATGATCCAATCGCCTATTTCGACGAGTTAAGAACGACTGCCATAACGCTTTCCGGACAAGACAAGGACAAGTTTCATTTCACTTTCGACACCGAAGCCTGGATTCAACTGTCTCAGAGCGGTGTGTCAAGTGGATACGGTGCTCAATGGGTGCTCTTGTCCACTGCGCCGCCACGTGAAATCGTTATTGCCTTTACTGAACCTAATTCGCCAGCGGCAGCGGCCAACCTCGCCCGTGGCGCGACCATTCTCGAAGTAGATGGCTTTGATGTGAACACCGACACACCGGCAGGTGTCGATGCCCTGAATGCAGGGCTGTTTCCTGCGGCAGCCGGGGAATCACACAATTTTACCATCCAGGACCTCGGTGCTGCGAACCCTCGCCAGGTCACACTGGTTTCCGCCAACATTACATCGACACCAGTTCAGGAAACTCAGGTCATCGTGACGCCAACAGGGCGCATTGGTTACATGGTTTTCAATGATCATATAGCGACGGCCGAAGATGGCCTGATCGACGCGGTGAACATGCTGCTTGCCGGTCAGGGAGTCGACGACCTGATTCTTGATCTGCGCTACAACGGTGGCGGGTTTCTCGATATTGCGGCACAGATGGCGTACATGATCGCAGGACCGGCGCAGGTCGCCGGGCGCAATTTTGAGACCACCCAATTCAATGACAAGCATACAGTGACTGATATTTTCGGTAACCCGATTGCACCTACGCCATTTCACAGCACAACCCTGGGCTTCAGCTTGGCGCCAGGCGCGCCGTTACCAGCGCTAAACCTGTCCCGGGTTTATGTCATTACCAGTGCCGGAACCTGTTCCGCAAGCGAAGCAATCATGAATGGGCTTCGTGGCGCCGGTGTCGAAGTCATCCAGATCGGTTCGACGACTTGCGGGAAACCATACGGCTTTTTCCCTCAGGATAACTGTGGCACGACTTATTTCACCATCCAGTTTCGTGGTGTAAACGACCTGAATTTTGGCGATTACACTGACGGTTTCGTGCCATCTGTCGTTGATGATGGCCAGGCAAACGTACTTGGTTGCACCGTTCAGGACGACTTCACGAAATTGCTTGGCGATCCGACAGAAAATCGACTTGAGGTCGCATTGGCCCACCAGGCCGGAATGGGATGTATTACGCCGATCAGCATCGCTCCAGGTGTCCTGAGCAAAACCGGTAGACCGATGGATGCCACCGACGGCATCGTGCCAAAATCAATTTGGCATACCAATCGAATCATGCGGCAATGATCGTTCGCGCTGTGAAATCGAAAGCAATAATTGCGGGTCTGTTATTCGCGATGGTCGGTTGTCAAACGCTGGCAACGGACGGCGATGTCGCTGCACGCATAACGAACCCGACCGACGACAGTCGCATAGCGTTACAGAATGCAATCAACGCAGCACTTGATACGAATGTGACGCTCGCCAGCAATGCGTTAAATGACAGCAGCGTGCTCACAATCGAGCGCAACCCGTCAAGTAGCATGGAAAACCTGCCGGCCCAGGGACGTAACATGGACATGCCGATGCAGTTTCGCCTGGTGCTGAATGACGGCGACTGCGTGCTTGTCTACACGGCTGACGATTCCCGACGGAAACTCGCAGACACGAGCTGCATCGCAGAGTAGCGTCGCGGACACTCGCTATTCGCGGCTAAAGCCGCTCCCACGGTCTGTACCAATCTGTGGGGGCGGCTTTAGCCGCGAACTCTCAAAATTAAAGACCCCGTTTGATCCACCACTGCCAGATAACTCATATTGCTCCTACTGCCAAAATCTAGACACAGAGCATATAAATCAATACCTTATTGCTGCTACCTTAGAGCGCTTCGAGCTCTGGTAAAGCATACCCAAGCAATGTTTATCCCGGTTAAAGCAGATTTCAAACTGGCACGTTTCCCGTACCTGACGGTGCTGATATGTGTGGTCTGCCTTGGCGTTTTCCTGAAACAGATAAATGACTGGGAAGCATACGAAAGCGCAATGTACGATTTTTGCGACGCGCCGAGAAGCAACCTGAAGCGCATGATATTTCTCGATATCGCAGGCGAAGACAATGACATGGCATGCATTGAAGTCGTCTACTGGATCGCCGAGTCGGAAAACGAGAAAGAGACTATTGCCGAAATCGCCGCGGATACTGAGCAGTTAACCGGCTTAAGCCAGGAAGACTCACGCCTCTATGTAACCGGTATGTTGACTGACGAACTCAGGAACTATCACATTAAGGTGCCTGAAGATCCTGATGAAGGCCTCGCCTATGAAACCGATTCATGGAACCCGGTGACAATGCTGACCTCGACAGTCGCGCACGGCAGTTGGTCGCACATTATTTTTAACCTTATTTTCTTTATCGCATTTGCAGCTGCAGTTGAGGTTCTGATCGGTAGCTTCGCATACGTTTCTGCCTATATCGTGATTGGTCTGGCGGCAGGTGTCTTTTCCTCTGTTTCCGGCATGGCCGCCGACGCGCATTTTTCAACAGTTGGACTATCCGGTGTCGTAACAGGAATGATCGGGCTGTTTGCATTTCTGTTGCCACACGGGCGAATTCGTTGCTATTACTGGTTTGTCATCTTCATAGGATCCGTAGCGGTACCCGCATGGGCACTCGCACTCTGGTATATCGGCGGCGACATCTACAAATTATTCGCCTATGACGATCACGGCATCGTCAATGTCATGGCGCACGTATCCGGCGGCATCGCCGGTTACCTGTTCGGCATGATTTTTCTGCGCGGCCTGCGCTGGCAAATGAAAAACCAACAAGAAGAGTTAGATCGCCACGCCCTGATGCCCGGCCGCTAGCTAAACACCGCGATCGAACCCACTGCTGCCCCGAATAAGACGAGTTTCGTGGCCATGGGGCGAAGCGTTGGCGCGATGTTCCGGATTTTTGCGGATTTGAGACTTCGCCCGCTGGGCGAGCTCCTACAATGCCAATTAGTAATGCAGGAGCCCGTCCAGCGGGCGATTGCGAGCTATTCAAGTCAAACTTGAGACTTCATCCATGCACCGATTTTGAGTTTATGGACCAGCAGTGCGTCGAACCAACGTTTCATTTTTCAAGCCAACGGTCCCGGGTCGGGTACCGGGAATTAACTCAGTTAGATATCCTCCATCACGACCGCTGTGCCAGTCGCCAGCAATTCCGCAGCGCCACCCATCATAACGGAGGTGGTGAACCGGACGGTGACAATTGCGTTCGCACCCAATTCTTCAGCCTCCTCGATCATGCGATCCAGAGTTTGCTCGCGACTCTCCGCCATAAGCTTCGCGTATTCATGAATTTCACCGCCGACAATATTGCGCAGGCCCGCCATAATATCTTTGCCAATATGCCGCGCTCGCACCGTGTTTCCTCGAACAAGGCCAAGTGTTCTTACGATACGTTTGTTGGCGATGTTTTCCGTCGTCACAATAATCATTATCAGATCTCCACATCTTTGTATTTATCTGTTTTCCGTTCAATCAATCTTTGCCGCAACACTGAGTAAAAAAGCAATCCCAGGCCACCATAAATGGCGCCTACAATCATCTTTTCGACAAGACTAATCGACGAATCAAAAAGAAATACTAAAACGCCGATGCCAAGGCAGGCTAATACTCCGCCAATCAACAACAGCCAGCCTAGTCCACGCGAACGTTGTACTGTCGTGTCATTCATCCTCTCTCTCCAAACATCCTGATTTTTGTTGCTCAGCCTGGCACTACCAATGCTCTTTCTTAATTCATTCAATTCACGGAGGTCTTGCGCACATTCCGCACAACCGGCGCAGTGCACATCGATACGCTGTCGCTGTTGCTGCGTTAGTTCGCCATCGACATAGCCAGACAGCTGCTCGACTACATGTTCGTCAATATTCGGGGTTTCATTACTCATAACTTTTCAGCACCTCTCTGAGTGCGAGTCTTGCCCGGTGTAACCGGGACATTACTGTGCCGGGCGCCACGGCGAGAACATCAGCGATCTCGGAATAAGACAAATCCAGGTGGTCTCGCAAAATGACTATCTGGCGTTGCTCGTCAGAAATGGCCGCCAGTGCGCTCCTTATTTCACGGTCTCTATCTTCGATTTCTGCAGCTTGTTCCGGCGTAGCATTTCCGTCCACCAGCGAGTCTGGCGGCGTGTCACCAGGCCGCCTGCGACGTAACAGGTCAAGGCAACGGTTGCGCACAACTCTCATGAACCACGGCTTCAGCGGGCCCTTGGAATTGTCGTAGGCAAGTGGTTTGCCCAGGACTGTCGCAAATGCGTCCTGCACAGCGTCTGCCGCATCCTCCGAATTACCAAGGATATGGGAAGCCAGTGCGTGTGCGCCGCTGCCAAGTGATACCAGTTCATGTTTCATATCATTAATATTCATGGGCTTTAGTATATATACGCGCGAGGCCTGAATTTATTCCCCAAAATACGAATTAATTATCTTGCTGGCTGAATATCCCTCCCTGGGCAAAAGACGCCGGCTGCCTGGTGTGCCGATATGGACGCCAGGCAGCAAAAGTGTCCGGACAGCCGTCCGTGCAAGAGAACAGCCGTAGCGACTGGGAAAATATAGTATTGCTATCGTGGCAACGGGTGTCAGACTTCATTCCTGCGAGAATACCGAAACCTGATAATGCTGAGGAGCACATGTCGCTTATATCGCCTGCGAAAGCAATCCTGACTGTCGTGTTGGTGATATGCCTCCTCGCCTGCCAACCAAAGCAAGTAAGCCCACAACCTGCCGACCTTGTTTTGCGTGGCGGTACAATTCATACGGTTGCTGCGTTCCAACCCAGCGCTGAGTCAATTGCTGTGACAGGCGGCAACATTGTGTTCGTTGGCGACAACGGATCGGCAGCGGCCTACATTGGACCGACAACCAGGGTTGTCGAACTCGAAGGACGCATGGTGATGCCGGGCCTGATCGATGCGCACTTGCATCCGATACGCGGCGCGCTCAAGGAACTGTACCAGTGCAATTTTCCATTTAGCGCAACGCCACAAGAGGTACAGGCAGCAGTAAAGAGCTGTGTAGAAGATATGCCAGACGCGCAGTGGATTACCGGTGGACAGTGGGACAGCGGATTCTTCGAGCGCTTCGATATCGAATCACCGCGGAAATTTCTGGATAAGGTTTCGGGCGATAAAGCGATCGTTTTGGGTGATGACGCTACGCACAACGCGTGGGTCAATACAAAAGCCCTGCAACTCGCGGGATTCGATAGCAGCACACCTGATCCGCCGAGAGGACGGTTCAAGCGTGATGCTGATGGTATGCCGAACGGAATTCTGATCGAAACAGCAACAAAACTCATGCGCCCGTTTGCGGCCAATTACACCGATGAGCAGTACGTTGCCGCGGCGCGTGAGTTTTCCCGAATCGCGAATGCATTTGGCATTACCGGCGCGAAAGGGGCCGGCCTCTACAACGAGGAGGCTGCAGCATTCTATGCCGCCGATCAACTGGGCGATTTAACGGTTCACGTTGCGGTTTGCATTCGCACGCCGGATGGACAACGTAGCGAACCGCTGGATTATGACTTGATTGAGGCAGCACGGGATCGTTACGCATCAGAACACGTGCACACAGAGTTCGTAAAAATATTTCTCGATGGCGTACCAACACCTGCCCGAACTGCAGCAATGCTGGCGCCCTATTTGCCCGACGACGAACATGGTGATGATTTTAATGGTGGCCCGTTACATGTCGGCATCGACCCGCTAGCTGATGATCTCATTGAACTGGACCGGCGCGGCTTTACCGTCAAAATGCACACAGCCGGCGATCGCTCGGTTCGTGTGGCGCTCGATGCAATTGAAGCGGCACGCAAAGCCAATGGTAATAGTGGGCTTAGGCACGAGCTGGCGCATGCCGGTTACATTGACCCTGTGGACCTGCCGCGTTTCGCTGAACTTGATGCGGTTGCCGACCTGTCACCAATCATCTGGCACCCATCGCCCATAATTAACGTGATCTTCGCCGCGGTCGGAGCCGAGCGTGGTGCAGCATACTGGCCAGTCCGAGATATTCTCGATTCCAAGGCCGCCGTATCAGGCGGATCCGACTGGCCATCTGTTGCACCCGACGCTAATCCGTGGATTGGTATAGAGGCATTCGTCACGCGAAAAGATCCGCGCGAGCAGACACCGGGCACGTTGTGGCCGGAGCAGGCTATTTCGCTTACGGAAGCGATCGAGATTTACACCATTCATGGTGCACGCGCACTTAAACTCGAGGATAAAATCGGCACAATCGAGGTTGGTAAATTTGCAGATTTCATCGTCCTTGATCGCAACGTTCTGCAAATACCGATTGAGGATGTTGGCGATACGCAGGTTTTCCAG
>RCNC010000401.1_pt1 | contig 27650 bp, 26 predicted proteins | sample 2041301 | NCBI WGS metagenome assembly RCNC01 (sample SAMN09708231, study PRJNA481090) | Marine sediment metagenome, whole genome shotgun sequencing project. | biome: marine sediment; feature: ocean; material: sediment; isolation source: Sewage treatment plant 13A marine sediment (STP13A) ... | reverse complement strand
TCGCCTTGCCCAGCAACATGGGTAGCCAGCCTATTTCCAGCTGGGCACCACTGCAGACCACCAGGTCCGTCCGGCGAACCCTGGAGATCAGGCTGGGACGTGCCTCAACATAGTGCGGGTCCTGCATGGCGTGGGTCGCGCTGGTTGCCTTGACCAGGTCGCCGGCGATTTCTTCCGCCAGGGCGGACCACTCCGGCTCGCAGGCGAACACCTTCAAATCTGCCTGTGCATTGAACGGCAGGCACAGGAAAACCAAAATCAGGATGCTTTTCACATTTTTTCTCATGGTCATCATCCTCCCTCAGAAGCCGTGTGCGCCATGCGCACCGATGCTGAAAATATACTGCAGGCCGAACTGGTTGTCGGTAAATTGCGTGGCGCTGTCATGGTTGTACTGGAAGCGCAAGCGGCTGAATTCGCTGTTGGACCAGTCCATCATCAGGCTGTAACGCATCGGGTTTTTGCCGCCTGGGTAGAGGGGGCTGCCGGCCCACATGCTGGACGGGGTGTCGGCAGACAAACCGTCAATGCGCCCGCCAAAGCGCCAGCGTGGAAATGGCTGGTAAATAGCTTGCGCATACCAGCCTCGCTGGCCGTAGTCCCAGGGGCCTTCGGTGCCATCCGGCAAGCTGTAGTCACCGTCTTCATTGCGCCACATGTACTCCGCCTGAAACTTGAAGTTCTTCTGCCGGGAATTACCATTGGGCGCCCATTTCCAGACGAAGTCAGCGATGAAAATATCCGAGTCACCGGTGAATAACAGCGGATCGTCTTCGCTGCCGGACTCGCGCTCGACAGCGTCCGCCCGCAACCACGAGAAACCCAACAACCAGCTGTTACTGAAACCGATATCACCGCCGGTCTTGACCGCAAGGGTGGCGGCGCCAACACCGGAATTGGCCGAGCCGCCGGCCGGGTAGCGATCACCGCGCAGGACCTCGCCGCTGAATTGGAGATAGAAATCGGTAGGCGCCAGCCAACGCAACTGCAATCCGTCATCAATGTACTGACTACCCAGGAAAGCCTGGTAAACCAGTGGCTGATCGGCGAAATCCCAGGAGTGGAAATGCTTGCTGTTGAGATAGCCGATATCAGAGAAAAACCGGCCCATGCGCAGGGCCAGGCCACCCGGCAGTGTCAGGGTTTCTACCCAGGCTTCCTCCAGCTCCACAACCACATCACCGTCTTCTATGACGATGGGCACGGTCAGCATCGCGGTGAATTTGTCATCCACGTTGGCCGACATGGTGATCTCCGTTTCGGCCAGTGACAGCCCTTCCGGCGCCGGCCCTGCCTCCCCGCCCAGCGGAAAGCCAGGAATGAGGTAGTCTCCGGGATCCTGACTGTAAGACCAGGCCTGGCCCTGGAAGATCACGCCAATAGCCGGGTTGAACGAGTTATCCTGCGCGACCGAGACCGTTTCAGCGGAAGTGTAAGGCTCCGGCTCATATACATCCTGAGCAGCAATGGGTTCCTGTACCAGCGTAAGCTCCGTGGAGTCTTTTTCTTCAGCTGCGTCGAGGCGGGCTTCCAGGTCGGCGATTCGCGTTTCATAGTCACTGCGCATCTGGCGAATTTCTTCGCGCAGAGCATCCAGTTCATTGCTCTGGGCGGCTTGCGCTAAACCTCCGGAGCAGCAGAGCAGCACGCATACCATTAGCAGGTGCCTTAATTGAATTTTCATGGGTCATCTCCGTAGAAATCATTCATCAACCCGGAATACGGCGTAAAAACCGGTCGTACCAGGTGTTCGGATCTAGGAAGATGTGAGGGGAGGAGCCCGTTGCTGGAAAGCGAAGCGGTGTGCGGTTGGTGTGACAAGGGTTGGTGTGTCGAAATGTGATATGAACGCCTGCAGATCCATGCAGATGCTGTGATCAGCTGCCGGAATGGCGGTAAGCAACTGGGCCTGGCCGACACACAGTTCACACTGGCCCAGGCCAGGCTCGAAATGAGCCGTTACGTGGCTGATCAGGGCCACGTGGCTGACTGCGAGCATCAGCGCCAGAATGGCAATTCTTATCCTTGCAGACTTGATCATAAATTCATTCTAATTCAATTCCGGCAATCGAACCCGAACATGGCTCATAACAAGGACAAAAATATTGGCCTGATATGCCATACATCAAGTGCCGCCGAATGGCTATAATGGTATGTTTTCGAGAGGCAGTAGCGAGACCGGGGAAGAAGAATGACTGAACGCGAAATCATGGAATATGACGTTATTATCGTCGGCGCTGGTCCGGCTGGTTTGTCCTGCGCCATTCGCATGAAACAGAAAAAACCCGACCTGATGGTTGCGGTGATAGAAAAAAGCTCCGAAATCGGCGCGCATATCCTGTCAGGTGCTGTGATCGAACCCGAGCCGCTGGATGAATTGCTGCCCGGTTGGCGTGAGGATCCACCCCCGGTCTGCATTCCCGTTGAACGTGACGAGATCTGGTTGCTGAGCCAGAAAGGCAGGTTCCGGTTGCCCACACCGCCACAACAGAAAAATCACGGTAACTTCATCGTTTCTCTGGGTGCCATGTGCGCCTGGATGGCCACCCGGGCCGAAGCGCTGGAAGTGGATATTTTCCCTGGCTACGCGGCATCGGAAATCCGCTATACGGAGGACGGTGCGGTCGGCGGCGTGATCATCGGCGACATGGGCGTTGGCAGCGACGGCCAGCCCAAAGACACCTATATGCAGGGCATCGAAATCCATGCACCGGTCACCATTCTGAGCGAGGGCGTCCGGGGCCACCTCAGCAAACAGCTGATCCGCAAATTCGAGCTCGACAAAGACTCCGATCCTCAGACCTACGGCATCGGAATGAAGGAACTGTGGCGGGTTCAGCCGGGTAAATCGCAACCCGGACTGGTCCAGCACACTGCCGGCTGGCCGTTGGATTCACATACCTATGGCGGAAGTTTCATTTATCACCTGGATAAAGACCGCATAGCCATCGGATTTGTTTGCGGCCTCGATTACCAGGACCCGGAATTTGTACCGTTCGAAGCTTTTCAGCAGATGAAAAACCATCCGATGGTGCATGCCATGCTCGAAGGCGGCGAAATCCTGTCCTCCGGCGCGCGCGCGATTGCCGAGGGTGGCTACCAGTCATTGCCGAAAACCGAAATGCCGGGCGCCCTGATCATAGGCGATTCCGCCGGCACGCTGAACGTGCCCAAAATCAAGGGCACCCACCAGGCCATGCGTTGCGGAATCCTGGCAGCAGATCACATCGCAGAGACTTCGACACCACAGGGCTTCGATCAGAAATTGCGCGCTTCGGCCGTGGTCAAAGAACTCTACAAGGTGCGCAATATTCGCCCGGCGTTCTACAAAGGATTCTGGCGCGGCTTTATCCGGGCCGCCATTGAGACAGTGACGTTCGGTAAGCTACCCACCACGTTGTCGGTCCATGCGGACGATTCTTCGCTGAAGAAACTGGACGGCTATACCCCACCGGACCGTAAATGGGTGGACCGTGACCTGCCGCCACGCGACCGTCTGGCCTCGGTGTATTTCGCTGCCACGGCACACGAAGAAGACCAGCCGGTTCATCTGCAGATCCTGGAACCGGATATCTGCACCACCCGCTGCGTCACGGAATACAATAACCCCTGCACCCGGTTTTGCCCGGCCCACGTTTACGAGATGGTGGAGAACGGGACAGAAAAAGCCCTGCAAATCAACGCTGCAAACTGTGTGCACTGCAAGACCTGCGACATCAAGGATCCATACCAAATAATTAACTGGGTCACCCCCGAAGGCGGTAGCGGGCCCAATTACCAAAACATGTAAACCCGATAGTGGAGTAAATAAATCCGATGAAAATACTGGTTGGCATAAAAAGGGTTGTGGACTATAACGTCCGCGTCCGAGTATTGTCCGACGGCAGCGGTGTCGACACCGACGGCGTCAAGATGAGTGTAAACCCCTTTGATGAAATCGCACTGGAAGAAGCACTGCGGATCAGGGAAGCAGGTAACGCCGACGAGGTCATCGTGGTTTCTGCCGGTGGCGATGAGTGCCAGCAACAGTTGCGAACCGGGCTGGCCATGGGCGCTGACCGGGCAATTCAGATCCAGACCCCGGAGTCACTGCAGCCACTCAGCCTGGCCCGCGCATTTCTGAAAATCATCGAACGCGAGCAACCCGGCCTGGTTATCCTTGGCAAGCAGGCGATCGATGACGACAACAGCCAGACCGCACAGATGCTGGCCGCCCTGTGGGATCGCCCGCAAGCTACATTTGCATCCAAAATGGTACTGACCGGCAACAGCGCCTCAGTCACCCGCGAGGTAGATGCCGGGCTGGAAACCATTGAAGTTGATTTACCTGCAGTGATTTCTGTTGACCTGCGTATGAATGAACCGCGCTTCGTCAAACTGCCCGACATCATGAAAGCCAAACGTAAACCCCTGGATGTCGTGCCCCTGGATGAACTCGGGGTAGCGATCGAAGGCAATATCAACGTTAGCCACTACGCGCCGCCACCGCAGCGTGAGAAAGGCATTATGGTTGAGGACGCGGCCCAGTTGGTCCAGGAACTTAAGAACAGGGGATTGATATGAGCACCATTCTGATTATTGCCGAACACGACGGCAGCGAGTTGAACATGAGTACTGCAAAATGTGTCAGCTGTGCACAAGCCATCGGCGGCGACATTGACATTGCCGTACTTGGAAATGGCATCGACGCCATCGCCGCTGAAGCGGCGGCACTCGAGTCGGTCAACAAAGTCATCGCGGTCAACGCCGACCACCTCGGAGCGCCTCTGGCCGCTAATTTGGCAGCAGAAGCCGTGGCACTGGCAGCTGACTACAGCCACGTTCTGGGCCCGTCTACCACCTTCGGCCGCGACCTGATGCCGCGCGTCGCCGCGCTGGCAGGCGTCAACCAGGTCAGTGACATTATGGAAGTAAGCGGCCCGACCTCTTTCAAGCGCCCAATTTACGCCGGCAACGCCATCGTCGATGTCGACACCGCGGAAGGCACGAAGGTCGTTGCGACGGTCAGGAATGCCAGCTGGAAAGCGGCTGCAGGTTCCGGAGGCGCCAGCGTTGAGCAGCGCCCTGCAAGCAGCAATGCCGTCGCCCACACCCGTTATGTCGGTTTGGAATCGGAAGGCGGAGAACGCCCGGATCTGCAGAGCGCCCCGAAAGTTGTATCCGGTGGCCGTGCCCTGGGTAGCGAAGAGAACTTCGAGCTGATCTACAGCCTGGCGGATAAACTGGGTGCCGGTGTCGGTGCTTCACGGGCTGCAGTCGATGCGGGTTATTGCCCCAACGACATGCAGGTGGGACAAACCGGTAAGATTATTTCACCGGACCTGTACCTGGCGTTTGGTATCTCAGGCGCAATCCAGCACGTGACCGGCATCAAGGACGCAGGCACGATCGTAGCGATCAACAAAGATTCCGAAGCACCCATTTTCGAAATTGCCGATATCGGCCTGGCCGGAGACCTGTTCAGCGTCATTCCCGAGCTGGAAAGCCTGCTGGGCTGATTTATGGTTGAACCCCTTTGGTCACCTGGGCCGGTCCGGCGCCAGACTGCGAACATCCGCAGGTTCATCGACCTGGCCCGCAATGAACTGGATCCCGGTATTTTTGAATACCGGGATCTGCACCTCTATTCGGTTCAAAACCCGTCAGAATTCTGGCGCACGATCTGGGACTTTTGTGAGGTTGTCGGCACACCGGGACAGACCGTGCTTGAGAACGGCGATCAGATGCCCGGGGCAAAGTGGTTCCCGGAAGCGAGCCTGAATTTTGCCGAAAACCTGTTGCGCCACCGCGATGACAGGCCAGCGTTGATTTTCAGATCGGAAACCGGGGAAACTTCTGAAATAAATTTCGACGAGCTGTACCGGACCGTTGCCCGGACCGCAGAGGCGTTGCGCTCTGCAGGCGTGGTCACCGGAGACCGGGTTGCCGCTTACATGCCCAATATTCCGGAGACCGTGATTGCTATGCTGGCTACAACCAGCATAGGCGCCATCTGGTCCTCATGCTCGCCAGACTTCGGTATTGATGGCGTGGTGGAACGCCTGGGACAAATCCAGCCAAAAATTCTGTTTTGTGCCGCAGCTTACAGCTACAACGGCAAAACCCACGACTGTCTGGATAAGGTCAGGGGGATCGTCGGGTCCATAAGCTCGATCGAGAAAACGGTGGTGGTGCCCCACGCCGGCCAGGATGCAAATATTGAAAGGGTCCGGGGAGCCGCCTGGTTTAGCGATTTTGTAGACAACCCGGCCAGCGAAGTGGCTTTCGAGCAACTGCCCTTCGACCACCCGGTTTACATCCTTTACTCTTCCGGCACGACCGGGGTCCCGAAATGCATCACCCACGGAGCTGGCGGCACGCTTATCCAGCACCTGAAGGAACTGGTGCTGCACAGCAACCTGCGGCGATCCGACCGGATGTGCTATTTCACAACCTGTGGCTGGATGATGTGGAACTGGATGGTGAGTAGCCTGGCGGTGGGCGCGACCGTCATACTCTACGAAGGCTCTCCTTTTTACCCAGGCCCCTCAGCCATGTTCGATTTGATAGACGAGCTTGGCATTACGGTTTTCGGAACCGGGGCTAAAGCTATCGCAAGCTGGGAAAAAGCCGGCGTAAAACCCCGTGAAACACACCAGCTCAATTCACTTGTAACGCTGCTATCAACCGGCTCACCACTGGCGCCTGAAAGTTTTGAATACGTCTACCGGGAAATCAAGCAAAACCTCTGCCTGTCTTCAATTGCCGGCGGAACTGACATTGTTTCCTGTTTCATGCAGGGCTGTCCCATCCTCCCGGTGTGGCCGGGTGAATTGCAGTGCCCAGGGCTGGGGATGGCCGTCGAGATTCTGCGGGAAGATGGCAGCGTCGCGGATATCGGAGAAACCGGTGAGCTTTGCTGCACGCAGCCTTTCCCGGCCATGCCCGTATGCTTCTGGGGCGACGAGGACGGCAGCAAATACCATGCTGCCTATTTTAATAAATTTCCCGGGATCTGGGCACATGGCGATTTCGTTGCAAAAACGGAACATGGCGGCTACGTCATCCAGGGCCGGTCGGACGCAACCCTGAACCCGGGCGGCGTACGCATCGGAACTTCCGAGATATACCGCCAGGTCGACGGCCTGGATGAGGTACTGGAAAGCATCTGTATCGGTCAGGACTGGGACGACGATGTGCGCGTGGTGTTATTCGTGAAGTTGCGCGAAGGGCTTGAACTGGACGATGCCCTGCAGGATCGGATCCGGAAGACCATCCGGCAAAACACCAGCCCGCGCCACGTGCCGGCGAAAATAATCCGGGTCACGGATATCCCCAGGACGATCAGCGGCAAAATCGTTGAGCTGGCGGTGCGAAACATCGTGCATGGCCGCCCTGTCACCAACAGCGATGCACTGGCCAATCCAGAATCGCTGGAACTCTTTCGTGATATGCCGGAGCTCAGCGTTTGAATGGGGCCCAACATGAGTGAATCACTGGTGTTGAATGCTTCTTACCAGGAGGGCTCGGCAAGCCGTTGGTTGAAGAAGCCCGACGACGTGCTGGCGGTTTTCGAATTTGGCAAGTCACCGCTTGATTCCACCGATCCCCGACATGTGCCGGTTGCGCTCGATCAACTGGGCACCCCCCCTCTGGTGGAAGTCTGGCGCTGTGCCGGACCTATCAAAACAGGTAGCTGGGACCGGCTGAGGTTCGCCCAGGGCGAGCAACTGACCATGGGGCACATTGCCCTGGACTTGCGCGAAACCGGGAGCATGCGTGAATCCAGCAAGTTAGCTTACGACATCCTGCAGACTTACCTGCAACAGTCGCCTCACCAGTGGCCTCTGAAAATCTGGAATTACGTCCCCGGAATCAACCAGGGAGAAGGTGATGACGAACTCTACCGGCAATTCTGCCTGGGCCGTGCGGATGCCGTTCTGATCGATCCCGGCGACCGCCCTCCTCTACCCGCTGCCACTGCCATCGGTTCTCCGGCTTCGGAGCCAGCTCTGCAGGTCTACTTTATTGCCGCAGCCCTGCCCGGACTAGACGTTGAAAACCCCCGCCAGGTCAGCGCGTGGCGTTACCCGCGAAAATATGGCCCCAAGAGCCCGCTGTTCTCCCGTGGCACCATCCTGCGGCTGAACGGATCACAACAGTTCCTTATCTCCGGCACCGCCAGTGTTGTAGGGCACCAGACACACCATGAAAACCAGGTCGCCAACCAGCTCAGCGAATCATTGCGTAATGTGCAAAGCCTGCTGGACGAAGGTCTGCGGCTGACTGGCGATTCTCACGCCAGGCTGGATAGCCAGGGCATGCTTAAAGTCTATATCCGCAACCCGGCTGACCTGCAACTGATCAAACAGACACTTGAAGCCGAGGCTCCTGCTGAGATCCCCAGGATCTACCTGCAGGGAGACATCTGCAGGGAAAACCTACTCACTGAGATCGACGGTATCGTCAGCCTGAAAAAGGGCTAGTGACTAATCGGCCAGGGCAAACTCCAGGTCCGCGATCAGGTCTTCAACGTCTTCCACACCCACGGATAACCGCACCAGCGTATCGCTGATGCCCAGGCGCGTGCGGATTTCCTGAGGAACAGAAGCGTGAGTCATGATGGCAGGGTGATTGATCAGGCTCTCCACCCCGCCCAGGCTCTCTGCCAGCGAGAACAGTTCGCAGCGTTCCAGAAATCGCCGGGTCCGCTCCAGGCCGCCTTTCAGGTCGATGCTGATGATACCGCCACCCAACCCGCCCATCTGGCGCATCGCCAGGGCATGGTCCGGGTGCTGGGGAAGACCAGGATAGATAACACGCTCGATTCCGGGATGATTATCCAGCCAGCGGGCAATCTGCAGCGCGTTGTCACAATGTGCGCGCATCCGCAAAGCCAGGGTTTTCAGGCCACGCAAGGCAAGGAAACTGTCAAACGGGCCCTGGATAGGGCCGGCAGAGTTGAGCAGGAACCACAGCCGTTCTGCCAGTTCGGGATTTTCACCGACCACGGCGACACCGCCAACCATGTCAGAGTGACCATTCAAAAACTTGGTGGCCGAGTGCATCACGATATCTGCACCCAGCTCCAGCGGTCGCTGCAGGATCGGTGAGGCAAAGGTATTGTCCACCACCAGCAACGCCCCGAATTCATGAGCGATTTCAGCGGCTGCTGCGATATCCACGACTTTAAGCATCGGGTTGGTGGGTGTTTCCACCCAGACCATGCGTGTTTCGGGCCGCATGGCCTTGCGCAACGCAGCAGCATCTTCAAGCCGGGTAAAGCTGAACCGCAGACCCGCCGAGCGCTCCCTGACGCGATGAAACAGTCGGTAGGTTCCACCGTACAGGTCATCTCCGGCCACCACGTGATCCCCGCTATCGAGCAACTCCAGCAGCGTGGAGGTTGCCGCCATTCCCGAGGCAAATGCAAAACCGCGGGTACCGCTTTCCAGGTCGGCAATGCACTGTTCATAGGCATCACGGGTTGGGTTGTGGCTACGTGAATACTCCCAGCCCTGGTGGTCTCCGGGACTGCGCTGCACATAGGTAGAGGTGGCAAATATCGGTGTCATGATCGCGCCGGTTGTCGGATCCGGTTTCTGACCGGCGTGGATGGCGCGGGTAGCCAGTCGGTGCTTTTTCCCTGTCTTTTCGCTCATTATCGGTCCGCCTTCCTTCTGAGGTAGTTCAACAGATCCACTCGGGTAATCAGGCCGAGAAACTGCTCGCCGTCCTTAACGATGGCCACGAAGTCACGGTCAAAAATAGGCATCAGGCTTTCGACCGGAGCACTCACATCAATCTCGGTCAAGTCCGTTTCCATGGCCTCGCTGACCGCATCGTTGAAACGATCAGGGGTTTCCGCTACCGCCAGCAACAGGTCTGATTCATCCAGAATACCTACCAGGCGGCCATCCGTTATAACCGGCAGTTGGGATACGTCGTAAAGCTTCATGCGTTTATAGGCATTGGCCAGAGGCTCGTCCGGGCTGATCGTCACGGTGTCGAGTGTCTCGTAGGGCCGGGCGATCAAATCACGCAAATCACCATGGTTCTCTACATCCATGAAGCCCTGGTCCCGCATCCAGAAATCGTTATACATTTTTGACAGGTAACGGTTGCCCGTATCACAGGCAAAAGTCAGGACCCTTATAGGCTCCGTTTGTTCGCGGCAATAGCGCAACGCAGCAGCCAGCAGGGTGCCGGTGGATGAGCCGCCGAGAATTCCCTCACGGGTCAACAACTCCCGGCCGATGCTAAAGCTCTCACGGTCACTGATGCTGTAGGCTTTGCTCACCCGCGTGAAATCGCTGATGGTAGGCAGAAAGTCTTCGCCGATGCCTTCCACCATCCAGCTGCCGCTCTCGGTGGCCAGCGTGCCCTGGTTGATGTATTCGGTAAGAATGGACCCTTCCGGATCCGCCAGTACTAATTCCAACTCCGGTGCTTCCCTGGCGAAATACCGGGACAAGCCGGTTACCGTGCCACTGGAACCCACGCCGAGCACGATGGCATCAAGGTTACCCTCCATCTGTTCCCAGATTTCAGGACCAGTGACTTCTTCGTGTGCACGGGGATTGGACGGGTTACTGAACTGGTTGATAAAAAAAGCGTTATCCATCTCTGAAGCAAGACGCTTCGCCAGGTCCTGGTAATACTCCGGATGCCCCTTTGCGACATCCGAACGGGTCAACACCACCTTCGCCCCCATGGCTTTGAGGTTCGAGATTTTCTCACGGCTCATCTTGTCCGGAATCACCAGGGTCAGTGGATAACCTTTTTGTGCTGCAACCAGTGCGAGGCCGATCCCGGTATTTCCGGCCGTGCCTTCCACCAGCGTATCCCCGGGCCGGATCTTTCCAGCCGCTTCTGCTTCCTCAATCATTTTCAGACCGATCCGATCCTTGATTGAACCACCGGGGTTCTGGCTTTCGAGTTTCATGAACAACTCGCATGGCCCTGTGTCCATATGGTTGATCCGGACAACCGGTGTGCTGCCTATCAACTCCAGGACATTATTGAATACGGACATGTAAAACTCCCACTTTCTGCCTACCCAAAAAGAAACGGCCGGGAACATGCCCCGGCCGTCGATCTATCGTCTGCCACTGTTCAGGATCTTGATGTTTCCATGATCCGGGCTAGTTGGTCTTTGGCCCAAAGCTTTTCTTTTTTTAGTTGATTCAGGGCAAGGTCTTCCATCGGAGCGGTACCGGCTTCAGCGGCCGTTACTCTCTTATCCAATTCCTGGTGACGAGTGTAGATACGTAAAAAATCTTCATTTTCAACTTTCAGTTTTTCCAATTCTTCCTGGTGATGTTCGAACATGAGGTTCCTCCGATTCAATAACGTGGTACAGACTACGAAGCACGGCAGAAGATAACCTGTCGGAAAACTTCGACTGGATTTTCAGAATCTTGATACAAACGGGTAAAAACGGGTTCAGCTGGTGACATGAGGCGAATGATAGCTTTGAAAGCCATTATCCGCGGACTCCGTTTTCAGTGAATAAAACCATGTGACTGAACTAAATCTAGCCCAAATAACGAAGAACCGCAAGCGCCAAGGGGCACCCTCTATTTGTCCAGCAGAATGACGTCGACCCGGCGGTTCTGATCCCGGCCTTCCTCGGTGTCGTTGCTCGCGATGGGAAAATCCTCACCCATACCGGCCGTTGTGAACCGGGATGCATCAACGCCAAGGGATACCAGTGCTTCGAATACGGCATTAGCCCGCCGTTCAGAAATCTCCAGGTTGGTTTCCGAGTCACCGGTTGCATCGGTATGCCCCTCAATACGGATTTTTTTGTCCGGCTCACTCTGCAACAAATCCACCACTTCGACGAGGCTGGCCATGGCTTCCTGCCGAAGTTTTGTTTCTCCCGACTCGAACAATACGTCCCCCAGTGTCACGACCACTCCGCTTTCGGTCTGGCGTAACTGCAGATTCTCCAACTGCCGGCGAAGCGTATCCGCCTGCTCGACTGCGAGCTCGGTTTCGCGTTTAGCCAACTGGGCTTCCGTTGCGCTGGAAGCAGCCAGAGCCTTGGCCTGCTGTGCTTCCTCGAATGCGCTTTCTGCACTGCGTACCGACTCGGCTTCGCGCTGCTGGGCCGCCTGTGTTTCTTCCCTGGCGCGCTGGGCGTCTTCAGCCGTCGCCTGGGACATGATCCTGGCCTGTTCGGCTTCCCTCCGGGCCAGGTCGGCCTCGAGTTGGCTCGCCTTGATCAACATGGCGTTACGGTCATCAACCAATTCCCGGTACTCTACTTCCAGCTGTTCACGCTGGGCCACGGTACGTGCAATCTGAATTCTACGGTCTGCCATATAAATAAGATGGATCCGGTGAGTCTTATCACCTTGCGCAGTTTCCGCCTGGCGCAGAGCCCTTTCAGCCTCACCCAGCGCCAGCGGCGCGTAGCCTGACAGATCCGGATTGGACTTCAGCTCATCCAGCTGGGACCGGACCTGTTCAAGCGCCAGGTCCTGCTTGGGTGCGGTGGTACAGGCCGCGAAGGCGACGGTCATGAACATGGCAAGAGTAAACCGCTGGATACGTCCGTTCATTTGAAATCCTCCCCGAAGGTGTTTTCGTAATCTTCACGAAGGATTTCATTGCTACGGGCCTGCTCAGCGACCTTTATCCGGGCCTGGGCTGCACCTGATTTCTCGATGGCCAGTTCGGAGTTAATTTCTGACTGGTCGATCAGGTAAATCGACTTGTCGTATTGCTTGTACTCCATCCCCTTATTCGCTTCTGCGAGTTTCTCGCGTGCGAAGCGGAGTTCCACCGGCGAATGCTCTTCGGCCCCGGCCGCCACCGCGGCATCGATCGCCTCTTCCGCATCGTTAAACGAATTCGGGGCAGGCCTGGGTGCAGCGCAGGACGCAAGCAACAGCGTGAAAATAACAACAACTAGTTTTCGCATGAAACCACAGCTTTGAGAGGTACAACAGGGGATTATGCCGCATGCAGGCACTCGAGTTAAGTGCCAAATGGACTAATTAGCCGGCATCCGGCTGGTTCTCTGGCTCGGCTGCAGCAAACGCCGGCAAAGATCGGCATTGCGCCGTGATCCGTCTGATCTGTGGATATGGCTGCAGATCACAAGAAAAGCGCTCGGCATTGTATACCTGCGGAACCAGGAAGCAATCTGCCAATCCTGGCGAATCACCGTGGCAGTAATTTGAACCGGAATCTGCTGACAACCAGGCCTCTACTGCAGAAAAACCCCTTTCCACCCAGTGTGTATACCACCCATTAATGGCGCTACTGTCCTGCTGCATCTGTTCAGCCAGGTATTGCATTACCGCCAGGTTGTTCAGGGGTTGGATCTCGCTGGCAATGGACTGCGTAATGCTTCTCACGCGGGCTCTGCCGCCAGGGTCGGACGGTAACAGGGGCGGGCCGCCGAACGTTTCTTCGAGATATTCGCAAATGCTCAGCGATTGAACGATGGTGAGGTCCCCGTGGACCAGCGCCGGCACCAACCCCAGCGGATTGATGTCACGGTACTCAGCCCCATGCTGCTCGCCCCCGCCTTTCACCAGGTGCACGAATTTTTGCCGGTATTCAATGCCCTTCAGGTTCAGTGCGATGCGCACCCGGTAGGCGGATGAACTTCGCCAGTAGCTGTAGAGGACCGGCTCGATAGTCGAATCAGCTGCCATAGGGTTCTATAAGCTGTTCTATCGCACCGAAGATTGACGCTCCATGCTTATCCAGCATTTCAATCCGGATTGAATCGCCGAAACTCATGAACGGAGTGACCGGCTTACCGCCCGCGATGATCTCCAGCATTCGCTTCTCGGCCAGGCAGGATGCGCCAAGGCTTTCATCCTCGTTGGCAATGGTTCCAGAGCCCACGATGGTACCCGAGCTGAGTGGGCGGGTTTTTGCAGCATGAGCCACCAAGCGGGCAAAATTGAACTGCATGTCCACACCCGCTTCAGGTTGGCCGAAAAGTTCGCCGTTGAGCCAGGAGCGAAGCGGCAGGTGCACTACCGAATCCTGCCAGGCATCACCGAGTTCATCAGGCGTGACCAGCACCGGCGACAATGCCGACCGGGGTTTGGACTGAATAAAACCAAAACCCTTGGCCAGCTCCCCGGGGATCAGGTTACGCAGGCTGACGTCGTTCACCAGGCCGATTAGCTGGATATGATCCGCCGCGGCCTCAGCACTGATATCCATCGGCACGTCATCGGTGACAACAATCACTTCAGATTCAAAATCAATGCCGTACTCTTCGCTGACCACACGGACCGGGTCTCTGGGCCCCAGAAACCCTGCCGATGTAGCCTGGTACATGAGTGGATCTTCGTAGAACGACTTAGGCACCTCGGCACCGCGGGCACGGCGGACGCGCTCAACGTGCGGCAGGTAAGCACTGCCATCAAGAAACTCGTAAGCGCGCGGCAGTGGCGACGCCAGTGCCGTGAAGTCCAGCCTGTGTGCGTCCTCACATTGCCCAAGGTTGAGCGCCTCCGAAATGGCATTGAGCCGCGGCGCAGCATCGGCCCAGTCATCAAGCGCCTGTTGCAGGGTATCTGCCACGTCTGCTGCGGTTACGTAATGTGTCAGGTCGCGGTTTACAACGATTAACGCCCCGTCACGGCCGCCGTTTTTAAGTGATGCCAGTTTCAATGTATTACTCCTTCCAGGAATTAACGTAGCCGTCCCACTCGATGGCAGTCGCCTGCTCATCCACCAGTAACGAGTCGCGGGTGTCGATCATCACGGCAACTTCATCGGTTCCGCGCGATTTTTGTTCAAAGGCATTACCCATGGCCTTGGGGTGCGGACCATGAGCGAAGCCAACCGGGTGGTACGTGATCATTCCCGGATGAATATTGTCGCGGCTGAAGAACTCCCCCTGATGATAGAAAATTACTTCGTCATAGTCATCGTTATTATGGAAAAACGGCACTTTCAATGCGCCGGGGTCGGTTTCGAAGGGTCGCGGGGCAAACGTGCAAACCACGAACCGGTTGGCCACGAACGTCGTATGGACCGACGGCGGCAGATGATAGCGGTCGCTAAGCACAGGGCGGATATCTCGCCAGTTGACCCGCACCGGGGCCAGGTCACCCTTCCATCCAATCGCATCGAGCGGGTTGAACGGGAAAGTTTGTCGGCTGATTTCGTCGCGGCTCTTTATCTGTACCTCCCACTCCGATTCATCCTGCTGAGCTAGAAAGGCCTCATCAATAGCAGGCAAATCCAGAATGGCCGGATCAAAGATAGCGTGCGGCCCCAACATACCCTTGTCGGGCAGCGTGTAACTGCCGCCGGTTGCCTCGATCATCAATAGCTGCATGGGTCCATCCGATTCCAGGCGCCACATGGTGCTGCGCGGAATGACAATGTAATCGCCATCGCGCACCTCCAGGTGCCCATAGTCACAAAACAGATGTCCGGCGCCACTGTGTATAAAGAGCAATTCGTCACCGTCGGCATTACGTGCCAGATGCTGCATCGAGCCCGCCATCGTCCAGGTTCGCATTTTCATATGTGCATTGTGAAGTAAGCCAAAGGCATCCCAGGGACTTGGGCCGGACGGGCCCAGCCGGGTGGTGTCGAACGCGCGGGGTTTCAGATTGCCTTCGAAACGAATCCAGTCTGTCGGCCGGTGGCGGTGATACATGTGGGTTGCGGGACCGAAAAAACCTTCCCTGCCCAACTCACGTTCATAGCTACCCTGTGGCAAATCACAATGAGCTTGCCTTGAAGCTTCGCCTTCGGTACGCGGAAATGAAATCCAGTTTCGTGACATCTTGCGGCTCCATGATCGGCTTGCGGTGGTTCAATATATTAGTTACATTTGTAACTATATGCAAGCTGGAAGACCCATGAATCGATCCGTCAAACCCTCCGATTTCGAACTCGAGCACTTTTTGCCCTACCGGCTTTCCCTGCTGACCAACACCGTCAGTGCCGGCATCGCACAGGCTTACCGGCACCGGCACGACATCTCGGTTACAGAGTGGCGCGTCATGGCCGTACTGGGCCGCTATCCAGGCCTCACGGCCAGTGAAATTGTCGAGCGAACCGCAGTAGACAAGGTCGCCATCTCCCGTGCAGTAAAACGTCTGTCCGGCAGGAATTTCATCGAAAGGACCGCCGATCCGGCTGACCGCCGCCGTATGCGACTGCACATTACGACCGGGCCCGGTGGCAAGGTGCTGGGAGACGTCATACCGCTGGCGCAACGTTACGAGGAAGATTTACTGGAGACGCTCAGTGAAGAGGAAAAGCGGATGCTGGGCATCGCCCTGAAAAAACTTCAGACCCGGGCCCGTGAGCTCAATGCAGGGTAATCAATAGGTCAAGCTGACAACCGGACTGCACTATTCGCCTTCGGCGCACTAAATACGGTTGCCAAAAGGCTCTGCCTCTGATACATTTCTCCGGCTCTTTTAGCCACTTCAGGCCGATTGAAGCAACAAGGCGTGTCATACAGCCTGATTTCAGGCTTGGACCACACGTCAAATACGCACACGCACCGCAACGGTTCAGAGGGGTGCTCCCGGCAAACACCGGAGAGTCTCTGCAACGGGTGAGTGGAGGATTAACCCCGGAAATCCGCAGCCTTGTATCCAAATAGGACGCTGCAGGCTTTCCTGTATTTAAAGGACATAACACAATGGCTAACGTCACCATGCGCCAAATGCTTGAAGCAGGCGTGCACTTCGGTCACCAGACTCGTTACTGGAATCCCAAAATGGCTCCCTATATTTTCGGAGCCCGCGGCAAAATCCATATCATCAACCTGGAAAAATCACTGCCGTTGCTTAATGACGCAATGAATTTCATCAGTAAGCTCGCTGCAAAACGTGGCTCTATCATGTTTGTCGGCACCAAGCGTGCTGCCAGCACTGCCATTGCCGAAGAAGCACAGCGTTGCGGCATGCCCTACGTATCACATCGCTGGCTCGGTGGCATGTTGACCAACTATCGCACCATCAAGGCTTCCGTCAAACGTTTGAAGCAACTTGAGAGCATGCAGGAAGACGGCAGCATTGAGCATCTGGTGAAGAAAGAAATTCTGCAACTGACCCGTGAACGCGACAAGCTGGAACGCAGCCTGGGCGGCATCAAGGACATGAAGCACCTTCCGGATGCGCTGTTTATAGTTGACGTCAGCCACGAAGACATCGCCGTCAAAGAAGCACGCAAGCTGGGCATCCCCGTGATCGCTATCGTGGACACCAACTGCTCACCCGAAGGCCTTGACTATGTCATTCCAGGCAATGACGACGCTATTCGCTCGGTCCGCCTGTACGCCGAGTTGGCCGCTGACGCAGTGTTGGAAGGCCGCGCTTCAGTCCCACAGGTTGACGTGGATGACGAATTTATCGAACTCGATGCAAAGGGCAACCCGATCAAGCGCAAGGCCAGCAAACCAAAAACCGACGCCAAAGCCGCTGACCGCAAGAAGACCGGCAAGAAAGTAGTGGCACGCAAAGCACCGGTCGCAGCACCGGTCGCAGCACCTGCCGCAGCACCGGTTGAGGCCGTTGCTGAAGAAGCAGTAGCCGAAGCCGTCGTTGAGGCCGTTGCTGAAGAAGCAGTAGCCGAGGCCGTCGTTGAGGCCGTTGCTGAAGAAGTAGTAGCCGAAGCCGTCGTTGAAGCCGTTGCTGAGGAAGTAGTAGCCGAAGCCGTCGTTGAGGCCGTTGCTAAAGAAGCCGTAGCCGAAGCCGTCGTTGAAGCCGTTGCTGAGAAAGTAGTAGCCAAAGCCGCACCGAAAAAGAAGGTTGCCAAGAAGAAAGCCGCCAAGAAAAAAGTGGTGAAGAAGGCAGCTGCGCCAAAGACTGATGACTAATCAGCACCTTAACTAATACCGACATACAGAAGAGGAAGATCTCATGGCAGTAACAGCTGCAATGGTAAAAGAACTGCGCGAACGGACCGGCGCTGGAATGATGGAATGCAAAAAGGCGCTGGTGGAAACCAATGGCGACCTTGAAGCGGCAATTGAATTGCTGCGTATTTCCGGCCTGGCCCAGGCAGATAAGAAATCAAGCAGGATCGCAGCCGAAGGCAAGATCGCGCTGGCAGTTGCCAACGGTGGCAAGCAGGCTGTAATGGTCGAAATCAACTGCGAAACTGATTTTGTGGCCAAAGACGATAACTTCAACGCCTTCGCCAGCGCCGTGGCAAATAATGCACTGACTGAAGCGCCGGCTGATGTAGATGCCCTGATGGCTTCCAGCCATGCCGGCAGCAGCCTGGAAGAGGCTCGCCAGGTCCTGGTTACCAAGATCGGTGAGAACATCCAGGTGCGCCGTTTCGTCAGGGAATCAACAGAAGGCACACTCGGCGCTTATGTCCATGGTGGAAAAATCGGTGTACTGGTCGACATCTCCGGTGGCGACGAAGATCTTGCCCGCGATCTGGCGATGCATGTTGCCGCACTTAACCCCGAATTCATCTCAGCAGATGATGTTCCGGCCGACGTGATGGCCCACGAGAAAGAAATCCTGATCGCCCAGGCGCAGGACAGCGGTAAGCCTCAGGAAATCATTGAAAAAATGGTTACCGGACGCTTGCGCAAACACCTCTCAGGTATCACACTGCTGGGACAGCCTTTCGTTAAGGACGGAGACATCACGGTGGAACAACTGCTCAAGCAGAGTTCTGCCACGGTGAATGGTTTTGACCGGCTCGAAGTTGGCGATGGCATTGAAAAGAAAGAAGAAAATTTTGCGGAAGAAGTGATGCAACAGGTAACCGGTGGCTGAAGAAGCTTTCCAGAGAATCCTTCTGAAACTCAGTGGCGAAGCGCTACTGGGTAAGGAAGACTACGGCATCGATCCGGATATCATTCACCGGATAGCCGTCGAAATCAGTGATGTTACCAAACTGGGTATCGAAGTTGCCGTCGTCATTGGCGGCGGCAACATTTTCCGTGGCGCCGGCCTGGCTGAATCCGGAATCGACCGTGTAACGGGCGACCATATGGGCATGCTGGCCACGGTGATGAATTCCCTGGCGTTGCAGGACGCGCTTGAAAGTATCGATACCGATGTGCGTGTCATGTCGGCAATTTCTGCGCACGACGTCTGCGAAGACTACATCCGTCGCCGCGCAATCCGCCATCTGCAAAAAGGCCGCGTTGTCATCTGCGCGGGCGGTACAGGTAATCCCTTCTTCACAACAGACACGGCGGCAGCCTTGCGCGCAATTGAAATAAACGCTGATATCGTGCTCAAAGCAACCAAGGTCGACGGTGTCTATTCGGCAGACCCGGTCAAAGACAAGACCGCCGTGCGCTTCGATCAACTGGGTTACGACCAGGTCATTGAGAACAAGCTGGGCGTCATGGACGCTAATGCGATTGTGCTTTGCCGCGGTCAGAACATGCCTATTCGTATTTTCAATGTGTTCGGGGAAGGCAACCTGGGTCGCATAGTTAAAGGTGAACCGATCGGCACACTGGTTTCCTGATTACTTAGAAAGAACCTGATCAGCAAATAGGAGAATTGCATGCTTCCTGAAATCAAACAAGACACCCGGACCCGCATGAACAAGAGTCTTGATGCGCTGCGTCACGAACTGGCCAAAATAAGAACCGGCCGGGCGCATCCCAGCCTGCTGGAACACGTCCACGTGGATTACTACGGTAATGAAGTCCCTATCGGACAGGCTGCCAGTGTCGCGGTCGAAGATGCCCGCACATTGAGTATTACGCCCTGGGATAAGTCGATGGTCCAGGCCATTGAGAAAGCCATCCTGAAGTCCGACCTCGGCCTGAACCCTTCGACAGCAGGCCAGGTGATTCGCATACCCTTGCCCCCTCTGACCGAAGAACGCCGTATTGAACTCGGAAAGGTGGTTCATAACGAAGGCGAAAACGCCAAGATTGCCGTCCGCAACATCCGGCGCGATGCGAACCACCACATCAAGGAACTATTGAAAGATAAGGAGATTTCCGAGGACGAGGAGCGCAAGGCAGAGACCGAGATTCAAGACGTGACCAACCTCGCTGTCAGCAAAGTCGATGAGATCGTTGCTGAAAAGGAAAAAGAACTCCTTGAAATCTGACCCGGTGTGATCAGCACAGCGGACATTCCGGCCCATATTGCGATTGTCATGGATGGCAACGGGCGCTGGGCCGAGAAGAGAAACCGGCCCCGGACCTTTGGTCACCAGGCCGGCCTCAAAGCACTCCGCAAGATTGTTGAACACAGCGGAAAAAGGGGCGTCAAAGAATTAACAGTTTTCGCTTTTTCAAGCGAGAACTGGAACCGCCCGAAGAAAGAGGTCAGCCGCCTGATGGAATTGTTCATGCGTGCCCTCGACCGCGAATCCAAAGAACTGCATGAAAACGGTGTGCGCATTCGCTTTGTTGGCGACCTCTCGGCCTTCACACCGGAAATGCAACAGAAAATGAAGCAGTCAATGGCATTGACGGCAGGCAATACCACGCAGACCTTGAACGTGGCCACAAATTACGGCGGCAGATGGGATATCGTGAACGCCGCCCGCAAGGCTGCACGTGCAGTGGCCAGCGGACAAATCAGCCCACAGCAGATTGACGAGGAATTCTTCACCGGCCAGCTGGCCCTGGCGGACAGCATCGACCCAGACCTCTTAATCCGGACGGGAGGGGAAATGCGCATCAGTAATTTCCTGCTGTGGCAAAGCGCATACACCGAACTCTATTTCACAAAGGTGTTGTGGCCCGATTTCAGCCCCGAAGTACTCGACCAGGCCATTTCCACATTCCAGTCCAGGGAGCGCCGTTTCGGGCTGACTGGCGAGCAGATCCGGCAGCAGTCGGCATGAGAGATCAAGACATTGCTTAAGACGCGGATCCTTACAGCACTGGTTATTGTTCCTGCGACAATCGCGTTGGTGTTTCTTCCACCATCCTGGTTGTTCAGGCTGATCATCGCCCTCCCGCTGCTGATGGGTTGCTGGGAGTTCCGTCGACTCGCCGGCCTTTCCACCAGCACAGGTTGGATGCTACTGGCACTCCAATCCATCATCCTGGGCCTGATGCTGTATTTCTGGCCCGCAGCTGATATGCAAGTGTTAACCGTCCTTGCCGCCGGCTGCCTGGCCTGGTTGATCATGTTCAGCCGACTTTCGTTTTTCAAAGAAGGTGAGCAGGTTGACACCAATTTTCGGCGCCTGGGGTTCCTGTCCGCCCTTGGTGCGATCACCTTTTGCTGGTTTTCCCTGTCATGGCTGCATGAACAGCCCAATGGACCGTTCATTGTTTTCCTTTTACTGCTGGTGATCTGGGCCTCTGATGTCGGCGCTTACTTTAGCGGAAAACAGTTTGGAAAACATAAACTTGCCCCCATTATCAGCCCCAATAAAACCTGGGAAGGGGTATATGGAGGCATGGCCCTGGCGGTTGCCGCGGCGTTCCTCTGGACCAGCTTGATCGCAGGATTGAGTATTCCGGCCTTCGCACTGATTATCATGACTGCCCTGACCACACTGACCTCTGTCGGCGGAGACCTGTTCATCAGTATCCACAAGCGAACGGTTGGCCTGAAAGACACCGGGACGATTTTTCCGGGCCATGGCGGAATCCTGGACCGCTATGACAGCTTGCTTGCAGGCGCACCCTTTTTTGCACTGGCCTACGCGGTATTGGCCTGATGAAACGAAACAGAGTGTCCGTTCTCGGTTCCACCGGCTCTATCGGCGAGAACACACTGGACGTGATCGAACGTAATCCGGACCGATTCCGAGTGGTTGCATTGACCGCCAACAGGAACATTAAGAAATTGTCCGAGCAGTGCGTCCGGTTTGATGCAGACCTTGCCGTGACAGCAGACCCTACCCTCGAACAGGACCTTGCACGGGCTCTACGCAAAGCCGGTTCCCGGGCGCAGGTAATGAGTGGCGATGCCGGCCTTAAAGAAGCTGCAGGCATGCCCGAAACCGATACCGTTATGGCTGCCATCGTGGGTGCTGCCGGCCTGAGTTCAACTTTCGAAGCGGCTCGCCGTGGTAAGAAAATCCTTCTGGCCAACAAGGAATCGCTGGTTATTGCCGGCGAAGTTTTCGTCGCTGAGGCAAAAAAGAACAACGCCCGGATACTGCCGGTGGACTCGGAACACAATGCCATTTTCCAGGCCTTGCCCGATGGCTTCGATCGCGGGTTGGATGCTGCCGGTGTCGAAAAGATCATCCTGACGGCTTCCGGAGGCCCGTTCCGTGAGCTGCCTGCTGACCAGTTCAGCAAGGTAACTCCTGAACAGGCCTGTAACCACCCTAACTGGAGCATGGGAAAGAAGATCTCCGTGGACTCCGCCACCCTGATGAACAAGGGCCTGGAAGTGATCGAGGCACGTTGGTTATTCAACGCTAACCCAGACCAGATCGAGGTGGTCGTGCACCCCCAGAGCATCATTCACTCCATGGTTGCCTATCTCGACGGGTCTGTGCTGGCCCAGTTGGGAACACCGGACATGCGAACACCTATCGCGCACACACTTGCATGGCCCGAACGCATTGAAGCCGGGGTAGAACGCCTCAACATTGCACGGATGAATGACCTCAGCTTTGAAAAACCGGACCTCGACCGTTTCCCCTGCCTGAATCTCGCATTCGAGGCCATGCACAGCGGCGCCAGCGCGCCGGTAACACTGAACGCCGCCAATGAGGTTGCCGTTGCAGCCTTCCTTGAACGCAGAATAGGATTCAACCATATCCCCCAATTGGTGGCCGAGGTGATGGAACGGATTGCCGTCACCGCCGTCAAAGACCTGGACGATGTAATGGATCAGGACCGGCAGGCACGCCGGACCGCAAATGAATGGGTGGCAAATTTCAATGGGTGAGTTTCTGGGTTCAATATGGTGGTTACTGGTCGCACTGGGCTTGTTGATCACGTTTCACGAGTTCGGCCATTTTTGGGTAGCGCGAAAACTCGGCGTCCGCGTATTGCGCTTTTCCATCGGTTTCGGCAAGGCCATCTGGTCAAGACGCGGGGCGGACGGCACCGAATACGTGATTGCCGCTATCCCGTTGGGTGGATACGTAAAAATGCTGGACGAGCGTGAGGGTGAGGTACCAGAGGATGAACTGGACCAGGCTTTCAACCGCAAATCTGTCTGGGCCCGAATTGCAATTGTTGCGGCCGGCCCGGTGTTCAACCTGGTGTTTGCCGTCCTTGCTTTCTGGTTGATGTTTCTGGTTGGTATTCCCGAGTCGAGACCTCTTATCGGTTCGGTTTCCGGCATTGCCGCTGAAGCCGGACTGGAGCAGGGAGACGCCATTGTGGCGGTAGATGACCTCGATACCCGAACCTGGTCACATGCCATCCTTGAACTGGTGGCCCATTCTCTGGACCGCGAAGCCACCCGCGTTACGGTTGAGGACGCCAGTGGAATCCGCTCAGAGCACATTCTGGACCTGACGGCCCTGGGTAGTGACTTCAGCGAGGAAAAGACACTCGAAGCCGTCGGTATCGAGCCGTGGAGGCTGGAAGTTCCGGCCATCGTCGGAGAAGTGTCTGATGACAGCCCGGCGGACCAGGCAGGGCTTTACAGGGGCGACCGTATCGTGAAGATTGCCGGTGAGGATGTTCCCCACTGGACCTGGATCGGGCACCTGGTGCAAACCCATGGAAGCGATGGCCAGCCTTTGCCCATCACCATTGATCGCGACGGCGTCATCATCGAGGTCGAGGTCAGCCCACGCAAAGAAAAGAGTGGTGTATTTTCCAGCAGGCTTATCCTGGGTGTCACGAACGCCGAGATCACCGGTGAACAAACAGCAATGCTCGAGCGCGCCGCGATAACCTTGCAACTGGGCCCGGTTGACGGCCTGGCGGCGGCGGTCAAAGAGACCTGGCGCCTGACGGGATCCACGCTTGGCCTGCTCGGGCGCATGGTCACCGGCAAAGCTTCGGTCAAAAACCTGTCCGGCCCGATCAGTATCGCTCGGTTTGCCAATTCTTCAGCAACGGCGGGATTATCCCACTTTCTTTTTTTCCTGGCGGCCATCAGCCTTAGTCTTGGCATTCTGAATCTGCTGCCAATTCCTGTGCTGGATGGGGGTCATCTGCTCTATTACCTGATAGAATTGGTAAAAGGAAGCCCGGTATCTGAGCAAGCTCAGGTAGCGGGTCAATATTTTGGGCTCATCGCACTGGCAAGTCTGATGAGCCTTGCTTTTATTAACGATATTTTACGGTTGGTCGGATAGACTCCACCCCAATCACAGATTGTCTGATTAAATGATAAGAATTCTCACTCTAATGCTGAGCTGCCTGCTGTGGGCCAATCTTGCACACGGCGCAGACTCGTTCACCATTGCCGACATTCGCGTCGAAGGCTTGCAGCGAATTTCAGAGGGCACGGTGTACAACTATATGCCGCTAAACCGTGGCGACCAGCTGAACCCGTCCAATGCGCGCCTCGCCATTCGCGAACTGTACCGAACAGGCTTTTTCCAGGATATTTCGCTGGACCGCGAGGGCAACATCCTGGTGGTCACCGTGCGGGAGCGGCCAGCCATCGCGACCGTTAGTCTGGCGGGTAACAAAGCCATCAAAGAAGAAGAACTGAGGCGGGTACTTTTTGATATTGGCCTTTCGGAGGGCGAAGTTTTTGACCGGCTGGTGCTTGACCGCCTCCGACAGGAGCTGATTCAGCAGTATTTCAGTCAGGGCCGCTATGCGGTCAGCGTTGATACACGCGTAACCGAACTTGAGCGCAACCGGGTGAGAATTGCCATCGTCATTGATGAAGGTGATGTAGCAGAAATTCGCCACATCAACATCGTCGGCAACGAAACCTTTAGCGACAAGGAGATCCGTAAGGATTTCGAAGCCAACATTAAGCCCAAGTGGAAGTTCTGGTCGAAGGAAGGACAATACTCGCGCGAGAAGCTATCGGGCGACATGGAAAAACTGCGTTCCTACTACCTCGACCGTGGCTACGTTGATTTCAGCGTCGAATCGACCCAGGTAGCGATCGGATCTGAAAAAGATGATATCTACATCACCGCCAATGTCGTTGAAGGCGATGTATACGGCGTTGATGAAGTCTCCATTACCGGCGATCTCGTGATTGATGAGGGCACTATCCGTCGCCTGATCGTCGCCCAGCCCGGTGAGATTTTTTCGCGCAAGAAAGTCGAGCAAAGTGTTGAAAACATCACCTCGATCCTGGCCAACATTGGTTATGCCTTTGCCAACGTAAACCCGATAACCGACGTGGACCGCGACAATCGACTGGTGTCGATCAACTTTTTTGTCGACCCGGGCAAACGTGTTTACATCCGCCGAATCCAGTTCGTCGGTAACAGCAAAACAAAGGATGAGGTCCTGAGGCGCGAGATGCGTCAGATGGAAGGGGCCTGGTTCTCGCAAATTGCCATCGATCGCTCCAAGGTACGCTTGCAACGCCTGTCATATTTTGAACAGGTAAATATTGAGACACCCCCGGTACCCGGCACGGATGATCAGGTCGACATTATCGTTAGTGTGATGGAGCGACCGGCCGGCAGTTTCACCGTAGGACTGGGTTTTTCGCAGGTACAGGGCCTGATCGCTTCACTCAGTATTCAGCAGGAAAACTTCATCGGCAGCGGTAAGCGCCTGGGACTGGGTCTCTCCCACAGCAGCATTATCAGCAGCCTGAATCTGTCCTATGACAACCCCTACTGGACCGACGACGGCGTTAGTCGCGGCTTTTATGCACGCTACCAGGAGTTTGATCAGGGGCAGGCCAACATTTCCACTTTCACGAGTAGCGAATATGCGTTTGGCGTGAATTTTGGTGTGCCGGTCACCGAGGTAGATTACCTCCGGTCGGGCGGTGGTTACCGTCATTCCCAGCTCAACATCGGCTCATTCAGCTGTATTGATCTTGACGTGGAGGCCGGCATTTGTAACGAGTTTGGGTTGGTGCCTTCTAACGGCGACCCTTTGTCCCACTCTCTTGATCATGACGGCAACGGAGTCATTACAGACAACGAACGTGAGTTCAACGTCCTGGACTGGAACGTCAGCTGGACACGTGACAGCCGAAACCACTTCCTGAACCCCTCTCGCGGTTCAGCGCAGTCCTTGTCACTGCAAACCGCTCTGCCCGGCAGTAGCAGGCAGTACTACAAGTTAATGTACCGCGGCGCCAAGTACTGGCCCATCTGGGGTGGACTGGTTTTTGCTGTCAGGGGCAACCTGGGTTACGGCGACTCTTATGATAATTATGACAAGACATCGCTGGCGACACCCCTTGAAGTGGACGCGCCGCTTGGCGAATGTGACCCGACCGACCTGATGAAGCTGGACACCGGCCTGCCGTTCTATGAGCACTTCTACAGCGGCGGCGTGCGCGATCTGCGCGGTTATGACGACAACACCCTGGGTCCGAAGGATGCATTTTGCCGCTCTGTTGGTGGCGATTTCAAAGTTGCCGGCGGTGTGGAACTGGCCTTCCCGACACCTTTCGTCGGCAGTCAGAGTGGAACGCGTATCGCCTTGTTTGTTGACACCGGCTACGTGTATGAAAACCTCCAGGCGTTTGAGGTCGATAAGCTGAGGGGTTCTTTCGGTGTTTCGGTAACCTGGGAAGCGCCGGTCGGGCCCATCGTGATCTCATACGCTTTCCCGTTCAGGGATCGTCCGGGTGACCGTACCGAAGACCTGCAATTCTCATTCGGAACAACGTTCTAGCAAGCTTCACTCCCGATATTCTTTAATCTCCGTGTTGTGTGTACAATACGGAGTATGTGGTATTACGTCCGCACAATTTGCATATTGCTTCTCGGCCTTGCGCTCAGCGCACCGGTCGGTGCCCAGCAATTGCGGATCGGGTATGTGGATATGAAGGCAGTTCTGGACAGTGCGCCCCAGGTAATGGCCGGCCGGTCCAAGCTGGACCTGGAATTTCGCGAACGCAATGACTCCATCGAAATGGACGAGTTACGGGCAGACGCCCTTGAGATGCGAATGCAGCAAGGCGACCTGGCCGAAGACCGCCAGTTACAAATGGAACGGGACCTGCGCGAATTACGCCGCAACGTTACCCGGCGCACAGAAGACCTCCGGGATGAACTCTCTTTCCGCCGCACAGAAGAAGTCCAGCGACTGGAAGAAGAAATCAACGTCGCTGTACAGGAAATCGCCCAAAGAAATGGGTTTGACCTGATTATTTCGAGCCCGGTGATTTACGCCAATCCCGACCTGGACATCACAAACCTTATTCTGGAACAGTTGGAAGTCGAATACGCGGCGGACCAACTAGAGCTGGTCATACCCTGAAGTCCGCATTCAAACCATGCCGATTTTAAAAAGAGCGTATAGCCTGTCCGACCTCAGCAGCCAGTTCGGTCTCGCCCTGATCGGAGATGGTGAAGTGCTGATCGATGGTATTAGCACACTGGAATCAGCCGGCCCGACCCAGATCACCTTCCTGGCCAATCCCTCCTACCGAAAGCAACTGCCGGCGACCCGCGCGGGCGCCGTAATCCTGAAAGAGGGGGATGCCGCTGACTGTCCAACCCATTGCCTGGTGGCTGCAGATCCATACATAGCCTATGCACGTCTGGCCGTACTGTTTGACCCGCGCCCCAGGCCGCAACCCGGCATCCACACGACGGCATTCATCGCCGAATCGGTCAGCTTGGGCAAAAACGTCAGCATCGGCCCGAATGTAACCATCGGTGAGCACTGTGAAATAGGCGATGGCTGC
>RCNC010000400.1_pt1 | contig 27655 bp, 25 predicted proteins | sample 2041301 | NCBI WGS metagenome assembly RCNC01 (sample SAMN09708231, study PRJNA481090) | Marine sediment metagenome, whole genome shotgun sequencing project. | biome: marine sediment; feature: ocean; material: sediment; isolation source: Sewage treatment plant 13A marine sediment (STP13A) ... | reverse complement strand
CTTGGATAAATCCAGATTCGCCGTCGCGCAGACTATGGAGTATGGCAATGAAGTCTTTTTATGCAGTGTTGCTGGTGCCGATTATCGTGATCGCTTGCACCACCACTGATGAAATCATCATCGATGAAAAAGGCGTGAACATGAGCGCCTACCGCCAGGACCTGGCCGAATGCCGGGGCTACTCCAGTGCTGTCAAAACGGAAGAGAAAGCTGTCCGGGGTGCTGCCTCCGGTGCCGTTGTCGGTGGCGCGATCGGTGCAATTACCGGAGGCGCTGACAACGCCGCGCGCGGCGCTGGTGTCGGTGCGGTGGGCGGCGGCGCCCGCGGCATTAATGAGGGTGAGAAGACCGAGGTGAAAGTGGTTAAACGCTGTCTCCGTGGCCGTGGCTACCGGCTACTGAATTAGTCCGATTTTTTGAGCAGTTTGTTGAGAAACTTGCTCGCCTTCTTTTCAAGCTTTCGTTTGCCCTCATTAATAGCCAGGTCCTGGATTATTTTCTCGGCATCCACACTGCACCAATCGCCCGGCTCTGTTGCCACATTGCCGACGCAATTGACCGGCCAGGAAATCGCTGTGAGACGTTTGCTGACCCGGCAGGCGTGATCCAGCTCCTCCAGCTCGGGTGACAGGCTCGCCTTGAAGGTCGCCGAAAAGTCCTGGCTGAGTAAATCGAAGTTACCGCTGCCGGCCAGTGCTATCTGCGGCAATTCGGCACGCAGTGGTTGCAGTGCGGCCTTGCCGTCAGCCACCTGGATTTTGGCGCCAAGGGTTTTGAAGCGAGTGCTGGTGGGGAAGGTGGCGGTCAGCGACTCCTGGTTGGTCAGGGCGACTGCCTGGCAAAGAAGTTTTTCTACACTGGTACCTTGCAGCACAACCTCTGTGGTAGCCAGCGTGATTGGCCCCATCATGGCAGCGGTCAGCTCATTTGACGTGCGCCCCTTGCTGCTCAGTTGCCAATTGAGATCGGCGCTGCCGGTGATCGGCGTAGTCGATTCCATGGCCGTCAGGGCGGTGGCGAGGTCCAGGGCTTGAATGCTACCTGTGGTGTTAAGTGTAGCGGTGTTGTGCTTGCCGTTGAAGGTGGCCCGGGCTGCCAGTTTGCCGCCGTGTAGTTGCCCGGTAAGCCCTGTCAGCTGGACGATGCCATCGACTGCGCGAAGGTTTAGCTGCAAATCCTGGATCGTATGCGCGTCGAAGCGAGCCTGGTCTATGCGCAGCGCGGCCCGGGTATCGATGGCGCGAATGGCGTCAAGAGGCAGTGGCTCGTCGCCCGTTGCAGAGTCGGAGTCCGCTGCGGCTGCTGCGGCTTCGGGCCCTGCCAGGGCCAGTAGTGCGGGGTCGAACAGGTTAAGGTGCAATGTGCTATCGATCTGGGGGCTCTCAAAGCTGGCGTAGCGCAGGGTGCCGTCTCCGCGAGTCTCTCCCAGCTCGATATCCAGTTGCAGGTCTGCTGTCTGGCGGGTCAGGTCGACCACGCCACTGGTGGTCAGGTTCAGCGCCTGGGCGGTGGCTCCGGTGACGGCCACCTGGAGTCCGTCCAGGTTAGCGGTTTGGCTGCCCTGGTCTACACGGATATCGCCTTGCAAGGTCACTTCAATCATCTGCTCGCCAGGTAGCTGAAGGACCACATCCAGCGGCATGGCCCGCCCGTCCAGGTTGATGCCGCTGGCCTCCAGGCGCACCAGCTTGACCAGGGTGGCATCTCCGGTGGCGGGATCAACCAGTTCCAGTTGCGAGTCAGTGATGGTCAGGCGCTTCACATTGAGCGCCATGGGCACCGCCAGGGCATCTGCTGCGCCCGCGCCATCGCCTGCTTCAGCCATTGCCTTGCTGCGCTTGGCGTAAAAGGCGTCGAGCTGTGCATCGCTCAATTTACTGGTGTCCAGTGCCGGCTGCTCCTCGGCGCCTTCGATGCGAGCGGTAAGGCCGTTGAGGTTGAAGGTGTCAATTGCAAGCTGTCGGGAGAACAGGGGCATCATCTGCACCCCGATCTGCAGGGCGCCAACATGCACGTCCGGCTCTGTTTTTTCGGGCAGGGTGATGGCGGCATCTGCCAGGGAGATGCCCAGCGTCGGAAACACGGAGAGCGAAATGTCCCCGTTAACAGCCAGCCTGGCACCCGTTTGCTCGTACAGCGCGTTGGAGGCGAGTTCCAGCACCTTGTCCTTGTCCAGCAGCAGCGGAACCAATATTACTGCTGCCACCACGATCAGTAACAACAGGCCTAGCGTAACAAGTATCAGGCGGCGCATGGAATTTCCTCTTTCTCGGCTGTGCCAGCGACAGTCAGGTAGCTTAATAATAAGGTAGTGGGGCTGGATTTGCCCGCATATTTGAACCCGTCTGGCCTCGTTGTTGACAGCGCCGCATGCAAGCGACATACCCTTACATTTTATGCTATGTTTTGGCTTGGGCAGTGCCAATTGATTACTATAAAAGCACCCGCAGGAGCTCAACATGACAATAAATCGTCTTAGATCGCGCAAATTGCACCTGGATGGCCGCATTCACCCGGATTTCGGCAAGGTAGAGGCCGCGCTGCGCGAGCAGTTGCGAAAATACCCCGGGGGGGCGGCGGTCAGTGTTTACCATCGCGGCGAATGCGTTGTCGATCTGTGGGGTGGGTATAAGGACGAGGAGGGCACGCCCTGGGCTCGCGATACCATGGCGCCGAGTTTCTCAACGACCAAAGGTGTGGCGGCGACGCTGTTGCATATCTACGCGGATCGCGGGCTGATTGATTACGACGCCCCCGTCGCCGACTACTGGCCGGAATTCGGGCAGGCCGGCAAGGAGAGAATCACTGTCCGGCATGTGCTGTCGCACCAGTCGGGCTTGTACCATATTCGCCAGATGATTGATCACGTGGACCGTATGCTGGAATGGGATTACATGATCGAGGCGATCGAGCAGACCATGCCCGCCCATGCTCCCGGTAGTCGTACCGGGTATCACGGCCTGACCTTTGGTTTCCTGGTGGGGGAGATCATCCAGCGTGTGAGTGGCAAAAAATTCTCCGATCTGGTGCAGCAGGAGATCGCGCTGCCCCTGGGATTGGATGGCCTGTTCATCGGGGCACCGGAGCATGAGATTCCCCGGGCCGCCAAACTTATTTTTCCCGAATCCACCCAGCGCCTGTCCCAGACCAAACTGGGCAGTAAGTTGGAGGTAGGCGCCAGCCGCATCAGCAAGCTGCTGCAGCGTTTGGGCGTGGACTCGGATTTAACCAGTATTTTTGACGCCCTTGCGCCGCGGGGTATCAGTGACTTTGACTTTGGCTCGCCGGAATCCCTGCGGGTTGCCATACCGGCGGCCAATGGCCTGTTTACCGCCCGCTCCCTGGCCAAAATGTACGCCCTGCTGGCTAACGGTGGGGAACTTGAAGGCGTGAGGCTGTTGTCAGAGGACGCACTTGAGCGCGCTACCACGGTGCAGAAACCCACTGGAAAGCTCTCTGTTATTCCCTTCGATATGCGCTGGCGCCTCGGTTACCACGGCGTGGTGACCACGCGGGGTGTGCCGCGCCAGGGTTTCGGTCATTTCGGTTTCGGGGGTTCCGGCGCCTGGGCAGACCCGAAACGTAATCTGTCGGTAGCACTTATCGTCAATAGTGGCCTGGGATCGCCCTTCGGCGACCTGCGTACTGCGCGCATTGGCGGCGCGGCCCTGGCGTGTGCCAATGCGCGAGCCCGGCCCGCAGGACTGCTGCGCGAACCGGTGTCACTGGGCGCAGCCTGAAGGCTGCCGATTTCCCAAGCTGAGCCCTGGCTGCCGCCGGGGTCATACTTCTACACAAAAATGCGGCTGTCCATGATTTCCCTGTGGTCGTATACTTGTGTTTCATCCGCAGCAATACGAAAACACTATGTCTTACCTGAATTCCCCCGTTCTGGATGGCATTGAGCCCGTAAAATTTCAGGCACAAGAGCCTTACCCCTGGGCCAATCCCCAGGGCTTCGTGCGCGCAGACCCATATCGGGAACTGCTAGCTACCATGCCCGATATTTCGCAGTTTCGAGCTTTCTTTGGTAAACAGCGCAAGCATGGCCAGGCCAGCCACGACCGTTATACCCTGGACTATGAGAGGGGCATGGAAATCGCTCCCCAGTGGCGCGACTTTGTCGAGGAGCTATGCGGCGATGGCTATCGCGACTTTGTGTGTCGCCTGCTGGACGTCTCCCATGTGCGCTTTCGGTTTCACTGGCACTTCACGCCGAACGGGGGAGAGGTCTCGCCCCATTGTGATTCCAAGGGCAAGATTGGTTCGCAGATCTTTTACCTGAACACGGAAGATGACTGGCAATGGGACTGGGGCGGCGAAACTGTGGTGCTTGATGATAAGGAGCGCCTGCCAACGGATTCTGCCCCTGCCTTTGAGGATTTCGATGCGGAATACCCGGCCCAGACCAAAGATAACCGCAGCCTGCTCTTTGGCCGCCGGGGTAATTCCTGGCACGGCGTCAGGCGCATTAATTGCCCGGAAAACGCTTATCGCAAGGTTTTCATCGTGGTGTTTGAAGAGTACCGGCCGCTGCGTATGGTGGTAAAACGGGCCCGGCGCCTGCTCACCGGCAAGGAACTGGTGACCCACAAGGAAAGTTTGATGTACTGAGCTGCGCGCTCTCAGCGAGCCCGCTGGTAGCCCTCAGGGTACTGGTGATGTAGCCAGGCCTGGAACATCAGGATACTCCACAAGACATCGCTGTGGTCCTGCCATTGACACAGGTGCTGCTGCCACAGTTGGCTGACAGCGGCGGCGTTGAACAGGCCCTGCTGTTGTAAGCGCGTGGGTTCAAGTAAGTCCTCGGCCCACTCCCGTAGCGGCCCCCGCAGCCAATCAGCTACCGGCACGCCAAAGCCTTTTTTCGGCCGCTCCGTCAGCTCTTTGGGCACGTAGCGCTGTAGTAATTCCCTTAATACCAGCTTGCCGCCAGTGGGCCCGTAGCGCATGGCCAGCGGCAGGCTCCAGGCCAGCGAGACAACCCGGTGGTCGAGAAAGGGTGCCCGCACTTCCAGGCCCACCGCCATGCTGGCGCGATCCACTTTGACCAGGATGTCGTCGACCAGGTAGTTGCAAAAATCCACCAGCATCATGCCCTGCATGGGTTCCTGCAGGCCGACGGCCTGCGACAGGCCCTGCAGTTCGAAATTTGAGATTTGAGCGCCGGGCACATAGCGTGCGGGGTCGGCAATTCGCGCCCTTTGGGCGGCGAACAGGCTGACCTCGTGGTGGGCGGTCAGGGCCGCGATATTCTTGTCCAGTCGCGCCGGGAAGCCGCGCCACCCGGGCGTACTGGTGGTACCGTCAACCGGTTGCAACAGGCTCCAGCCGCGCTGTGCACTGGCGCTGAGAAATCGTGCCAGGGTAGGGCGTACGGCCCGGGGCAGGAAGTTCCAGCGGCCCATGTCCCGTTGCGGCCGTTTATAACGACCGTAACCGGCAAACAGTTCATCGCCGCCGTCGCCGCTGAGGGCCACGGTGACTTGGCTGCGCGCCAGGCGGGAGACGATGTGGGTGGGAATCTGTGAGGCATCCGCAAAGGGTTCGTCGTACATGCCCGGCAAGGAGGGGATGATGTCCAGGGCGTCCTGTGGCGAGACGGTGAGCTCGGTATGGTCTGTCCCTAAATGCCGGGCGATGGCCCGGGCATGATCGGACTCATCGTAGCGCTCCTCGTCGAAACCGATAGTAAAGGTTTGCACAGGGGTGTCGCTGGCATGTTGCATCAGTGCCGTCACGGTCGTTGAGTCATAGCCGCCCGATAGCATCGACCCCAGGCTCACATCGGCCACCATGCGCTTGGCGACCGCATCCTGCAGCAGTTGATCCAGGGCGTCGACCGCCTGGCCCTGGCTGCCTTCGAATGGTTCATGCTGGCCGGCCAGGGCGGTATCTGCGGCTGACCAGTAGCAGTGCATTTCCTGCTTGCCGTCCGCCCTGATCTCTAGCCAGTGTCCTGCGGGTAGTTTTTCGATACCTTCAAAAATAGAGCGGGGGCCGGGCACCCAGGCGTACTGGATGAACAGGGCGAGGGCATCCCGATCAATCCCGGCGTTGAAATCCGGGTGGGCGCGCAGGGCTTTCAGTTCCGAACCAAACAGGAAGGTGGCGCCACACCAGCCCATGTACAAGGGCTTTTTACCCGCCCGGTCACGCGCCAGTACCAGGGTGCGCTCGCGCTGATCCCACAGGGCGAAGGCGAACATGCCCTCAAAGCGCAGCAGTGCGGCCTCTATGCCCCACTCGAGGAAAGCTGCGAGCATAACTTCCGTATCTGAGTGTCCGCGAAAGGAATGGCCCAGCGACTGCAACTCCCGGCCAAGCGCTGGAAAATTGTATATTTCGCCGTTGTAACTGAGGACATAGCGGCCATCGGGGGAGGCCATGGGTTGAGCCCCGGCCGCACTGACATCCTGGATCGAAAGCCGTCTGTGTCCCAGTGCTACGCCGTGCTGTGGATCGGCCCAGGTGCCACCTGCATCTGGCCCTCTATGAGTGAGTGTCGTGGCCATCGCCTCGGCCAGTACCCGCATCGAGTGTTCATCACCCCGGGGGGCACGTTGCAGGTAGCCGGTGATACCGCACATGGTCGCGTTACCGGCCCGGGAGTGAAGCGTGTCGTTCTGCTGCCATTGCACCCAGCTCCTGGTAGAGCCGGGTGTAGCGATCGAGGCTTTGCTGCTGATCGACATTTTCCACCACAAAGCGTTGTCCGCGTTCACCCCATGAGCTTCTTGACTCGGGGTCCTGCAACAGGCCGCCAAGTGCAGTGGCCAGGGCCTGGGGGTTTCGTTCAACCAGCTGGTAGTGTTCGCCGTCGCGTCCGATGCCGGGCGAAATCCCGATATACGGAGTAACCAGGCAGGGTAGCCCGGTGGCCATGGCCTCCAATACCGAGTTGGGGGTGCCTTCGCGCTTTGAGGCCAGGATGAAAATGTCACTGGCGCGTAAATAGGACTCGACATCGTCGACGACACCGGCGAAGTGAACCCTGTCAGGGGCGCCGGAGGAGTCGATCAGGGCGGCAATTTCCTGGCCGAAGGTTTTGAGTTTGGGGTCATGCGTATCGGAGCGGGGGCCGACAAATAACAAGTGCGTATCGGGGTGCTCCGACAGCACCAGGCGCCAGGCCTTGATGATTTCATCGGGGCTTTTGCGTGGCATGACGGCGCCCACCACCGCCACCACTGAGTGCTGCGCGGGAATATCGAAACGCGCGCGGATTTCTGCGCTGCGCTGCTCGTCCTGCGGCGACTGCGCCGGATGGAAGCGTTGCAGGTTGACGCCATTGGGAATGTATTCAATGCGGGTGGTCACGCCGATATCGCGCAGGAATTCCTCAATGGTCTCGCTGTTAGTCACCAGGGCATCAAACTCGTTGAATACACGCCGGTAACCGCGGCTCCTGAAAATGCGTTTGAGCGGCTTCTGCGGCCAGGTGGGGAACTGCGAAACTGAATACAGCACGGCGGCGCCACCTTGTTTCAGCTGGCGTAGCCAGGGCAGTGCGTTGGGCCGCATATTGGTAAGCATTTGCACTACCTGGGGCCCGTCACAGGGTTGTTGGCATACCTCGACGACGGCATCGTAATAAATTTGGGTGCGGGACCTTTTTTTATTGTCGGGCAGGCGGATACGTTCCAATGGTGCGCCATCGAGAGTAGACTGCGGTAGCCATGATCCAGGTGCTGCCTGGTACCAGTTTGCTGCGCTGTCCGCTTCGCTACGCTCTTCGATTTGCGGTGTTCCCGTCATAATGCGCACGTCGAGTCCGCGCTCCAGGAACCCCGGGATGTAACTGCGATAGCGATTCTGGGCACCACCGTAGGTGGGGTAGAAATGTGGTGAGGCCAGCCAGAGTCGAGTGCGATTGTCATCGTAAAATGTAATAGTTTTCTCCCTGGTTCTGGGCAGAGCGAGCGGTTACCGGGTTACAGCGGAGACCATTCTATATGAACGCCCAGATGCATAAAAGGCTGGCCCGTGTCGCGTAGCGCTGCCGCGGGGAGGGAACCACAGAACGTTTTGTAGCGATAACGGTGCGATATGATCAAAAGCCTGCTTTTTTATCTTGCGATGCTGGTCTTCATGCTAGCCCTGTTGGAGGGGTTCTCCTTCGTGGCGGTGCAAGTAGTGGACCGGGATGATTATTTCGACACCCGCGCCAGTGTCCTGGCGCGCATCAATGAAGCTGGCCTGGCGAATTTTACAGCGAGACTCGGCGACCCTGTCACAGGGTGGCGCAGTTATGGCCCCTCGGTTCACGACGAGGACAACTGCCTGGGTGAGTCGATTACCTACAGTTTAGACGCGGCGGGCGCCAGGCTATATGAACAGTTCGATGCGGCGGCAACCGAGGTGGTCGTCGTGGGTGACTCCTACACCCGTGGTGACGAAATTGCTGACAATGAAACCTATCCCGCCCGGCTTTCGCAACTGCTGGGAGTGTCAGTCGCAAATCTCGGGGTGGGCGGCTATGGACCTACCCAGGCGGTACTGAACTTGCGGCAGAATATTGCCAGCTATCCACACACCAGGGTGGTCGTGCTGGCTATTATGTATGAAAATGTTTACCGCATGATGAACAGCTACCGGCCGGTGCTATACGGCAACTCCTCAACTTACACGCTAAAGCCATACATGCAGGGCGGTGAAATAATATCCCACCCTGGCAGCGCAGTGCTCGACAGCCTGGAACAGTTCAAACAAGTGGCGAACGAGGCTTTCGACAATGATTATTGGGCCAGGCCCGAGCCAGGCTTTCCCTACCTGCTCTCCCTGGTTCGCAGTTTTTCCAGCAAATACTTTTACTACCGGAAAGTGCAGAAAGAGTTCCGCAAGCTTGGCAAGCCAGAGTACTTCCTCATTTTTGATTCACCTGAAATCAAACTGAACCTGGTGGTTCTGCTTAATGAGTTTACGCGTATGGCGCGGGAGTGGGATGTGCAGCCGGTGGCCGTGTTTATTCCCCGCAATCGCCTTGATATTGCCAGCGCGGCAACTTTTATCGAGCAGCAGCGCGGCCAGATCGATACAGACCTCATAGTGGGAGACGTTGGGGGGTTAGCGGATGTTGACTGGGTGAATTTCAATCTGCAGGAGGAGCATAGCGATAACATCTGCCATCCTTCTCCCTATGGCGCTGCCACTATAGCAGCGTATATTGACCAACTGCTGCGTGAGAACGATGCCTGGCCTACGCGCTAGAGTCGATGCGCTTTGGGCCAGCGTCGTTTGAGGCAAACCCACTGCTCGGGGTGTTCACTGATCCAGTCTTCGAAATAGCCGTGAACCAGCTCGGTTAAAGCCACGGCCTGCTCTTTGACAGGGGCATCGGGAATAGGGCTGACCAGTGGGTCGTAGACGGTTATCCGGTAGCGGGCGTTGGGCAGACGCTCAGCCTTGGAGACTACCACTGCAGCGTTGGTGCGCAGCGCCAGGCCCACCGCGCTGGTGTTGGTGAGTGCGTCCCTGCCGAAGAACGGGATGAGTTTTCCGGTATCCGGCCGGGTATCCATGGCCATAATGATACTTTCACCCCGCTTAAGTGCCTTGAGCAGCGGCCGTGGGCCACTGTCGGCAGGTATTAGCTGCTCTCCCCATGTCTTGCGCAACTTGAGCATCAGTTCCTGCATGGTCGGATTCGATTCGGGCGCGTAGATGGCGTTTATGGTAAAGCCGTACTCTTTGGTGACCAGCGGCGCTACCTGCCAGGGCCCCACATGAGCGGTGATAAAAATTGTCGCTCTTTTACTCTCCATGTGCGCACGGGCTTTGGGTTCGAGCACATATTCAATGCGTTGTTCCTTCTGGGCCCATATCTCGTCGAGTTTAATCAGCTCAGCGACGGAATACCCCAGGTGGTGGAAGATCGTGTGGGCGGTTTTCTTACGCCAGGCTTCGGGCTCTTCCGGAAAGGCGATGGCCAGGTTTTCCCGCGCTTTTTCCGCCTTGTCTGAAAAAGGGCCTATTGCGGCAAATGCGAATCCGGACAGCCGCAGGGCATTTTCGATGCTGAGCCAGCGCAGCAGCGCGAATATGGAACGAAAGAACAGTGCTTCTATTTTCTGGGCGAGGGAGACCAACACTGGCGCCTTGCGGGCCAGTCGTTTTGGAATCAGGTAAAACTCCGGCACTTTACCTGGCTCAGCCCCGGCCGGGGTCGCTGCCGAACACCCGGTCCCACAGCGGGGAGCTGACACCGTAGCGACCACCTTCACCCGAAAAGTGATGCTTCAGGTGATAGAGTTTGAGGTACTTTGCCACCGGGTTGCGCATGGGAAAGTGGTGTGTCGAATAGTGGATGTAGTCGTAAATCAGGTAGCCGATGATAAACCCGGCGCAAAAAGGCTGAATCCACGGTTGTGGCACCACCAGTCCAAACAGCAGGTACAGCGCCGCCATGATGGGAATGGCACCCGCTGGAGGCATCACCAGTCGGGTCTTGTCCTTCGGGTCATCGTGATGGTTACCGTGAAACAGGAACACCAACCACTTGCCGAGTTTGCTCTTGGCGGGAAAATGAAACAGGAAGCGGTGCAGGCAATATTCGCTGAGGGTCCAGACAAAAGCCCCCAGCAGGGCAATCGCAATGACTGGCAGTACCGGCAGGTCATAGGTGGCAAAACTGCGCCACAATAACCAGCCCGCAAGCGGCGCCCACATTAGCAGTGGGGTAATGGGATGGACATGGGACAAGCGCTCGAGAATGTCGTTCTCGAACAGGCGGATGGACTCGTGTTGTTTTTCAGTTTGCATAGGGCTCAGCGTCGGCATTGCTGCCGACCTCCTCTGGTTGGCCTATTGTACCCCTGGGCCACAGTCGTTTCGAGCAGAACCAGTCCTGGGGATTTTGGCGTATCCAGTCCTCGAAGTGCGCATGTATCTGTTGTGTCAGGTCAATGGCCTGGCTGTTTTCATCAGCGACGGTGCTGCCGGGATGTAATGGGGGGTGGAAGGTTACGCGAAAGCGCGCGTCCTTGAGCCTCTCGACCTGCACAGGCACCAGGGCACAGTTAAATTTCAGCGCCAGTTTAGCCGGCAACAGGGTGGATAGCTTGTCGTGCCCGAAGAAACGAATAGGCTCGCCATCGTCCACCCGTCGGTCTATCACCATGGCAGCTGTACGACCGTTTTGCATGGCGCGCATAAGCGGGCGGACACTGTTTTCCCGCGGTATTAACTCGCAGTTCAGCGCGCGACGCGAATCCAGCAATAAGCGATCCAGCAGCGGGTTGCTGGGCGGTGTATAAAGGCAGGTGTAGGGAATGCCGAGTTTTGCCATGGCGGCACCGACAATCTCCCAGTTACTTTGGTGGGCAGTAACAAGCACAAAGGGCTGTGACGGATCGCTGTAAGTCGCTATAGGTTCGCGAATGTCAATTTCCAGGCGATCGGGGTCTTTAAGAATCGATTCAAAATGGACGAACTCTGTCAAAGTGCGTCCGGCCTGGGCCCAGGCGCGGGTCAATAGGCCATCGAGTTCCTCGTCACTCAACTGTGGGAAAGCGATGGCCAGGTTGTTGCGGTAGATTGCTGTCTTGCTAGCGAGCCGGGGACCAATAAAGGCACCGATACGACTGCCCAGCCTGGATCCCAGGTCGACGGGCAGCAAGCGGGAAAGGTTCTTGACGATCAAGATGAAGGCGAAATCCAGTCGTAGCAGCACACTGCGCAAAGCCTGGTGCTTGCGCGCCAGCTTGCGTAGTGGATTGCCGACAATGAATTCAGACACCGGTGTACTTCCTAATAGAGTTGTTGGTAAACAGGCGCGCAGTATATCGCAGAATGCAGGGCTGTTTAGTGGTCAAGAAGCAGTATTTTTCAACTGTTCCAGGCCGTCGCGCAAGGGAACGCTTGGCGTCCAGCCGGTAGCAGCGGTGATTGCCTGATTATCCACAACCCAGTCACTGTGGCGCAGTTCGCGCAGCTTTGGAGGCGTCAGCATGGGGTCGCTGCCGGTCAGCCTTGCCAGTGAGCTGTTCAGTGCGGCCACGCTGTTTAGCAGCCAGGAGGGTACACGCCAGAGGCGAACTTTCCGGGACCATGTCTGTGCTGCGGTATCGGCCATTTCGCGCCAGTTGTAACCATCGGCTTTGCCATCGCAAAGGGGCAGTATCTGGTGTTTTGCGTCTGTGCTGCACAGGCAGGCGGTGATGGCGGTCACCAGGTCCGATACGTGAACCAGTGATGTGCGCGCCGCGGGAGATCCGGGCACTGTTGCCACGCCGCGGGCCATCATCTGGAAAATGGGTAGCATTTCCTTGTCGCCCGGCCCGTAGACCGGGGGAGGGCGTACAATCACCCAATCAAGCTCTGGCTGCTGTTCCAGCAGTTTTTCCCCATCCCGTTTACTGTGAGCGTACCAGGACAGCTGCGGCTCACGGGCGGCCAGGGACGATAGCATGACCAGGCGTGGCGGCTTGGGCTGTGCCTTGATGGCATCGAGTAGGTTGGCGCAACCGGCAACGTTTACCCGGTCAAAGGCAGCCTGGGAATTGCCCCTTACAGCGCCTGCACCATGAACTACGGCTTGGCAACCGACAGTGAGTTGTTGCAGGGCAGGGCGGTTGTGCAGATCCCCGGCAACAAGCTCTACGCCCAGCGCGGCCAGGGATTGTGCTTTTTGGGGGTTTCTGACCAGGGCTTTAACGTGAAAGCCCTGCTCCAGCAGGTGAATGCAAAGGGGGGTGCCGATGAAACCGGTAGCGCCGGTAACTGCGATCAGGCTACCTGTTGCAATCAGGCTGATGCCACCATCAGGCGAACTTCCTCAGCGGCGGCGTTAAGCTGGTCCATGTTATGGACATTGATGAAGTCCAGTCGCGCCTTGGCGCGGGACAGCTTGCCAGAAGAGGTGCGTGGCAGGGCGCGGTTGGGAACGAGTTTTACGTAACAATCCAGGCTCATTTCCATGCGTAGCAGTGCGGTGAGGCGACGTACCAGGTTGTTGCGAATCTTGGGGTCCCGCTCGCGGCACTGCACCATCAGTACACACATCTCTTCGCCTTCGTTATCAGGGGCAGAGAACGCCACAGCGTCGCCGGAGCGCACTTCAGGTTGGGTTTCAGCGACATGCTCCAGATCTTGCGGCCAGATATTGCGGCCGTGGATGATAATCAGGTCTTTCTTGCGACCGGTGATAGTGAGCACACCATCCACCTGGTAACCGATGTCCCCGGTGTTCAGCCAGCCGTCTTCACACAGTGCGTGGCTGGACTCTTCCGGTAGGTTGAAGTAACCCGACATGACGCTGGGGCCGCGCAGGTAGATTACGCCGCTCTGCCAGTCACCCAGGACCTTGTCATCATCGCGCACTTCAACTTCAAAATTGGGCAGCGGTACACCGCAGTTAACAAAGTGACGTCCGCGGCCCTGTGTGTCATTTTCGTCCAGCAGCACGGCTTCGTGGTGATCCGAGAGATGGTCGCTATCGATATGGTGTGTGGTGAAGCCGGTGGACAGCGGTGAAAAGCTGACGCCCAGGGTACACTCGGCCATGCCGTAACAGGCGAGGAATGCGCGGCGGTTGAAGCCGGCAGGTTCCATGATCTCAGCAAAATGCTCCAGGGTCTGTGGGCGGATCATCTCCGCGCCGATACCGGCCACCCGCCAGTTACTCAGATCGTAATTCTCGATGTCGCTCTCCCTGACCCGGCGCGCACAGAGGTCGTAACCAAAGGAGGGGGCGAAGGAGATGGTGGCGCGGGTCTGGGTCATGAGGTTCAGCCACTGGCGTGGGCGCATGGCAAACTCGCGCGTATCCAGGTAATCGATAGATACCTGGGCGGCCATGGGTACCAGTACGAAGCCCACCAGCCCCATATCGTGGTAGAAGGGCAGCCAGGACATCATGCGGTCTTCGCTGTTCATCTTCAGGCCGTGGGAAATTATGCCCTGCAGGTTCGCCATCGCGGTACTGTGCTTGATGACCACACCACGCGGGAAGCGTGTGCTACCGGAGGTGTACTGGATGTAGGAGATATCATCGGCTGCTGCCGTGTGCAGGGGCTGTTCGTCGCTGGGCAGCTGGTAAAAGGCTTCAGGCATGTCCACCATGCGCAGGGACAGGCCCTCACTGGCCTCCTGCAGGAAGGGCAGGTAACCCTCCGAGGCCATGCCGATGGCGGCGTCACTGGCTTCCAGCAGGCGCTTGAGCTGCGCCACGTAGGCAGCGTGTGCGCCAACCTTGACGGAGGCGGGCAGGGCTACTGGAATCAGTCCGGCATACTGGCAGGCATAGAAAAAACGAATAAAGTCGGGGTTGGTTTCGGCGACCAGGGCCACACGATCGCCCTTGTCCAGGCCCAGGCCCATTAGTTGGTGAGCCAGCTCAATGGCTTGTGCGCGCAAATCGCTATAGCTGACGCTGGCGTAGATAGCGCCGCGGCCGGTATAAAAATTGGAGCCGGTTTCACCTTGCGCTGCATAGTCAAGCGCCTCGGTTAAGGTGTTGAAGTCAGCGGGGCGGAATGACAATTCATGCTTAGTGGGGGTGGCATCTAGGTTAAGTTTTGACAATGAACTGCCCTCTCTTAGAGCGCTATGTGGGTCAGCGCTGATACATGATTAATAAAAAACCATTCACTGTCCCATCTTCCGGGAAGCGAACAGGAATTTTAAAACTCCCAACTGGTTTTACGGGCCACTTTCTGCGTTCTGTACAAGTATGAGTACATGTGGGCGTCCCTTTGTTCAGGCTTGAAAATGTATTGCCTGACAGGATGTGATCCTAACATTTTCGTATTCTCAGCTCATGCGTAATAATACCACTGGATTCTTCAAACGGGGCACTTGCAGGGTTGTAAGCAGCGCCCCGGCATACCCCGATAGGGGCAGCGCTGCTGCTTGTACAGCACCCCGCTGGGTGAATTTGGGGCCGTGGGATAAAATTATGTAACTATTTGTTATTTAAGTGCTTATGGGCGTGGCAGAGGGGGATTTGTGCCCCTCCAGGGCGCCGCGGCAAGTCTTGTCCAGTAAGGCCAGGTAGGTACTGGCGGCGGCTTCAACCGAGAAATCCTCCGCTTTGTGCAGCAGCAGATCCCGGGGTGTTGGGCTGTCCAATTCTGACCCAATGGCCTGGGCCATACCCCCGTCATCCCGCACCGCGACCAGGGCGCCAAAATGGCCGTTTTCCAGAATTTCTGCTGAGCCTCCGGGGCAGTCTGTGCTGATTACCGGGCAACCACAGGCCATGGCCTCGCGTGGGTGCCATAGCGCTGATTCGCCTGTATACTGCCCTTCCATCACATAGCCCGAGCGTCACTGCCAGCCTGCCATGAGCGATATTGATGATGCACCCCTCTCCGTTGAGGTGGTTACCCAACCCAGGCAGATGCGCCAGTTTCTCCAACTGCCTCATCGCATCTATGCGTCTGACCCGGCCTGGATTGCTCCGCTGGACTTGATGAAACGCGAGCAGGTCTCTCCCAAAAATCATTTTTTTGAACACGCCCGTTGGCGCGCCTGGATTGCCTACCGCAAAGGCGAGCCGGTGGGTCGCATCAGCGCCCAGATTGACGAGCTGCACCTGCAGCAACACGATGATGCCACAGGCTATTTCGGCATGCTGGAAGCAGATGAAGACCCAGCCATCATAGCGGCCCTGTTTGGCGCCGCAGAGGACTGGTTGCGCAGCGAAGGCATGCGACAGGTGCGCGGTCCCTTCAATTTGCACGTGAATGATGAAGTGGGCCTGCTGGTTGACGGGTTTTCCACGCCGCCCTACGTATTGATGGGGCATGCGTTGCCCTGGTATGGACCCGCCATCGAGGCGCAGGGCTACGAAGGGGCGAGAGACCTGCTGGCCTATCATGTTCGCCCGGATTTTGAGGCGCCCCGTGTCATGGAGCGCCTGGCGAGCCGCGTGTCAGACCGGGTTGTGGTGCGCAGCGTGCGTCGCAAGGAATTACTGGCCGATGCGGCGATCATGCTGGAAATTTTCAATGATGCCTGGCGTGACAACTGGGGCTTTGTGCCCCTGGTGGATGCCGAGTGGGCTGAGACTGTCACCACCCTCACCAAATTGATGCCGGACGATTATATCCAGATTGCTGAATATGACGGTGAACCGGTGGCCTTCATCGTCGCCCTGCCCAATCTCAACGAAGCGGCCCGCGACCTCAACGGCCGCCTCCTGCCCTTCGGTTGGGCCAAACTCCTGTGGCGCCTGAAAGTGCGGCACCCCCGCACTGCGCGGGTTCCCCTGATGGGAGTCAGGCAAAGCTACCAGCACTCTCGCCTGGGCCCGACGCTGGCTTTCATGGTAATAGACGCCGTGCGCAAGGCTTTACATGCCCGCGGAGTGACTGACGTGGAGATGGGCTGGATCCTCGAAGACAACGACGGCATGCGCAATATCATTGAAACCATTGGCGGCGAGGCGTATAAACGCTATCGCGTCTACCAAAAAGAACTGTAGCCCTATGCAACTTGACCCGGAAACGCACCAGATGACCGCCATTGTGCTGGCTGGTGACCGCAGCAAAGCGGATTCCCTGATCAATCACACCAAGGCCGGCAGCAAGGCCATGATCGACCTGGACGGCACCCCGATGGTGCGTCGGGTGCTCAATTCCCTGCGGACTTCCCGGGTGGTGAGCCAGATTTGGATGGCGGGGCCGGAGGCCAGCGAGGTGGCGACCGACGATGCCCTGCAGCAATGGGTGGACGATGGTGAAATCAATTGGTCTGAGCCCGGCATCAGCCCCAGCACCAGTGCCTATAGCGCGATGCGAGGTCTGGGGCCGGAAGAAGCGGTACTGCTTACGACCGCCGACCACCCCTTGCTGACGCCTGAAATTGTCGACGCTTTTGGTCGCCAGAGCCTGGCCGATGACGTGGATGTCGCGGTGGGGTTAGCGCCCTACGCTCTGGTCGCGGAGGCCTACCCGGGTATCCGCAAGACCGTGCTGCATTTCAGCGATGGTGATTTCTGTGGCTGCAACCTGTTTGCCTTCATTACCCCCGAGGGTCGGCGCGCCGCCAAGTTCTGGCGCAAGATTGAGCAGGAGCGCAAAAAGCCACTGGTAGTGATAGGCCTGTTGGGCTGGTGGGCGGTTATACGCTATCGCCTGGGCTTGCTGTCACTGGAAGAAGCGCTGGCCAAGCTCAGTAAACGACTGGGTTTGCGCATACGCGCAGTTATCCTGCCCTATGCCAATGCTGCTATTGATGTGGACTCTATCGCCGACCTGATGCTGGTTAAGGGTGCGCTGGAGAAGGCTGCGCAGGAAGACGCCTGAAGCCTGTCTAGCGGTTGAGCTCCAGCAACCTGCTGCTACCCTCACCAAACTCTCCTGACTCCGGCCGGAAGTGCCTGGAGTCTATGCGCACTCGCCAGCCCCCCTCTTTGCGTTCTACCTGGTAGCGGTTGTAGCGGGCGACATCCGCCCCGTGTAAGCCCAGCGCGGAGGCTGACGGGACCGCGATGACCGGCAGTACGCCGTGACAGGTTTCCAGCTCATTGTAATGTTCCCGGTGGCCGTGCCCATGCAGTGCGAGCTCGGCGCCATGCTGCACCAATAGTTCCTGCACCTGTCCGGCATTGGTCAGGCGCTTGCGCCATTTCTCCTGTCCCTGCAGGGGGCAGTGGTGCAGGTAAACCACGCGGAACAGGCCCTGCCTGCCCGTTTCCTCCAGCAGGGCGGGCAGTCGGCTCAGCTGGCCCTCGTCGACGGTCCCCGTGGCCATCAGCGGTGGTTTGGGACAGGCGGTGGATAAGCCGATAAAAGCAATGGACCCGCGCACCCGCAGGGTGGGAAAGCGGGTGGCAGACGCGGGTGCGTCGCGCTCGTCATCCGCTGCCATGTACGCCTGCCACAGGGCGAAAGTGGTTTGCCAGGGGGCGGCCACGCAGGCGTCGTGATTGCCGGGTACCAGTGCCACTTCTCGCGGATCGCCCAATTGTTGCAGCCATTGCCGGGCCTGCTCGAACTCCTGGGGCAGGCCGATGTGGGTGAGGTCGCCGGTGACCAGTAGCTGGTCCAGTTCAATGCCAGACAGATCCCGTTGCAGGGCCGCCAGAACCTCGGGGCGGTGTTCGAAGCGCCGTTTCCGCCGCCAGGAGAGGTAGCCCAGTGCCCGCTTATTGAGCAAATCCCGGGCGCGTACGTTTTCAAGGGAGCTCAGGTGAGGGTCGGAGAGTTGTGCGAAGCACTGTGGCATCATCCAGCGATTCCTATACGCGACGAATCAGGGCGCCCATGTCGGCCAGCTTGGTATCGATATTGGCATAGCCCCGATCCAGGTGATAGACCCGGTCGATGGTGGTCTCGCCATCGGCGGCCAGGGCGGCAATGATCAGTGATGCGGAAGCGCGCAGGTCAGTGGCCATGACGGGCGCTCCCTGTAAGCGTTCGCGCCCACGCACGATGGCCGTGTGGCCCTGCAATTCAATATCGGCGCCCATGCGCTGCAATTCGGCAACGTGCATGAAGCGGTTTTCAAAAATATTCTCGACCACCGTGGCGGTGCCTTCTGCCAGCGCGTTAAGGGCCATAAACTGGGCCTGCATGTCGGTGGGAAAGGCGGGGTAGGGGGCGGTGTGTATATTCACTGCCTGGCAGCGCTTGCCCGCCGTATCGATGTGGATCCAGTCCGGACCCAACTCCAGTCGCGCGCCCGCCTGCTCCAGCTTGCCCAGCACGTGGTGCAGGAAATCCGGATTGGTATTGGTCACGCGGATATCACCGCGGGTGGCGGCAGCGGCGGCCAGGAAGGTGCCGGTCTCGATGCGATCTGGCGGCACCCTGTGGCTGGCGCCGTGGAGGCTGGTTGAGCCCTCGATAGTGATGGTGCTGGTGCCGGCACCGGATATTCTTGCGCCCATGGCTTCCAGCAGCAGGGCCAGGTCACCGACTTCCGGCTCCAGCGCGCAATTTTCCAGTGTGGTGACACCGTCTGCCAGGGCCGCGGCCATGAGCAGGTTTTCGGTGGCGGTTACTGAGGGCACATCAAAAGCGAAATGGGTGCCCTGCAAGCGGCTCGCCTTGGCCTTGATATAGCCTGCCTCGATGTGAATTTCCGCGCCCATGGCGGCCAAGCCAGAGATATGCTCGTTCACCGGCCGCGAACCGATCGCACAGCCGCCGGGCAGGGACACATCCGCTTCCCCGAAGCGAGCCAGTAACGGCCCCAGCATGAGTATGGCGCCACGCATGGTCTTGACCAGTTCGTAGGGTGCGTGTACCGAGTGCACTTGGCTGCTGTCTATGACCAGCTCAGTGTCGGAGCGCTCCACCTTGGCCCCCAGCAACGCCATCAGTTGCAGGGCAGTGTCGATATCGCGCACGTTCGGGATATTGCTGATGCGCAGGGGCTCCGCGCTTAACAGCGAAGCGGCGATGATAGGGAGTGCGGCATTCTTGGCGCCGGCAACGGCGACTTCGCCGCGCAATGGGCCATTGCCGGTGATTATGATCTGTTCCATCAGGCGGCCTGGTTGGGGGCGATGAGGCCGCTTGCCAGCAGGCTGGCATAAGCGGCGATGATCGCGTCGATCTGTTCGCTGGAGTGGGCTGCACTGACACTGTTACGCAGCAGGAAATTGGTTGAGGGGGAGGCGGGCGGAATCACCAGGTTGACGTAGATACCCGCTGCCATCAGTGCTTGCCAACAATCGATGGTGGCGGAACGGTCTACCATTTCCACTGCCACCACGGGGCTGGCAGTCGGGCCCACGGGTAAACCCAGTGATTTAAGCCCGTCGTAGAGACGGTTGGCGTTGTCCCACAGTTTTTCGCGCAGTTGCGGCTCCGCCGTAATAATTCGCAGTGACTCCCGGGTCGATGCAATGACCGAGGGCGAGGAGGAGGCGGTAAAGATATAGGCGCTGATGCAGAAGCGGATGGCCTCCAGTTCGGCGTGCTGGCTGACGCAGAAACCGCCGATAGCCCCGAGGCTTTTACTGAATGTGCCGGCGAAGAAGTCGATATCCGCTTCCACCCCGGCGGCCTGGGCCGCGCCCCGGCCGGTTTCCCCCAGTACGCCCATGGAGTGCGCCTCATCGAGAAACAGGTAACCGCCGTACTCGCGCTTGACCGCGGCAATCTCCTGCAGAGGGGCAACATCGCCCAACATGGAGTAGATGCCCTCGGCGATGATCAGCGCCTGGTTGGCGCGGTCGCCCAGGCGACGCAGGCGTTTGGCCAGGTCTTCCGGGTCACTGTGCTTGAAACGGATGATGTCCGCACCGCTCTGTTTGACGCCGGAGTAAATACTGGCGTGGCTGTCCGCGTCCATCAAAATGACGTCACCGGGGCCGGCCAGGGTGGCACACATGCCCATAGTGGCGGCATAGCCTGTGGAAAACACAATGCCGTGATCCACACCGTAAAATTGGGCAATTTCAGTTTCCAGGGCCTGGTGCTCGGCGAATGAGCCGTTGGCCAGTCGCGAGCCGGTGGTGCCGGTACCCCAACGCGCCGCGGCGTCCTGGGAGGCCTTGATGCAGCGCGGGTCAGAGGACAAACCGAGGTAGTTGTTGGTGCCGGCGAGGATCACCTTACGACCCTGCACCACGCCTTCGGTGGCGGAGAGGATTTTTTCAGTGACTGCGCCGAAAGGCTGTACATCGCGTTGGGCCAGTTCGGCCTGGAAATCGGCCATTGCCTGGAATTTATCGAACAACATGGGATATCTACCTCGCTACCGGCCTGGCGAACCTCAGAGGTTGAGTTCCCTGACCTTGCCAGCCAGGTCGCCAATTGTGTTTACGTCCGGGAGAATATTCAATGGGATGGAAATGTCGAAGTGGTCCTCGATCTTCTCGATGAACTCCATGACTTCCAGGGAACTGAGGCCGATGTCAGCCACCAGGGCGGTGCTCTCGGTCAGCTCCAGGTTTTTTTTGTTCTGGGATTCGAGGGCACTGTAGAGGAAATCGAGGTATTCTTTGTAGTCAGTCATGTCAATGCTGCCCTTGCGTCATCCAGGGTAAATCGCTAGATTTCGAAGGCTCGAACTATACCCATGGACGAATGTTAATGCCAGTTATTTGGTTGATAGACGCTTACCGCGCAGGGGAGCGCGGACAGGTGCGTGCGCTGGTCGACGCCCTGGGTTGGCCCTGCGAAACCAAGGTACTGAGCTACCGCAGCCACGTGTTCCTGCCCCATGTATTGGGGCAGTCTACCCTGCGGGGAATAACGGCTGGCTCCGCCGCCAAGCTGGTGGCGCCGTGGCCTGACCTGGTGATTGCTTGCGGTGTGCGCAACGAGCCGGTGTGCCGCTGGATTCGAGCCCAGTCCGGGGGCAAGACGCGCTATGTGCACGTGGGGCGCCCCTGGGCTTCGCTGGACAAGTTCGACCTGGTAGTAACCACACCCCAGTATCGCGTGCCGGAACACCCCAATGTGCTGAACAACCTGCTGACCCTGCACAGTGTCACCGCGCAGCGTCTGTCGCAGGCCAGGGAAGAATGGGAGGCCGCCTTCGCCGACTTGCCGCGACCCCATTTCGCAGTGGTTGCCGGCGGCGACAGTGGCCCCTTCACCCTGGGGCCGAAAGCGGCCACTCGCCTGGGGCAGCAGGCATCGCGCATGGCCAGTGCCCACGGTGGATCGCTGCTGGTCTCGACCAGTTCCCGCACCAGCAAGGCGGCAGTGAACGCTTTGCAGGAGGCGATCACTGTGCCCAACTATTTCTATCGCTGGCAAGCGGCGGACAACGAGAATCCTTATATGGGTATCCTGGCCTGGGCGGATCGCCTGATCGTGACCGGCGACAGTATCGCCATGCTGTCGGAGGCCTGTGCCACGCGTAAACCGGTGATGATTTTCGACCTGGGGGGTATGCGTGATCCCAGCGAGGAATCAGAGCGGGACTTCCGCCTCGGCGGTGCCCTGTATGCATTCCTGTTGCGCTGGCTGTGGCAGCCCCTGAGTCGGGACATCACCCTGGTGCACAGTCAACTGCGCCAGTCCGGCTATGTGGTGTGGTCCGACGAGATACTGGCAACGGCCAGAGTGCCGGGAGAATCCGATTTACAGCGCGCTGTGAGCGCCGTGCGCAAGTTACTTGGAGAGGTCTGACTGAGCGGCTGTGTCCAGCAGCAGTGCGTTGCCATCCGCTAACTGATAAACCCGATCCGCCGCCTGTACCATGGCACGATTGTGCGATATGGCAAGTATGGTCAGCTGCCCCTTGAGGACTTCCATGGTTTGCCTCACGACTTCCTCACTGTCCTTGTCCAGGGCGCTGGTGGCCTCATCCAGGATCAGCAGCCGCGGCTGGTTGATCAGGGCGCGGGCGATCACAATGCGCTGGCGCTGTCCGCCGGAAAGCTTGCCGCCGCGCTCGCCCACTATGGTGTCCAATCCTTCAGCAAGACTGGATACGAAATCCCATGCCCCGGCGGCGCGCAGGGCCCGCTCCGCGTCATCCTTGCCCAGGCTGGGTTCTCCCAGGGTGACGTTGTGGAGAACACTGTCGTGCAACAGGAGCGTATCCTGGGGCACATAACCTATCATGCCCCGCCATTGCTTGATGTCTATTTCCTGTAGGGGCGTGCCGTCCAGCAGGATTTCTCCGGCCTGTGGCTGCAGCAGGCCTATGGTCAAATCGATGATCGTGGTTTTACCCGATCCGGAGGGGCCTACCAGGGTGGTGAGGGATCCCGCTTCGATACTCAGGGACAGGTCCGTAAAAACCGGATGCTTGTCGTAATCAAATCTCACCCCGTTGAAAGTAATAGCCTGCTTGAATTGCGGCGTTTTGCCGCCGTCCAGGTTTTCCCGGGATTGATCAGCAGAATCGATGGCGTCAGCCAGTGCCCAGTAGGCGCTCTCGCCCTGTGCCAGCTTCTGGTACTGCTTCTGCACCTTACCAAAGAAGGAGAAAGCCCGGCCCAGCGCTACAACCAGTACCACAACCGTGGGTAAATCCATATTGAAGCGATCGATCGCGACGTAAACACCGAGGCAGATGAACGCGGTGAACATGAGTTCCTGGGCGGAGTTCAGTACCGCCCCGCTCAGCACCTGGCGGCGCAGCGCCTTGTTCAGTTTGTTGGTGTCATGGGCCAGTACCTGGTCGGCCAGATGCTCGCGCGCCATGGCTTTTAGCGGCTTCACGGACTGCAGTGTGTCGGTGAGGTTGGCCATCAGGGACGCCATCAGCCGGGTTTGCTTGCTGCCTGCCTTGCGGGTGACCTTTACCAGGAAATGGGACAGGCCGATCACCAGGGTGCCCGCCACAATGGCAACCAGTGAGGCGCGCCACGACAGGGCGAACGCGACGCCGCCGTATATCAGGGCCTGGATCAGGAAGTTAATGGCGGTGGCGCCGTTGACAAAGGAAGCGGAGGCGCGATGGGCTTCGCTGGCCAGGGCGTTGGTCAGTTTGCCCACGGGCTGGTGTAAAAAATACTCCCACTTGCTGCGCAGTACACTGCGCAGCAACTGCAGACGCAGGTCGGTGGCAACCTGGGCGGAGGTATAGCCGACCTGTCGTTGGGCCACCAGCAGAAACAGGCTTTTGAAAGTGACGCCACCGAGCATTATCATCAGCATGTTACCGAGCGTCGGGGCAATACCGAGGCTTGCCAGGGTCGCGATGACGAAGGCTTCAAACCCGTTCTGCTCTGCCGCAGCAGCACCGGGGATCATAGTGGTAGCCTCGGAACCCAGTGCAATGTTCAGCAGGGGTAGCAACGCAGACAGCCCAATGCCCTCGGCGACACCTGAGAGCAGCAGGGCCAGTAACATGAGCACGGTTTGCCAGCGGTAGGCCCGAAAAAAGTTGAGCATCAGGCCCATGCGAAAATAGCTCCCGTGGCACAAAGGGTTGTCAGGCAGACGTGCATTATGGTGTATCGCTCCCGGCTCGGCACGGCCTTCACCAGCGCATGCGGCGCAGCAGAATCAGCGCGCACAAGCCGATGGTCAGGGCCGGCAAAACCGCCACCACCGGTATGCTCCAGTGCAACAGTTGCCCCAGGGCAAAGATGATCTGCGCACTCAGGTAGAAGATTATACCCAGAACCGCGCCAATGGCGATGTTGATCCCGAAACTGCGATCACGCCCGGCCGTCACGGAAGCGCTGATCGGGGTGGCCAGCAACACCATCGCACATACGGTCAGGGGCATCATCAGTTTCTGCCAGAAGGTATTCAGGTATTGAGCTGCCGGTTGCTCGTTGCTCGCCAGATACTGGCTGTAACGATAGAGTACGGACAGGCTCATGCTATCGTCGCGTAGGGTCAATGTAGGCAATTCACGCGGTGACCATAGGTTGGCGATCTCCAGCTCTTTGTGGTGGCGGGTCACCAGTTCGCCATCAATCAGTATCTTCTCCTTGACCGTTTGAAACAGCCAGCTCCGGTCCTTGTTGACTTCGGCTTTATTGGCGCGCAGGGCGCGCACCAGCTGCCCACTCTCATCGAACTCATACAGGTCGATGGCACGGGGTACATTTTCCCGCGACATTCTGCGCAGGTGGATATAGCGCAGCCCATCGGTAGACCAGACCCCGCCGTCCGGAATCCAGCCGCCTTCGCCATCACGCAGCTCGCTTCTTGCCCGCTCTGCAGACTGTTGCAATTGTGGCGTGATGTACTCCATGCAGGCCCACAGGGCGGCCATGAGTAGTACTGTAGGTAGCAAAATGGCGCCCAGCAATTTACGCAGTGGGAAGCCGGTACAGCTGATGATGGTGAGCTCGTTGCAGCGGTCCAGGCTGGCCAGCGCCACAATACTGCCAAGCAGGGCGATGACCGGGGCCAGGCTAACCATTTGGTTGGGCAGGATAAGCAGCGTATAACGCGCCACGGCCATGGCGTTGTAGTCCCCGGCGGTGCGGCCCAGCTCCTCGGTGAAACCGATAAGGCCGAATATCGATGCCAGCACCAGCATCACCAGCAGCCAGCCCCTGGCAAGGTTTAAACCGATATAACGCAGCAGGATCATCGGCGCTTGAATCTCGGTTGCCTGACCAGGATGACCAGCAATATTGCCTGCAGGCCGTACGCTGTCCACAGGCCAGGAATGGCCCCCAGTTTGCCCTGTTCAATGAAGGTGCGTAACACACTGACCATGGCGAACAGGGTGATGTAGACCAGCAGGGCAATGGCGACGTTACGAAAGCGGGACTCCCGCGGTGCCGAGCGAGCCAGGGGCACTGCGATCAGTGCCAGCAGTATGGTGGCCAGCGGTGTGGTGATGCGCCACTGGTATTCCGCGATATCCTTCGGTTCACTGGACTGTGACAGGTCCAGGGTGGTGGCCGCTTTGCGCCGGTAGCGTTCCTGCGCCTCTTCGTTGGGAAGCAGTATCACGAACTCTTTGAATTGCATCGTGACATCGCGCCGTTCGCGTGTATCCAGCAAGTAGTTGTAGCCGTTGTAAAACGTGGCCTGGCTGGCCTGGCCAGGGTTGAGCGTAGGCATGGCGGCAGCCTCAGCGACGATGATCTCGGAGCGGCCTTGGTCGGGGTAACTTTTTTGCAAAAACACCTTTTTGTGCAGGCCCCGTTCCAGGTCCACGTCACCGGCGATAAAGGTGTAGTCGCTGCCATCCATGTTGACGAACTCTCCGGCAGACATTTTTTTCAGGTCGAACTGCGCCGCCGCTTGTGATTCCAACTCGTAGCTGGTGCGAAAGGCCCAGGGGCGCCCCAGGATGGACGTAAGGCCGGTGATCAGGGCGACGACAAGGGCCAGTTTCAATACTGCTTCCAGCACGCGCGCGCGGCTGACGCCTGCAGCATAAATTGCGCTCATCTCGGAATCGCGATAAAGGCGTCCGATCGCCGACAGCACCGAAAAGAAAAACGCAGAAGGGACCAGGATTTCCAGGGTAATCAGGGTATTGAGACCAATCAACTTGAAGGCCGTGAGCATATCCAGCTGGCCCTCGGCCGCCAGGGTTAACTGGCGCGCCGCCGAAAAGCCAATGAATATCAAGACCAGCAGGCCCAGGCCGGTGCAGAAGGGGCGCAAGATTTCCCAGCTGATATGGCGGTCGATGATCAAGGAGACAGTGTTCCTGTGGTGGCTGGCCGGTATTGTACATCAAGCGCCCGTCATCTGGTCATTTTGGCCCGCATGCCGCATAATTACACGCTTTTCGCGGGCTGCCCGCCCCCCTCTCGAGTGCAAGCACATGTTTAATCTGAGTGATGGCGTCAAGAAGGCATTGATTCTCATTCCAACCCAGCCGCTGCCCGCGAAAACCCGGGTAGCCCTGCGCCGCAAGCACCTGGCTGAGCTGGAACTGGCCAAGGCACACAGTGCCAATTTCCTCATTATCGGTCACCCCAAGAGCGGCAATACCTGGCTCAAGGTGATGATTTCGCGCCTGTATCAGCTGCGTTACAACTTGCCGGAGTCGAAACTGATCAACACTGATGAGTTCGCCCGCAAGATCCCGGAAATTCCCCGGCTCGCGGCGACCAATGGCTACTACAGCTACGAGGGGGAGGTTGGGAAGTTGCTGGCGGCGGGCGCGCCGGACAACCCCCTGCGGCACAAGCCGGTGCTGTTCCTGGCCCGCAACCCGATCGATATCGCGGTGTCCTGGTATCACCAGTTCACCAAGCGCCAGTCGAAGGCCAAGCAGGAACTTATCAATCACTGGATAGATAATCCGGTAGATCGTCACACGGTGCAGATGTGGGAGTTTGTGCGCCATTCTGATATCGGCCTGCCCAGCCTGATCGAGTACCAGAATACCTGGGCGCGCAATATCCATGACCTGCCCCACGGCATGCTGGCCCGCTATGAAGACCTGCGCGCTGAGCCTGTTGCCACGCTGCACAAGATCACCCAGTTGATGGGCGAGGAGTTCAGCGAAGAGGAAGTGCGCGCCGCAGTGGAGTGGGGCTCTTTTGAAAACCTGCAGAAAATGGAAACCAAGGGGACTTTCAGCCAGGGCGGTATGAAACTGGTAAATGCCAACGACCCCAGTACCTACAAGGTGCGCCGCGGCAAGGTCGGCGGCTACAGGGAAGATTTCGACGCCCATCAGGTCGAGGAGCTGGAGGCCCTGGTGCGGGCCAATATACTGCCTGAACTGGGCTACTGCCAGGAAGGCACGGAAGCCTGACAGTGTCACCTCGAACCTGGGTTATTCTGGGCGACAAACGCGGTGATAACGGTCAGGTAGAAACCATCGTCGACGCCCTGCCCTGGCCGGTGGAGCACAAGTACGTGCACATGAAGCCCGAGTGGGTGCTGGGCAAACCCAAATACCGCCCCTCTCTGGATCACCTGGATCTCAGCCAGTCCGACCCTATCGAAGGCCCCTGGCCGGATCTTATCCTGACGGTGGGCAGGCGCCCCTCCATGGTGGCCCTGTGGATTCGCCAGCAGTCGGCTAATAAAACGAAAATTGTACTGGTGGGCAAGTCCTCGGGCCACATGCTGGACTTTTCCCTGGTGATAGCCAGCGCTGAAAACCAGATGCCACCACTGCACAATTTCATGCCCACCACATTGCCGCTGATGCGCATAGAGCAGGCGGATGTGGCCAGTGAGGCCGAGGCCTGGCGCGAGCGCTTTGCCGCCCTGGACAAGCCGTTGATCGCAATGCTGGTGGGGGGCGAGACAAACCCCTTCATCATGAACCGCAAGGTGGCGGAAGACCTGGTGAGCACCGCTCGCTGGGTGGTTGATGAATTGGGAGGGACGCCCTACGTCACTACCAGTCGGCG
>RCNC010000399.1_pt1 | contig 27671 bp, 21 predicted proteins | sample 2041301 | NCBI WGS metagenome assembly RCNC01 (sample SAMN09708231, study PRJNA481090) | Marine sediment metagenome, whole genome shotgun sequencing project. | biome: marine sediment; feature: ocean; material: sediment; isolation source: Sewage treatment plant 13A marine sediment (STP13A) ... | reverse complement strand
GAGGACTTTTTTCTAGTTTGATAGCATTATGGCAGGTCTGAATTTGATGTTCAACAATTTCCGGGTCATAGTCTTTTGGGTTTAGGTTGTCTTTGAAATACTGGTAGGTTTCAATGGCCTTATTTAGCATATTATTTACTCGATAGGCATCTCCCAAATAGTAAAAGGATTCAATAGGTGCCGCTACTTCTCTATAGGATCCTTCACGATATTTTAAATTAACAACTTGACTTGCTTCTTCTAAATATTTTATTGCTTTGTCTTTTTCTCCCGGTATATTTAAATAGCAGACACCTATTCGGTATTTAAAGTTGGCATTATCAGGAAAAATATTTAAGAGTTTTAGGTAAAGAGGGAGGGCTTCTGAGTATTCATCAAAAAGGAAATATGACTCTGCTTCAACAAATGTTTCTTTGAGTTCGGTTTTCTGTTGCCCTGATATAGGGAAGTTAATTATCAGGAAGTTAAAAAATAGAAAAATAGAAAAATATTTCATACGGCGTCTTCTCATACCTACGAAAATAAGATTAATGTAATATTTAGAATTTATATTACGTAATTGTTTGTGAAATGGTTACGTGAATATTGATAGTATTTAAGAAACTGATTTATTGTTTTTTTTTTGATAATCTGGATAGTTCAAAATAAGGTTTCATAGAGTTGAACTAGTACATGAATCACTAATTAGGAGAATTTCAAAAAAAACCTGGAAAAACCAGGCTAAAGAGAAGACTTTTTTTTAAAGTGTTTGGTTAATGTCAAATTCCTCGAGGTAATCTGCCACTTTTTTAAGGAACATTCCTCCGAGTGCCCCATCTACCACTCTATGATCATAAGATAGAGAAAGGACCATTATATGACGAATTCCAATTGTGTCACCCATTTCTGTTTCTACAACTGCGGGTTTTTTTACAATGGCTCCAACACCGAGAATGGCCACTTCAGGCTGATTTATAATTGGTGTACCAGTTAGATTCTGGAAGGATCCAAAGTTTGTAATTGTAAAGGTTCCACCTGTAATATCATCAGGGCTAAGTTTATTATTTCGAGCACGGTTCGCAAGGTCATTAACAGACTTTGCTAATCCTACGAGGTTTTTCTCATCAGTATTTTTAATTACCGGAACAATCAGATTGCCTGAAGGAAGTGCAGTCGCCATGCCAATATTTATTTTTTTCTTAACAATGATACGAGTTCCATCAACAGATACATTAATCATTGGGAAATCACGGAGAGCTTTGGCGGCTGCTTCAATGAATAAGGGAGTAAAGGTTATTTTCTGGTTCTCTTTTTTTAGGAAATTATCTTTAACCTTGTTTCTCCATAGTACCATATTCGTAACATCAGCCTCAATAAAAGAAGTAACATGGGGTGAGGTTTTCTTAGAGTGAACCATGTGTTCTGCTATAAGTTTTCGCAGCCTGTCCATTTCAATTACTTCGTCTCCAGAACCTGGAGTTAGCTTTGGAGAAACATCTACAACTGGGAGTGTTTTTGTTTCACTAGTTCCTTCCTTAATAGGTGTAGTTTTTGCTTGTCCCTTATTACTAATGAAGTTAAGCAGGTCAGTCTTTGTAATTCTGCTATCCTTCCCAGTACCAACAATTGTATCAATATCTTCCATAGAAACAGATTCTTCTTCAGCAATCTTCCGCACTAATGGAGATAAAAATTTCCCTAATGGAGTCCGGCTGTTAGACTGGGAAAAGCTTGCCTGATCAAGTTTCGTATGAGAGGTCTCTTCAATAATCTCAATGACTTCAGGCTCTTTTTTTTCTGAAGTAATTCTTTTTACCTCATCCAATACTTCCTGGCTGTCTTCCTGTGACTCTTCTTTATTATTTTCTAATATTAATAGGGGATCTCCAATTTTCGGGATATCTCCTTCCTTTAATAAAATCTCTACAATGGTACCTGATTCAGGTGCAGGTATTTCTGAATCGACCTTATCGGTAGCTACCTCTACTAAAGTATCATCTTCTTCAACATTGTCCCCAATATTTACCATCCATTTGGTTATTGTTGCCTCAATAATACCTTCCCCCATTCTTGGGAGTGTAATCTCTATTTTTGCCATAAAAGCCTTATTTAGTCTAAATAACAGTCAAAAGTACAAACTTTTTTAAAGATATCAATCATTTAACTTTCTTCGCGTCCTAAAATTCTAAAATTTTTTACAATTACAGATATATCATTGTAAATTCTGTAATTATTTGCATAATTCAAGTTTATCGATTCTGATGTTTCAGGTGTGTAATCTGAAGCATTAAACCCTTCCTGAGGCTTTAAAATGCCTGGCTTATTAGAGGGCAAGAATGTATTTTTCCCGTATTCACTCAAGGAGTAACCCACCCATGATCGGGAGCCTGAGAAAACTCTGTAAATGTTTCGTAGAAACCCAAGTGGATTTTTTTCAAAGAAAAAGATTAACGGATACATAATTAAAAATAGGATGGAGGCAACAATATCAAAAAGTCTTTTAATTCGTTTATTTTTCGGTGTGCTTATAACATTCAATTCAACAAAGTAGGGGTCCCCAATAGAATGTATTGTGTTGCTTCCAATTACTGAAAAACTTGATTCTGGCGCAATTTTAAATTCTACCTGACTTCTAGACATTTCAATCATCTTAGTAATAATTCCAGTGGCCGGAATATTCTTTGCACAAAAAATTATTTCATCGATTTTATTGATTAATACAATTTCCTCTAATTGATCAAATTTCCCTATATATTTGGATTTTAATTGTATCTCTGGTGGTGCTACAAAATCTATAGACTTCGGTTTGACATTTGTCTGAGATATTAAATTTGATATTCTCTCATTTTCGTTGTCTTCTCCTATAATCACGATTCTTTTGCCCGCTTTTTTATATACTTGAAAGTATCTGCTATTCAATCTATTTAAGATGATTCTAATGAGAGATGTTGACAGAATTGCCCAGGATGCTCCTACGAAAATTAGTGCTCTTGAAAATCTCAATTGTAGGGGTAATAACGCATAAATTATTAAGATTACCATTGTGCCAATTAAAATCCCGGAAAATTGTCTGAGTAGCCGATATGGTTTGTCGTATCCACCGTTTATATAACTTGAAAGGATCCAAATAATAATGTATGATGGGACCACATAGTGCAGAAACTCGTGAGGATAATGAGTACCATTAGCTAATTTCAAGCTTTCCCAAATAGGTGTAAATGTCAAGTAACCGAGATAGATTATTAGAATGTCAATTGCAGGTAATATTGCTTTTTTAATAGCTCTACTAAATATTGAAAGTGCTGCCCTGATGTATATAGCCAATCCAACAATAATGTTAAAAAAGCGGGTTTTTCTTCTTGAAAAATGTTTGTTTGCAAAGATTAGCATTGCCTTGTAAAACAATACAACATAATTCAAACTGCCTTTTTTAGTACTTTCCCCCTTATAATGGATGATGGCAGCTTCAGGATAGTAAAAATTCTTATATCCCCCAAGGAGTATTCGGTATGAAAGGTCAATGTCTTCACCATACATAAAGAAGTTTTCATCAAGTAAACCAACTTTGTCCAAGGCCTCCTTTCTAATAAACATGTATGCTCCAGGCAGGATATCCACTTCATGTATTTTATCAGGATTTAGATATCCAAGATTATACTCTCCAAAAGTTTTAGATTTCGGGAAAAGTTTTGAAAGGCCAAACATTTTGTAAAAAGCAACCGATGGCTTTGGAAGGGATCGTTTTGATTCAGGTAGAAATACTCCTTTTCCATCAATCATTTTAACACCCAGTGCACCTGCCTCTGAATGGCCTTGCATGAAGTTAATACATTTACTGAATGTATCTTCTTCCACAACAGTATCTGGATTAAGGAGAAGGATGTATTTTCCGTTGGCTATATTAATTCCCTGGTTTACTGCTTTTGAAAAGCCAGTATTTTGATTATTTTCGATAAGGATAAATTCGGAAAATTTCTCCTTGATCATTGTTGAGGATCCATCTACCGAGTTATTGTCGATGATGATTATTTCACTTTCAATCCCCAATAATGCCCTTTTACAAGATATCAGACATTGCTCAAGAAAATACTTTACATTAAAATTAACAATAATTACAGAAAGCTCCATTAGATAAATGGGTTTAGCTAAGCCAAAGATAATACAGATTCAAGAATTTCATAAAGAAAGAGAATCGGATAAGGGTGTACGATTAAGAATCGATTTTCCAAGGGTAATTTCATCTGCATATTCCAATTCATCACCAATAGACACACCTCGTGCCAGGGTAGTAATGGTTATGGAGTATTTACTAAATCTTTTAAAAAGGTAAAAGTTAGTTGTATCACCTTCCATGGTTGTGCTCAATGCCATGATAAGTTCTTTAACCTGCCCGCCTTTAATTTTTTCTTCAAGTATAGAGATCTCCAAATCATCAGGTCCAATTCCATCCATGGGAGAAATAATTCCACCCAGCACATGGTATATTCCTCTATATTGATGTGTGTTTTCAACTGCCATAACATCCCTGATATTTTCTACAATACATATTGTTTCATGGTCTCGGGACGGATTAGCGCAGATTGAACAAATTTCTGAATCTGAGATATTATTGCAACTTGTACAATAATGAATGTTCTCCTTAAGTTGGATGAAGGTATTTCCAAAATTTTTTACTTCCTCATCCTCCTGACGTAGAAGGGCAAGAACCAGGCGTAAAGCCGTTTTTTTCCCAATCCCAGGCAAACTAGCAAATTCGTTTACTGCGCTCTCAAATAGTTTCGATGAAAATTGTTCAAATGACATTTCCTTGTTTCTAATAGGGATTCAAAAGTAATACACCTGGTACGCTTATGCAATTTTTTAATTTAAATGTTTTTATTAACCTTGTGGACCCTTTGTTTTTAATTGAATTTTATGAGTCCACTTCTGGTTTTTAGCGTTATAGCAGGTTATTTTGCCCTGCTCATTATTATTTCCTACTTTACCTCAAAAGATTCCAGTAACGAGACTTTTTTCACAGGGAATAAGCAATCTCCCTGGTTTGTAGTTGCCTTTGGCATGATTGGCGCATCTCTTTCCGGGGTAACTTTTATTTCTATTCCAGGGGAGGTGGGAGCAATCATTTCGGCAGATGAACCAACATTTAAGGCCTTCTCTTACTTTCAACTTGTACTTGGTTATTTGTTGGGATATTTTGTTATTGCAAATGTACTAATGCCGATGTACTATAAGCTGCAACTTGTTTCAATTTATACTTACCTGGAGAAACGCTTTGGTTTAAAAACATACAAAACAGGATCTTTATTTTTTCTGATCTCCCAAACCATGGGAGCCTCCTTGCGGTTGTTTCTAGTTGCCGGAGTATTACAAATTGCTTTTTTTGATGCCTATGGCATACCTTTTTTCGTTACTGTATTAGTCACAATTCTACTAATTTGGATTTATACTTTTCGTTCAGGTATTAAAACCATTGTTTGGACAGACACTTTGCAGACGGCTTTTATGATGCTTTCAGTAATTACTACCATAATTATTATTGGTAAAAACCTTGATCTTTCATTTGATGGGATGGTTAGTACCATTCGAGAAAGTGAATTTTCAAAGATATTCGTTTGGGACTGGAAGAGTTCGAAGTTCTTTGTGAAACAGTTTTTCTCAGGTGCATTTATTGCTATAGTAATGACAGGCCTCGATCAGAATATGATGCAAAAGAACCTAACATGTCGAAACATTAAGGAAGCTAAAAAGAACATGTATTGGTTCAGTGGAATATTAGTACCGGTTAACTTTCTGTTTCTAAGTCTTGGCCTACTGTTATATGTATATGCCAGTCAAAAGGGGATTGAGCTGCCAGGGCGATCAGATGATCTTTATCCTATTTTGGCCCTTCGGCATTTTACACCTCTGGTTGGAATCATATTTCTGCTTGGCATTACAGCTGCAGCATTTTCGAGTGCCGATTCTGCACTTACTTCCCTAACTACTGCATTTTGTATTGATTTTTTAAACATTGATAGAAAACCCGAGAAAAAGCGTAAAAAAATCCGGTTGCTTGTACATATAGGATTTTCTTTCATATTGTTTTTAGTAATTATTGTATTTAGGATAATTAATGACGACAGTGTGATTACTGCTGTTTTTAAAGTTGCAGGATATACTTATGGTCCTTTGTTGGGCCTTTATACTTTCGGGCTATTTACCAGGTATAATGTGTATGATAAATGGGTACCTGTAATTGCCATAATGGCTCCTTTTCTTAGCCATATATTGAAAGTCTATTCTGCAGATATAATTCCTGGCTATAAAATGGGCTTTGAACTGTTAATCCTGAATGGTCTAATTACCTTTATCGGCCTGATGATTATAAGAAGAAGACCTGAAAAATAGACCTTAAGTTATTTATAATCTGGAAATTAATTATCAGACACCATATAAATCTTTTTTAATATTGAGTCATACTTTTTATAAACAAACTGACGTCTCAATTTAAAAACTTGTGATAATTCTCCCGTCTCCCTTGACCATTCCTCACAAACCAATCGGAATCTTTTTATTTGCTCATGAAAAGCAAGTTCTTTGTTGATTTCATTAACTTCCTTTTGATACCTGGCAATAACTTCAGGTATTTGTACCAATGATTTGTTGTCTCGGTATTTTACTCCGTGTATGGAGCACCAGTTATGAAGAAATTCAAAATTTGGGGCAATGAGAGCACTTGCAAATTTTTCATTTTCACCAACTACCATAAGCTGCTGAATAAAAAATGATTCCTTGAACTTATTTTCGACTACCTGGGGGGCAACATACTTCCCATTTGACAATTTGAATATTTCTTTTTTTCTGTCGGTAATCTTTAGATATTTTTCATTAACCATAATGCCAATATCACCTGTATGAAACCAGCCTTCTTCGTCAATAACTTCTCTGGTTAGCTCAGGCTTATTATAGTAACCTATCATTACATTCGGACCTTTACATAGAATTTCACCATCTTCGGCAATTCTAACTTCCACACCTTCAATTATCGGGCCAACAGTTCCTATTACAATTTCATCAGTTACTAAATTATTCACAGCTATTACTGGCGAGGTCTCAGTTAATCCATATCCCTCCAAAACTTTAATCCCAGCTGCCCAAAAAATAGTTGCGAGCCTGGGTTGTAGAGCGGCTCCACCGGATACAATAACATTAACATTTCCACCAAGGGCATCCCTCCATTTGGTGAAGATAAGTTTATCTGCAATTTTAAGTCTTAGCTTATAAAACCATGAATTTTGGCCATGTAATTCGAATTTATGTCCGAGATTCACGGCCCAGAAAAAGATTTGTTTTTTTATTCCCTTTAAATCTTTTCCTTTTCCAATAATACGATCATATACTGTCTCAAGTAGTCGAGGCACAGTAGAGAATAATTCAGGCCTTATGTCTTTCAGATCATTTACTATGGTTCCCATATTTTCTGCATAGTAAATACTCACACCCTTATACTGAAAATGATAATTAAGCATTCTTTCATAAATATGACATAGTGGGAGGAAGCTCAAGCATTTTGACTCCGGACCATTTGGATGTACAGGTGCTGTGGCTTTAGCATTGCTGACAAGGTTCGAATGATTTAGCATTACTCCTTTTGGGAATCCGGTTGTGCCTGAAGTATAGATAAGTGTAACAAGGTCTTCCGGTTTTATATTGTCTTTAATAGCAATGAGTTCTGCTTTGAATTTATCAGTGTTTTTTTTACCCAGATCGACAACTTCAATCCAATTTTTTACCCCTTCAACTTCATTTAAAGTAAATGTTTGCTCAATAGAATCAGCTTTATTAATTATGGGTTTAAGCTTTTCATATAAGCAGTTATCAGAAATAAAAATCAACCGAGGTTCTGCATCTTTTAAAATATACTCATATTCATCAGAAGATATAGTAGGGTATATAGGAACATGGATCATTCCCGCCTGGCTTATACCCATATCAATAAAATTCCATTCGGGCCTATTATTGGAAACAAGTGCAACTTTATCTCCTGGCTTTAGTCCCAGGGCTAATAGGCCATAGCTGAAGTTCATTGCCAATTCTTTTGCTTCATTGTTACTGTAAGTGACCCATTTCCTATCAACTTTTCCTGCAAACGCAATTTCCTTATTATATTTTTCTAATGACCAGTCCAGAAGATCAAATGTGCGTTTAAATTCCATGAGGTAAATTTTTAAGGTTTCTCAAATATATTAAAATTTGAGAATTTTTCGACTAAAGAATTAATTGGTTAAATGGAAATCTGATTAAAGGTCCTAAGGTGTTTTAATATAGATTGTTACGAAATTTGATATTTGCTTTGTTTTTCGACTACTGTCAATTCGAGTGTTTGTATTGGGACTATTTTATGCCAAAGTAATAATTAATTGTGTTTTTACTCTTCATAAAAGTTTTCAATAATATGCTGGTACTTATCGTGGATAAAAAAACGACGCAATTTCAAACTTTGTGAAAGCTCACCACTTTGAATAGACCAAACATCAGATACTAAATGAAACTTCTTTATCTGCTCATGCTTGCTAAAATTATTATTTAAGTCATTGATTTCCATCTGGAATATGTTTTTAACCTCCAATTGTTTGACTAATTTTTGCCAGTTTAGATTTTGTAAATCTGTACTTGACTGTATTCTTATTAAGAGATATTCAAAGTCAGGTTGAATTAGTGCACTAACAAATTTTCTACTTTCTCCTAAAACCACAATTTGTTCAATTAGTTGTGATTCTCTGAACAGGCTTTCAATTGCTTGGGGAGCTACATATTTCCCATAAGAAGTTTTAAAGATTGACTTTTTCCTACCTTTAATATATAGGAAGTTGTCTGATGAGATTTTTCCAATATCACCGGTATGAAACCAACCTTCCATATCGATTGATTTACTGGTTTCCTCCTTATCTTGATAGTAACCCAGCATAACATTTGGTCCTTTACACAAAATTTCACCATCTTCAGCAATCTTTATTGAAACATCGGGGATTGCAGGGCCAATGGACCCAATTCTTTTTTTATTTTCTCGGAAGGTATTCAATGTAACAAGAGGGGAGGTTTCTGTTAAACCGTAACCCTGGTATACAGGAAGTTTCGCAGTCCAGAAAAACCGCTCTATATTGGGATTTAACTTCGCACCACCACAACCAATAAATTTAATCTGGCCGCCTAATTTATTTCTAAGTTTTCGAAACACAAAAAAATCCGCAATTCCCCTTTTAATTGTAAACAAGGAAGAGTCCTTATGATTAACCGGGTATTCATTAATTAATTTGTTTGAAAATCTAAATATTTCTCTTTTAACAAGTCCTAATTCTTTTCCCTGGTCAAGATATAAGTTCCGAATTTTTTCGAGTACCCTTGGAACTGCGCAGAAACCTTCTGGTTTAATCTCTTGCATGTTCTCCAATATTTTCGGAATACTTTCGGCATAGAAAATACGACAGCCAGAATATTGGAATTGATAGTTAGAGGTTCTCTCGTAAATATGACTCAGTGGAAGGAAACTTATTGCTTTATCTTTATAAGTCAATGGTTGTAAGTAAGACGCTGATATTAAATTGCTAACAAGGTTAGTGTGACTCAATAACACACCTTTGGGTTGCCCTGTTGTTCCAGAAGTGTAGAGGAGAGTAACAGGGTCACTATCCTGGATTTTCAGCTTTGCGTCCTCTAAATTCTGTTGGGTTTTACTATAAAGTTCCTTGCCATATTTTATTATCTGACTCCAGGGAGTTATCCCATCAATTCTTTCAAAACTAAATACTTGTTTAATAGATGAAGAATTCTCAAGGGCCAATAAGATATCCTTATATGTTTTATCGTCCGAAACAAATACGTATTTGGCTTGTATTTGATCGAGTATGTATTTTAGTTCGCTCCCGCTAATGGATAAATGAATGGGCACATGTATTATACCAAGTATACTCATTCCAATATCTACGAAATTCCATTCCGGAGAATTATTTGTGAATGTGGCGATTCTGTCTCCCTTTTTTAAACCCAGAGACATAAAATAGGCTGCTACAAAATTAGAATACTCATAATATTCTTTCGTGGAGTAGCTGATCCATTTACCATTTTTTTTAATCGAAAATATATCCTTCAATGGATAGTTCTCCAAACAATATTTTGGTATTTCGAAAATTTTTGAAATCATTGGTCAAAGCCTAATTCTATTCTTCTAAAGATATTAATAATGAAACAATCAATAAAATTAAATGCGAATATATTCATATTCAATAATATTGGAATCCCTTAAATGATAAGTAATTGGAGTTTTACTACTAAGAAACCTTGTCGAGGAAGATAGTTTTTGCCTGATTTAGGGCTTTCTCAATCCCATCAGGATTTCTGCCTCCGGCTGTGGCCAGGAAGGGCTGACCACCGCCACCACCATGAATTTCGCGGGAAATGCTTCTGATTATTTCACTGGCATTTAGCTCTTTGTCCTTAACCAAATTATCAGATAGAATTATGACCAGATGTGCCTTTCCATTTATGTTAGAACCCAGAGCACAGTATAGGTTTTTCACTTCCGTTCTTAACTGAAAAGCAAGATCTTTTAATTCATCGGGGGAGGAGACAGGTACTTTTTCGATGATATAAGAGAAATCGTTTATCGTCTTAATTTTGGCATTAAGAAGGCTTTTCTTCAAGTTTTTTAGCTGTGCTTTATTATGATTTTCCAGACTGATTCTTAGTTTCTGGTTCTCCTCTGAAAGGTCTAAAACAGCCTTTTCAATATTTTTTGGGCCCTTTAAGATTCTACTTATATTATTTAGCTGCCTTTGTTGTAATAAAACTACGTTCTCTACAACAGAACCAGTTATGGCTTCAATTCTTCTTATTCCTGCAGCGATGGAAGATTCTGAGATAATTTTCAATAAACCAATCTGACCTGTAGATTTTACATGAGTTCCACCACAAAGTTCAATTGAATTACCAAATTTAATGACCCGAACATCATTCCCGTATTTTTCACCGAATAATGCAAGGGCTCCCATATCTATAGCTTCGGGTAGGGCGATTGATCTGAATTCTTCAAGTGAATAGTTTGCACGGATATCTGAGTTTACCAGTTTTTCAATTTTCTCAATCTGTTCTTCGCTGAGTTTTTCAAAATGACTGAAGTCAAACCTCAAGTATTCATTGTTTACCAAAGATCCTTTTTGCTCAACATGTGAACCCAAAATATCCCGAAGTGCCTTATGCAGGAGATGTGTAGCGGAATGGTTATTTTCAGTATCTCTTCTCTTATTCAATTTTACTTTAGCCTTAAAAACTTTTTCAGGCTGTAATGGTAACTTTTTTGAAATATGGATTATTAGCTCATTTTCTTTTTGGGTGTCAATAATTTCGATTGTTTCATCAGAAGATTCTATTATTCCTGTATCACCAATCTGACCGCCACTTTCAGCATAAAATGGAGTATTGTTAAAAACAAGATGATAATAATTTTTACCTTGCTTATTTACTTTTCTGTATTTAGCAATTTTGATCTCAGATTCAATATGGTCGTATCCCACAAAATCCTCTTTATTATTCGCTTTCTGAAGCTCAACCCAATCTTCTGTATCCAGCACTGCAGCATTTCGAGAACGAGATTTTTGGATCTCCATATTTTCTGCAAATTCCTTTTTATCTACCTCTAATCCAGATTCTTGTAGAATAAGTTCAGTTAAGTCAATTGGAAATCCGTAGGTGTCATACAGTATGAATGCTGCTTCACCACTGACCATTGTTCTTTTTTCATCTATTGTTTTTGTTATAAGGTTTTCTAGCAGTTTTATTCCAGTGGCTAGAGTTTTTAGAAAAGTATTTTCTTCCTCTTGAATAACTTTTGAAATAAGATTTGATTGAGCCTTCAGTTCAGGAAATGTTTCACCAAGATTGTCAGATAAAATGGGAACAAGTTTATAAATGAAGGCATGGTCCTGACCTAGAAAGGAGTACCCATATCTAATGGCTCTACGAAGAATTCGCCGAATCACATAACCAGCCTTGTTGTTAGAAGGAAGTTGTCCATCAGCGATTGAAAATGCAACAGCTCTCAGATGATCAGAAATAACCCGCATGGCAATATCCTCTTCTTCGTTAACACCATAAGTTTTTCCTGATAGCTTCGCAACTTCCTGAATTATAGGCTGGAAAACATCGGTATCATAATTTGAGGTTTTTCCCTGAACTACCATACAAAGTCTTTCAAATCCCATCCCTGTATCAACATGTTTTTCAGGGAGTAATTCTAGTTTGCCAGATGATAGTCGGTTGTAATGAATAAAAACAAGATTCCATATTTCAATTACCAGAGGGTGGTCTTTATTTACCAGGTCCTGACCCTGAATTTCTTTTCTATCCTCCTCTGATCTCAGGTCAATGTGAATCTCAGAACAGGGACCACAAGGACCAGTGTCTCCCATCTCCCAGAAATTATCCTTCTTGGAACCATTGAGGATTTGGTCTGGCTTTAACAGTGAATTCCAGTATTCTGCAGATTCATTATCTCTTGATAAATCATCGGCTTCATATCCTTCGAAAACAGTTGCATAAAGTCTGTTCTTTGGAATTCCGAGTACTTCAACCAGGAATTCAAAAGCCCACTCAATGGCTTCCTTCTTAAAATAATCTCCAAATGACCAGTTTCCAAGCATCTCAAACATGGTGTGGTGGTAGGTGTCGTGTCCAACCTCCTCGAGGTCATTATGTTTGCCAGAAACGCGGAGGCATTTTTGGGTATTGGCAACACGATTTTTTGCCGGCTGATTGTTACCCAGGAAAATGTCTTTGAACTGATTCATCCCTGCATTTGTGAACATTAATGTAGGATCATTCTTGATGACCATGGGTGAGGAAGGAACAATTTGGTGTTCCTTTTCTCTAAAAAAATCTTTAAACGCGTTTCTTATATCTGAACTATTCATTTTATTTGCAAACATTTTCTAACGTTTTACGTATTCTTCAAGAGAGTTGGATCATTCATCAAAATAGTTTGTAAAATTAGTTTTTTTCAGTTAGTTTTATAATCTTTCTTTTAAAACAGGAAGTAAATTTATGGTAAAAGAGAAGTTTAAGTTCAATCCCGAATCATTGAAGTATGATAAGGTCGATTTGAACACTAGTGATAGGTTACTCAAAGTATTAGGGTATTTTGCAGGAAGTTTATTAATGGCTGTACTTTATATTTTAGTTTTTTCTCATCTTTTTGGAACACCTAGCGAGCGTAAATTGAGGCGTGAAAATCGTCAGTTACAATCTCAATATGAAATGCTAAATGAGAAAATGAACCAGATGAAGGCTGTCCTGGCTGACCTGGAAGAAAGGGATGATAATTTATATAGAACTGTTTTTGAAGCCGAACCAATTTCAAGTGCCGTTAGGATTCAAGGAGTTGGTGGAGTTGATAGGTATAATGAACTCGAAGGTTTTGATAATTCAGACCTGGTAATTGAAACATCAGAGCAGCTCGATGCTCTTTCGAAAAGAATTTATGTACAATCAAAATCATATGATGATTTGATTAATATGGCTATGAATAAAGAAGCCATGGTGTCAAGTATTCCAGCTATTCAGCCAATCTCAAATAAAGACTTAAAAAGAACCGCTTCAGGTTGGGGTTGGAGGATACACCCAATCTATAAAATTCGTAAGTTTCATTATGGAATGGATTTTACAGCACCCACTGGGACAGAAGTCTATGCTACCGGTGACGGTAAAGTTGTTGAAACTTCAAGGTCAAGGCGTGGATATGGAAATAAAATGGTTATTGATCATGGATATGGGTATAAAACCTTATATGGTCACTTAAATAAATTTAATGTAAAAAGAGGACAGAAAGTAAAAAGAGGAGATGTCATTGCATTTGTTGGAAATACCGGAGTATCAACTGCCCCACATCTTCATTACGAAGTGCGTCAGAATGGGAAGCTGGTGAATCCTCTTAATTTCTATTTTAACGATCTAACCGGCGATGAGTATGAGAGAATGATTGAGATATCTTTAAATAGTGGGCAATCATTTGACTAGATATTGATACCTGATAACAGGGTTTAAAATATTAAAGAATGGGTTTTTCTTAGTTGAAGAACCCATTTTTTTGTGACATTTTATGTGAAATTCTTTTCACTATATGCATTGTCTTCTTTTGTAAAAAATATTCTTTGTAAAATTTGGATTATTTGCTAATTTAGTGTCCGTTAGTGCATTTATCTTATATAAAACTTTAAATATGCCTTACAAAGAAAAAAAAATTGAAAAATTGTATTATTCAATAGGTGAAGTAGCTGATATGTTTAAGGTGAATACTTCCTTAATCAGGTATTGGGAGAAGGAGTTTGATATTATTCGTCCAAAAAAGAACAATAAAGGAAATCGGCTTTTTACTCCTGAGGATATTGATAATTTTCACATAATTTATTACCTGGTGAAAGAAAGAGGCATGACACTTAAGGGTGCTAAAAAGAAAATGTCAGAAAACAAAGAAGATACGGTTCAGAATTTTGAAGTAGTGAAATCATTGCAGAACATTAAAGAAACGCTGCTTGAAGTAAAAGAAATGTTATAATTCTATGATTGTTTAGAATGAAAATAATTGAAATCATCAAGCATTTGGAGGATATTGCTCCTCTGTCATTTCAGGAATCATACGATAATTCAGGCTTACTAATTGGAGGCGCTGATAATGAGATAAGTGCGGCCTTGCTAACGCTTGATGTTACCGAGGAAGTATTGGATGAGGCTATTCGAAAGAAGGCAAATCTGATCATAGCACATCATCCAATTATTTTTAAGGGGATTAAGAAACTCATTGGTAGTAATGAAGTTGAAAGAGTTATCTTAAAGGCCATTAAGGAAAATATTGCAATTTATGCGGCTCATACCAATATGGACTCTGTTTTAGTAGGAGTTAATTCCTACATATGTAAGGAGCTTGATTTACGGAATATACAGGTATTAAGACCTATGGGACATGCTCTGTTAAAACTGGTAAGCTTTGTTCCTGAAGCAAAGTTGGATGAAGTACGTAGGGCAATTTTTGAGGCTGGTGCAGGAAGCATAGGTAATTACAATAATTGCAGTTTTAGTTTGAATGGTACAGGTAGTTTTCGAGGGGGAGAGAACACAAATCCATTTGTAGGTGAAAAAGGAAAACTGCACCAGGAGAAAGAGGTAAGACTGGAAACTATTGTTCCAAGGCATTTAAAAAAACCTGTTGTGCAGGCTCTGCTAGAAGCTCATCCTTATGAAGAAGTGGCCTATGATTTGTATCCATTGGAAAATGATTATGAACATGCTGGAATGGGGGTCATAGGGGAATTATCAGATCAAATGGATGAAAAAGAGTTTCTAGGGAGCTTGAAGAATAAACTCAACCTGAAGATGATTCAATATTCTCCCTTTACCGGAAAGATGGTTAATAAGGTAGCGATTTGTGGAGGAGCAGGAAGTTTTTTACTTGATGATGCAATTAGAGCTGGAGCTAATGTGTTTATATCCGGAGATTTCAAATACCATGAGTTTTTTAGAGCAGAAAAGAAAATCTTGATTACAGATATTGGTCATTATGAAAGTGAACAACATGTGAAACAGATATTTTATGATTTACTTAGTGAAAAATTTCCTACCTTTGCATTTCAAATTTCGGAGATAAATACTAATCCGGTAAATTTAATTTAAGATATGGCAAAAAAAAGGAGTGCTCCCGAAAAAACAGAGATTACTGTTGAAGAGATATTGAGGGCTTTATATGAACTTCAACTTGTTGATTCATCGGCGGATAAAATCAGGATACTTAGAGGAGAATTACCACTTGAAGTGCAAGATCTGGAAGATGAGATTGCAGGCTTAGAGACTCGGATCTCAAATTATGATAATGATATCAAGGAAATTGAAGAGTCGGTAGCTAAAAAGAAAAATGAAATTAAAGATGCTGAGGTTCTCATCAAGAAATATGAAGAACAGCAAAAAAATGTTCGGAATAATAGGGAATATGACTCGCTTTCAAAAGAAATAGAGTATCAAACACTCGAAATTGAACTTTGTGAGAAAAGAATAAGGGAGTTCAATACTCAAATGACTGAGAAAAAACAAACTCTCGATGAATCGAAAGTTTTTTTTGACGAGAGAAACGGTGATCTAGATGCGAAAAAAGGTGAACTGGATGAGATAATCGAAGATACAAAAAAGGAAGAAAAAGAGCTTGTTGATAAATCTAAGGAATTACAATTGGTGATCGAACCCAGGTTGTTGACAGCCTATAAGAGAATTCGGGACAATGCTCGTAATGGCTTAGCAGTGGTGACAATTAAGCGGGATGCATGCGGTGGTTGCTTTAATAAAATACCTCCACAAAGACAGTTAGATATAAAATCAAGAAAAAAAATCACGGTATGTGAATATTGTGGAAGGATATTGGTTGATGACGAGATAGTTGATGTGGAAGAATAAAGCTTTGATATAAAGATATTAAGAAAAGCAGCCTATAGGCTGCTTTTTTATTTGAAAAATAATACGATTGAAAGGACTCCTTTATAAATAGTTTTAAAAGATCGATTATTAACCTACCAGGATCCGCCTGCACCTCCTCCACCAAATCCTCCACCGCCAAACCCGCCAAAGCCACCTCCACCGCCAAATCCTCCAAAACTACCTCCGCCAGACGAAAAGTTTCCATAACTACCTCTATGTGCCATGCCTGTAGCGCTGCCCAAAAGAAAAGCAGTCCAAAAAGGGATCTTTTTCCCAACAGAATATTGCTTAGCTCTACTTGCTCTTGATATTAGGGAGACTATGATAATAACAAAGAATAGAACAATAATTCCTGCCCCTGGGCCTGAACTAGGTTCTGTGGCTTTAGAATAATCATCTGCAGTAAACTCTCCCTCTGCAAGGGACATAATAGTATTGGTAGCATCATCAAGGCCTTTAAAGTACCCCCCAATTCTAAAATTCGGTAGTATTTCTGCCTCAATAATACGCTTGGTAATGGCATCGGGAATAGCTCCTTCTAGACCATATCCAATAGCGATAAATACTTCCCCTTTTTCATTTTCTGCTGATGGATTTACCAGAATTAAAACTCCATTATCCTTGTCTCCTTGCCCAATTCCCCACTTTTCACCTAAGCGAAAAGCATAATCACTCTTATCATATCCATTTAAGGTTGATACAATTACAATAGTAATCTGGGTAGAAGTTTCTCGGTTAAATTCTACAAGTTTTCTTTCAAGTGATATTACCTCATTTGTTTTAAGAAACCCAACATAATCATTAACCAATCGTGGTGGGCTGGGGGGATCAGGAAAATCCTGGGATTGACCTGGATATATTAATAAGGATAAAATAATGACAAAAAATAACTTGATAGTTTTCATTTTATATAGAATAATTACTATTTCTCTCCAAAAGAAATTTCATCTGATAATTCATTCACATCATCATTCTGATATGGGAAATTCACTTTTAAGGCTTCTCCTATCATTTTAATTCCTATAATAAGTCCCTCAGTAAACTTTTGTTCACGAAACAAGATGAGCATTTCTTCCTTAATTTCATCCCAAAAGGTCTCTGACGTAACCTGATTAATACCCACATCACCCAGGATAGCAAATTTCCTATCATCAACGGCAAGATAAATTAGAACACCATTCCTGAGCTTGGTTTCGTGCATATTTAATTTCTCAAAAAAATAAGCAGCATGATCAAGCACATCTTCCTTGCATTTTGACTCAATATGAACTCTAATCTCGCCTGAAGTGTTTGTTTCAGCTTCTTTTATTGCTCTTAAAATGAGAACTTGTTCTTCCGGTGTAAAAAATTTCGATGGGTCCATTTTTAAAATTCAACTTTTGGAACTTCTTTTGCTGAATCTTCAGCTTCGAAGTAAATTTTCTTATCAAAGCCAAATATTTTTGCAGCAATCAAGGCAGGGAAACTTCGAATATAAGAGTTATAAGTTTGAGTGACTTCATTAAATTTCCTTCTCTCAACAGAAATCCTGTTTTCCGTACCCTCAAGCTGGGATTGTAATTCAAGGAAATTCTGGTTAGCCTTTAGATCTGGATATCGCTCTACCACTACCATTAATCTTGATAGAGCTGAAGTTAGACCATTTTGAGCAGCTTCAAAATTTTGAATAGCTGCTGCGTCAAGATTACTGGGGTCAATTTGTACAGAAGTAGCTTTTGATCTGGCTTCAATTACTTCTGTTAGTGTTGACTTTTCAAAATCGGCATATCCCTTCACAGTGCTTACCAAATTTGGAATAAGGTCGGCTCTTCTTTGATAGGAATTTTCAACCTGAGCCCACTGAGAAGTAACTGCTTCATCCATCGATACCATTTTATTGTATCCACAACTTGATAAAAAAGGAATCAGAATTAAGAACCAGAATTTTCGTAATAGGGGGATTGCAGTTTTCATTTTTATAGTTTTAAGGTTATTGGCTCAAAGTTAGGAAATATAGTAATTCCTGCAAATACAAGTTAAAATTAATATGAATAGTCACACAAATTTTTTGGAGACTAATAGGAGGGTTTCGATTGAAAATGAAAAAAACTGGAATAAAAATTTCGGGGAAATTTCTTAATAAAAGCATTATGCAAACGAGCTCGGTTATTATAATCTTTCGTTTGTGTTTCAATTTGTATTTTGATGTCTAAAAGGCTTTCCAGGTAGTTGTTGATTTCTTTTGAGTTTTTTGTTGAATGAACCCTAAAATAACTTAGCACTTTATCCACTTTTTCTAATAATTCAATCTGCACAAAAAGGTTATTGTTAAATATTTCAAAATCAACCATATATATGTCGTCTACTTCTGGCAATTCTGGCAAGGAATTCAACTGAAGTGAATCGAAAAGCTTGGGAAATTCGGTTGCCAGGGATCCTTCCATCTCCAAAAGGATAGCATTTGTTTCTTCAAAACTGGAATTAAGCTTTAAATAGATTTTGTCAACCTCATGTCCGGATTCCTGCATTTTTTTTATTGTAGATTTTACTGCCATAAATCCGAGGATTGATAATGCAATAACCAATAGATACAGGATGCGGGAACCTTTCATGCAACGATTAAAAATTGAGTATGCAAAAATACAGATAATTCTACTTAGTTATCACAATGATACATGTGAATAATACAAATTTAATATGGTTAATTACATTTCAGAATGTATTTTTGCATGGATCTATAACGGAAAAAATTTCTTAGAATGAAAAATGATTCCTTAGAGAATTTCAAGAAAACCATCAGGCAAGGAATACCAAAGAACCTTCCAGATCCCAAATCATGGGATACAAATGTGAGCCATGCACCGGCCAGGGCTGATTTATTGTCAAAAGAAGAGAAAAAACTGGCCTTAAAAAATGCGTTAAGGTATTTTGATAAAAGGCATCATGATACATTGGCAAAGGAGTTTGCTCAGGAGCTAAAGGATTATGGCAGAATTTATATGTACAGGTTCAGACCAGATTATGAGATTACAGCCCGATCTTTAAATGAGTATCCTCATAAATCAGTTCAGGCGGCTTCAATTATGTTAATGTTGAGCAACAATCTTGATAATGCGGTGGCTCAGCATCCTCATGAATTGATAACCTATGGAGGGAATGGAGCTGTATTTCAGAATTGGGCACAATACCTGATTACCATGAAATACTTATCGGAAATGACTGATGAACAAACACTGGTTTTGTATTCAGGTCATCCTTTAGGACTCTTTCCTTCTCATAAAGATGCTCCCCGAGTGGTAGTTTCCAATGGGATGGTTATCCCAAATTATTCCTCAAAAGATGATTGGGAAAGATTTAATGCTTTGGGCGTAAGTCAGTATGGTCAGATGACAGCTGGTTCTTTCATGTATATTGGGCCCCAGGGAATTGTCCACGGTACTACCATAACTTTACTAAATGCCGGAAGAAAAATATTAAATGAAGGTGAGACGGACCTGAGAGGAAAGTTATTTGTAACCTCTGGCTTAGGTGGAATGTCAGGAGCACAGCCTAAAGCAACAGTAATAGCAGGTGCCATATGTGTAATTGCAGAACTAAATCCAAAAGCCACTCTCAAAAGGCATCAGCAAGGATGGGTAGATGAGGTCTATGAGGATTTGGATGAAATTATTCTTCGAATCAAAAAAGCAAGACTGGACAAGGAATCAGTTTCAATAGCCTATCAGGGCAATATTGTTGACCTGTGGGAAAGAATGGCCCAGGAGAATATGAAAGTAGATCTGGGGTCAGATCAGACTTCTCTCCATAATCCATGGGCAGGAGGATACTACCCAGTGGGATTAACTTTCGAGGAATCAAATAATATGATGGCTGAAGATCCTGGTTTGTTTAAGGCAAAGGTGAAGGAATCGCTTCGTCGTCAGGTTATAGCAATAAATACCTTGGCCGAAAATGGAATGTATTTTTTCGATTATGGAAATGCTTTTCTTCTTGAGGCAGGTAGGGCAGGGGCAGCTATTTTTAAGACTGGGTCGACATACAAGTATGCCTCGTACGTCCAAGATATTATGGGCCCCATGTTTTTCGATTACGGATTTGGTCCATTTCGATGGGTTTGTACCTCTTCCGATCCAAAAGATCTTGAATTAACAGATCAGATTGCCAGAGATACTCTAATTGAAATAGAAAAAAACGCTCCCGAAGAAATCAAAGGCCAGTTGAACGATAATATTCATTGGATTACTGAAGCGGGTAGAAACAAATTGGTTGTAGGTTCGCAAGCCAGAATATTATATGCTGATTGTGAGGGAAGAGTAAAAATTGCCGAAAATTTCAATAAGGCCATAAAAGAGGGGAGAATTTCAGCTCCGGTAGTTCTAGGTCGCGATCACCACGATGTCTCTGGAACTGATTCACCTTTCAGAGAAACCTCAAATATTTACGATGGATCTAGCTTTACAGCCGATATGGCCATTCAGAATGTTATTGGCGATGCTTTTAGGGGTGCTACCTGGGTTTCGATACACAATGGGGGCGGTGTTGGATGGGGTGAGGTGATTAATGGTGGTTTTGGCATGGTTTTAGATGGTTCTGAGGATGCAGACAGACGATTAAAGTCAATGCTCCTGTGGGATGTTAATAATGGAATTGCAAGACGCGGTTGGGCCAGAAACGAGGAAGCCATTTTTTCTATTAAGCGCGAGATGGAAAGAACACCTTCTTTAAAAGTTACTTTACCGAACCTTACAGATGATGAATTGCTAAAGAATGTTGCTGATGAAACCTGGAAATAGGAAATTACATATTTACCGCACAATACTTATGAGATTGGCATTTGCTTCATTTATTGGCATACCCTTGTTTGTTTTTCAGGCATGCGAAGGCTTTGGCGATAATTATGAAACCGTTGATGGGGTATGGCAGGTAAATGAAAATAGTAAGGATTTTGGATATCAGGCCTACGAGGTAATGATTTCCTATGCTGCGAAAGACAGCAGTCAAATTGAGATCAGAAATTTTTATAATCTGGGGTCAGGAATTATGGTCGTAGCCGATATTGATTTTTGGGATGTGTCTTTACAACATTCTGCTGGGGGCTTTAGCTTTATTGGAACCGGGATCATTTCTGGTAATATGAAGCAAATAGATTTGGCCTATACTGCTAATGATGGCTCCGGCAGTGTGGATGAAGTAACAGCTACCTATACCAGGTAAAGCACTTTTTCAATTACTAGTCCCCAAAAAAAATATCATATGGCTTTTTAATTATTTCTTGGAGTTCCCCTAGTCCAATATTCCTGCTTTTCCTGATAATCTCCTGTCCATCCATATATACAAGAACAGTTGGAACGGCAAAAATTGATTTCTGACCAGATATTTCTGGTGTTTTTCGGATATCGATATAATACATTTTTATTTTAGGAAAATTACTATCCAGAAGTTCAAAAACTTTAGGCTTTAAAGCCTTGCATACATTGCAATCATCGTGTGAGAAATAAAATAATGAGGCTGCTTTTTCCTGGCAAATTTCCTGGAATTCTAACTCAGAATGAATTGTCTCAATCATCGATATAGTTTTGGTAGGAACCGGTTTGCAACATAATTAACATGCAAGCTTCAATAACCTTAATACCTGCTTTCTCAGCTATTACTTCCAAATCAGGGTTCTCGGTACCTGGATTAAAAATAATTCGCCTTGGATTTAAATTGATGATATAGTCATAATAATCGACTTGTCTTTCAGGTCCCAGGTATAGAGCAAATGTGTCAACATCCTCAATATGAGGTTTGCCCTTAAGAATTGGAATGTCTAAAATATTTCCTTCCCGAAATCCAATGGCGGTTACAGGGATATTATGAAGTTTAAGTTCTACAACAGCTTTATAAGAAAACCTATGCGGTTTGGGGCTGGCCCCCAGAACAACAGTCCTTTCCATTAGGCATGATCTAACTCAGGGTGAATATATTTTGCAAATTAATTAGCTTCGCTTAATTTTTGTTTAAAAGCGCTACTGCCTTGGCTGAAATACCCTTTTTTTCACCAACAAAACCAAGTTTTTCAGTAGTTGTAGCTTTAACAGAAACTCGTCCTATCTCTATTTCCAATACTTTAGAAAGAGTTTCCCTCATTGCAAAGATATGACTTTTAACCTTTGGCTCCTGTAAACAAATGGTAGAATCAATATTTTCGATAGAATAACCAGCTTTATGAATTATTTGACAGGTTTTGTTCAGCAATACTTTACTGTCGATGTCTTTGTATTGTGCATCGTTATCAGGAAAGTGAGTTCCAATATCTCCTAGAGCAGCTGCGCCTAGAAGGGCATCTATTATAGCATGGATTAATACATCACCATCAGAATGTCCAACTGTACCAGTACTGTGAGGAATTACTATTCCTCCGAGACACAAGTCATAGCCTGCTTCAAGCCGGTGAACATCGTAGCCGATTCCGATCCTGAAAGCCATTATTGACTTGCATTGCTTTTACCTGCTGAATCAAAATCAAAGGCCAATGAGAACCGTAAGGTATTTGATAGTGGGTGGTTATGTTGTATAGGAATTAGATAGGCAAAGTCGAGGGAGAAAATATTAAGTTTTAAGCCAAGGCCAACTGTAAAGAACTTTCTGTTACCCTTGTTTTCATTTTCGTGAAAGTAACCACCGCGAATGGCAAATACCTTGTTGTACCAATACTCTAAACCAATTGAAAAAGCAATTTCTTGCATTTCCTCCTTGAATCCTCCTGGAGCATCATAAAATGATTGAAACATTCCTACCGGAACGGAAACATTTGGATCCATTCCAGCCTCTATGATTTGGTCTCCATTTTGTACTACATCTCCACTGGGTAATGTATCACCAGGTTGATAGTAAAGTGGTGGAGTAGGAACTAAAAGCTTATTAATATCGGCATGAAATCCTATTGAGTTAAATTCATCAATATCAAGTTGAAATACACCTCCAATTCTAAGGTTGGTGGGTATAAAATCCGGATCCTGATCATCGGTATATGAGATTTTCATTCCAATATTTGAAATATTAACACCGAAACCGGCATTACCTCCCATTCCAGATATTGATATTGGATGATTGTAATAGGTTGAAACATCAGCTGCTACTGAATGACCTGGTTTTGTTTCAGCACCTCCCACAGTCTGTCCACCTGTTAGGTTTGAATAGATATATCGAAATACCATACCACCGGAAATATACTCTGAAAAGGCTCTTGAATATCCAACATCAATTGCAAATTCATTAGGATTGAAATTCATGGTAGTATTCCCATAAATATCAGTAAAAGTAATATCTCCAAGAGAAAAATATACCAATGAAGCACTAATAACTTGTCTTTGATCTATACGGTAGTAACCAGCTAAATAGGCCAGGTTAATGTCTCCGATTAAATTTCGAAGCCAGGGAGAATAGGATAGACCTACACCGCCATTTCCATCCATAAATGCAAATTTTGCCGGATTCCAGTGTTGTGAACTTACATCGGGTGAGGTGGCTGCCCCAACATCACCCATACCACCAGATCTTGAATCAGGAGCGATGGTAAGAAAAGGAACAGCCGTTTGAATAGCATTTAGCTGCGCCTTAAGGCTTGTACTGAAGGCTGTTACAATTATTATAACTAATATAATCTCTCTTCTTCCTCTAATCATTTCAAATAAATTTTGTGCAAAAAGGCACTGTTATCTTATTTTTACCATTTTACTGGAAATAACTGAAATAGTTTCATCAGGAGCCTTAATTTGAATCTGATAAAAATATATTCCAGAATCAACATAACCCCCGTTATCATTTTTACCATCCCATTCAATAGGACCGATATGATATCCTGCGGAATAATAACGTTCTTTGATCGTCTTTATTATTTTACCAGTTAAATTATATATGTAAATTGCTATATCCAACTCACTGTCAGGCATATTGTGCTCCATTGAAAAGGAGGTTCCATCGGTAAAAGGATTGGGATAGCTGATCAGATTTGTTACCACTGGTTCAGGATTAAGAAGGACCTTAAATTCTATACTAGCGGAGGAAGAATTGTTGTAAATATCCCAGGCTTTAAGGCTCAATGTATGCATCCCCTCCGAAAGTTGAGACATAGGATAAAGCACGCTTCCGCTTTGGTAACTATCCAGGTCTGATTTATAATAATTATTGAGAATTATGGGTAAATTGGAATTCCCATCAAGTACTGCCACCATATCATGTCCAATGCCGGTACCAAGAGTATTTATACCAGATTCGTCATAAATTAATGCAAAAATGGATGGATTTGCATCAGCTATTCCTCCTGAGATAAATAAAGTGTCATTAAGAAATAATCGAATCTCCGGACCTGAAGTATCCAAGCTGGCGGAGTCAGAATAACCTCCTACAATGATATCTTCATAATAGCCATGAGCATCAATTTCTTCTTCATCTGCTTTAAAATAATAACTGATTTTTCCATTGCCAGTTTTAAATGATATATCTTTTGGAATGGTAAATGTAGTATTGAATCTGCCATTTTTAACAGTTGACTTTCCTTTATACAAAACTTTATCCCTTACCTCAAACTCCATTACAGGGGTGCCATCATTACTCAATGTCTTTACGGTTGATTTCTTGTCAAATACAATAGGTTCAACGACTCCCGATAAGCTACTCAAGGCATTCCCGGACAGATCTGCAATATATCCAGAAGCTGAATATTGCCCCAGGGCTTTTAGTGTATCGGTGAATTCACCGGCAGCTTGTCCGTTTATGGAATCAGTAATAATAAACTGTTCAGGGTAAGTTAAGGATAGGGCTGGGTCACCAAGCAAAGTAAAGTTACGTTTATTGATTCCTGACCCAGACTCATTTTTGGTCATTCGTAGGACATCCCCTAACCTGAGCCTGTTTCCATCAGCATCATTCTCAAAAATGTGTTTATAGAAATTTCTATTTAGAACAAAATTTGGACTGGAGTATACTAGCCTTGTTGTTGTAAGAAGACCAATTCCTCCACCCTCAGAACTAAGCAGGACCAATTCTCCGGCAGAGGTAATCCTGTTTATATCTCCATAAATATCTCTGTCAATATCATCAAACCGACTGAACTCGCAAGTGGCTGTAACAAATAGAGGTAATTTGTTCTTATTGGTCCACGATTGAATATCATTTATCCCCAGAATATTTTCATGTGCCAACCCGCGTTCATTACCATGTCCAGTATAATTGAAAATAAGGATACCATTTCGAATATCTTCATTAATGGCTGCGTTTACATCGGGATAAGATTCGCCACTGGGTGTCGTTACCTGAACATAGCTGTCTAGGAAAATTTTATGAATATTAAAGGCGCCATATTCCGATTCAACATAATTTGATAAGATATCAGCATCTCTCATATGGATGTTATTGTCCTCGTCATCAGCTACAAAGCAAATTTTGTTTCTCCACTCCCCAAAAGCATCTTCAGCATTGTAAGTAATAATTTTATCCACCATTTCGACAGCTTCCCCTACAGTATTTATAGGAATTCTGCCAATCCCTATATCTACCAGGCCAGCTGCCCCTCCCTCAAACTCATCCAGTAATCCATAAAAATCATCTGTTACATATGATTGGGTAAATATTAACGAATTTTCTGACTGGTAGGTTGGGATTTTATTGGTATTGTTTTCATGGTTCGATTTGTTATCAAAGGAACCATCACCAAAAAGAAGCAAATACTTCGGCAATCTACCAGTGGAAGCTTTATCATAGAGAATCTTCATGTAATTTCTAATGGCACCGACATCTCTTGCCCCAGAAGAGAACTCATTATAAACCTCGATTGTACTCACTACAGCAACAGATAACTGATCATTGCTTATATGAAAACTAGCCAGTCTGTTTGCTTCTTCAAGAAATTCAGTTGGCGAAACGATAAGCAAATCTATATCCTCCAACGAAACCAGGTTTTGGTTTGGTAAATTTTCCTCAATAATTTCAGGGCTTTTAAAACCAGCTGGATCAGCGATGATAAATTGACGTAGGGAATCCGTCTCAGCAATAAAGCTTACATTGTTTCCTTCGACATTAAGCAGAATTCTTTTGATATTATAAATGTCAGTTACATCCCAAACAAGTCCATTGTTTGGAGCATTTTTTACATGGAACTCTGAGATACTACCCAGATTTACTGATTCCAGATCGCGGAATTGCATTTGAGGGCCTTCGAAAACCAGGTCTTTTCGTACATTCAAATCAATAAAGTCGAGCCAAAAAAGAGCGTTTTGCGTGTTGCCATTAGCTACCCGGATGCTAATATTTAATCCATTACCAGAAGGAGTGTAATCTGTGATTAGTCCATTTGCTTTTGCATAATCAGAGGTGTAACTTGACATATTAACAGCCTGAATTGTGAATGATCCAACCATAGAACCATTTTGAGAGATCTCAAAACCACTTTGAATGGGTGATCTTGCAGCAGTTTTTACTTTTATTTTGGCTGAACGGCCTATAACCAGGTTCTGACCTGGAAAACCAATTTGTGTGGCACTAAAACCTGATATAGGTTCAAACCATTGCCTGCCAGAATGAATAAGGTTTTCATTTTCAAGCTCATGGTAGAAATATTGATTGTATTCATGTATCTCCTTATCAGGAGGAAGAAGGGGTGAAATATCGTCTTCTATAATTTTACTGGCTTCACCACCAGAGGTTAGGAAATAATAACTTGCCTCATCATATAGATGTAAAGAATGTAAAAACATACCAGAAGTTTCATCATAATCCCATGTTACAGGGCCTTCGGCATAAAATAAAAGGTAGTCCCCAGTATTAAATACATTGTCACTTCCTTTCTCAATCCAGATTGCATTTTCAACCAATTCTAGCTGTGTTTGCTGCGAGTTCAAAAATGGAATTGTCTTTCCTCCGTTGCCAAAAATCCTGGGATTTGAGGGGTCAAATCCCAGACCTACCAATTCATCATACCCGATTTGATAAATACCATTTTCGGTAATTTTCAATTTGGCCCATTTACCTGTGCTGAGAACTGAGTTTTCGGAGATACCTCTCCTGGCTGATTTCAGTTGAATGGGTTTTGATTCTAATTTCTCTGTGAAAGTGATTTCAAATTCAACAATTAAGCTTATTGATCCTGTCAGGCTATCTCGAATAAATGGAAGTAGTTCAAGTTCCGAAAATTTATTTTTTCGTACTGTTTGGATTGTGGTAGAATAACTTAAAGTACTCTGAAT
>RCNC010000743.1_pt1 | contig 27675 bp, 27 predicted proteins | sample 2041301 | NCBI WGS metagenome assembly RCNC01 (sample SAMN09708231, study PRJNA481090) | Marine sediment metagenome, whole genome shotgun sequencing project. | biome: marine sediment; feature: ocean; material: sediment; isolation source: Sewage treatment plant 13A marine sediment (STP13A) ... | reverse complement strand
AAAATTTTAACCACAGGAATACATGTAGTATTTCGAGGATTAAAATTTGAGCCTGACGCAGATATTGGGCAAAAGGGGACGTTTTGAAATTGACTCAAGTTTTATGTTTTGTACTTGTCGCTATTCTTGTCCATATTCAGACAGTTGTCAAGTTTTCATCTTTGCATTTCATCTTTGCATCACCTTATCTCTGTATGATCTTATAAGTTTCAACGCCTGTTCTTCAGACGAAATATGCTTGATAGAGTCCCGGAAACTGCTGCTAAAACGCATTCCCTTGACAAACCAGCCAAGACGGCTGCGCATCATAAAACATGCCTGCTTTTCGCCAAGATATTCTACAGAATCTTTCAGGTATTTGATCATTATATCGAAGCGACAGAACAGGTCCCCTTGCGACACTTCTTCGCCTCTCAAAAGAGCAAGTACCTGAGAAAAAATTAATGGATTTCCGATTGCCGCTCTTCCTATCATCACTGCGTTGCAGCCTGTCTCATCAAGCATCCGTATAGCATCTTCAGGATTTACAATGTCCCCGTTTCCTATAACAGGAATGGAAACCTTTTTTTTAACCGCAGAAATAATTGACCAATCCGCCATGCCTCTAAACCCCTGGGAAGCTGTGCGTGGATGTACCACGATAGCGTCTATACCGCACGCCTGCGCAAGCTCAGCTATTTTAATTGCCTGGCTGCCTGATTTATCCCATCCGGTTCTTATCTTAATTGTCAGGGGAATTTTCACAGCGTTCCGAACCGCTTGGAGCAATTTTTCTGCCTCCTCCAAAGTTCTCATAAGAGCGACACCAGCCCCCGTTTTGACAACTTTTTTAACTGAACAGCCAAAATTGATGTCGAGAATATCGGCGCCTGAGCTTTCAACAATTTTTGCGGCTTCTGCCATTATTGATGGATCTGAGCCAAATATCTGTATGGAAAGGGGTTTTTCTCCAGGATGGCTATCGAGCATTTTTTCAGTCTTAATCGATTTGTAGACAAGTCCGTTTGCACTTATCATTTCAGAACATACCAACCCGCAGCCCGCATCTTTTGCAATCATCCGAAAAGGAAGGTTGGTAATGCCTGCCAGAGGTGCCAGGATTACCGGATTATTAAGTATAAGTTTGCCGATTTTTACTTTCACAATATTTTTACCACGGATTTACACGGAAATTTCACAGATATTAAAAATTAGGCTCCCGGCCTTCAAGCTTCCCAGCATTCAAACCTCCAAGCCTCCAAGCTTTTTTAGCCGGATTAGCATAACAAAAAAGGCAGCTGTGATAGCAAGGATGCAGTTTATATGATCCGATATCAACAGAGACTTTACACCCGCACCCGTTTTTAATCCGCTGACCGGAGTCTTTTCTCATGGAAAGTCTGCCGCCGAATATTTCTACCAGTAGGTCATTCGGTATGCACGAGCTCTTTGTAATGCCACAATCCAAAGGGAGAGCGTCAATTACTTCTTTTTCACAACAGGTTTGAAGACTTATTTTTTTTTCAGATAAAGTTTTTGCCATTTTTAGCACAATTTCTTTTTTCTTTTCAAGAGTCGGATCTATAAAAGAAAAATCAGGCATTTGTTTTGTTCTTTTTTTTATCTTCGGGTAGTGATCCATGAAGCTTGTAATGCATCGTTTGATGCCGCAACTTGATGCCTTGTCTGAAATAAGGGAAAAATCGTGCAGATTATCCATTAGTTGATTTCCCTTGGTTTTATAAAAACATAGGGGGTCGAATCTCCAGTTGATTGCATTTGAATTAAAATGGCCGGAAAGAAATTCAAGCTGATCAAGACGATCGGCCAAAGATGGCAAATTCGGCTCAAGCAAAGGTGAGTAAGAATTTATGGTAAAATTAAAGAAAAGATTATATCCTCTTTTTTTAAGTTTATCACCGTAGCCGTTTTCTATAAACGGCCTGAAATTTTTTGACCAAAATACAACACTGTGAACATTTTCACATGTAGCAGAAACAACGGATATATGTTGGTTATACGGATTTATTACCTCAAAGCTCCCCTTTTCTATGCAGGCCATAAACCATTCCATATAAAAAGCGGGTATATCGGTCCTTCTGGATGCGGAAATTACTATTGGTAAAGAGGAGTTCATGGCGGCCTTTTTCACAATATTACAGAAAAATTTACTTTAATCACAAAGCCGTAAATAACACAAAATTTATTTTATTGCTTGCCTCAACTAAGCTAAATATGTAATAATAAATAGTTTTATAAATTAATTATAAGTTTATCTCGAAATATTTAATATACAAACCATGAAAAAATTCTGTGAATATCATTCGACAAAACCTGCTTACTGGAATTGCCCGAAGTGCGGCTCGTACTTTTGCCCTGATTGTATTGTAACAAGGAAAAAAGGGGGCGTTCTTAAAAATGAAAGTGTTCATCTCTGTCCCAAATGCAATGTCGAGACCAGCTGGGTCGGAGTGGCTAACATCATTGAACCATTCTGGACCAGACTGCCTAAATTTTTCACCTATCCTTTTTCGCTGCAGCCACTGGCATTAATTATTATATTATCCATAGCCAGTCTGATTCTTTCAAAGCTTTCCATAATCGGTTTACTGCTAAAAATTGTGTTGTGGGGAATCCTGTTTAAGTATTCTTTTTCAGCGCTTAAAGCCACTGCACATGGAGACCTTACACCGCCCGGGATTACTTCAAAAACGATTTCAGAAGATTTCATGCAAGTGTTTAAGCAGATAGCAATCTATATAATTATCGGATTTATTTTTGCATGGCTGATTCCGACGGCCGGTATAATTGTGGCTGTTTTATTTCTTATATTCGCACTTCTTTATGTCCCTGCAATAATCATACTTCTGGTTACAACAAAAAGCCTTTTGCATGCTGTTAATCCTGTGGTTTTTACAAGACTGGCCTTCAGAATCGGCCGCGGCTACTTTTTGATGTACTTTTTTCTTTTTCTCCTCGGCTCTGCCCCTGCTATTTTGGGTCAGTATATAATGAAGTTTTTGCCCGCCCAGCTGTTTGAACTTTTTATTGGTTTTGCTAAAAATTATTATACAATCATTTCATACCATTTGATGGGTTATGTTATCCTGCAATATCATGAAGAAGTCGGATATCAGGTTGATTATGAAGATTTCAAGGAGTCGGTTGTAAAACCCAAAGAAATTGAAGAAGATGAAAGTACTAATATGCTAAACAGAGTAAATATAATGATAAAGGACGGCAAGCTTGATGACGCAATCTCCTTTATTAAAGATACAACAAAAACACACCCGATTACAAACATTACTCTTTCAGAGCGCTATCTCAATCTGCTTATTATGAAAAAGCAAAAGCCCGCAATGCTCAAACACTGCATCACACACCTGGATTTGCTGGCACATGAAAATATAAAAATCAAAGCTTGTGAACTATATGCCAAGTGCCTTGCCATGAACAAAGAGTTCATTCCCACTTCTTTTGCACTTTTCAAAATAGGAGGCTGGCTTAACGAGACAGGAAAAACAAAGGAATCAATCAGAACCTATAACAGGATGATTAAAGCTTTCCCGAACGATGCCCTGGTTCCAAAGGCATATTACCGCTGCGCACAAATATTTCATGACCGTATGATGGACCCCTCTCGGGCAAAAAAAATCCTATCAGCTTTAATAAAAAAATACCCTGAGCATGAAATAATTCCACAGGTTAAAAACTACCTTAATCATATGGGGATATAGATTTTCCGGTAGAGACCTTTGCAGATAAGCGCAGACTTCGAAATGGCACTTTTCGAAGTCTGCGCTTATCGGCCCGATTTTTCCGTCATGCTCAATCCTTTGTTTTTTTACAGCCCATACTGGTTGATTACAACCCCAAATACGCATCACTGTTTTGAAGAGCTTTTAAGATCGGCTTTATCCTGGCTTTGTGTTCAGGTGCTATTAAAAAAGCTTTTATCGGCCTGTTTGAAATCATCCGCGTATCTTCGTATTTTAAAATTCCTTTTTTGAATAATTTGCGGCTATCTTCATTTTGCGTAAAGATAAGAATGTCTGTCAGATTGCCAAAATAACCATCCTTATCGACATGTTCGATATATTGTAAAAACAGGCTATTAACTGCCAAAGTGTAGGGGTCGACTTCTGCATAACCGTTTTCCATACAATTTGTTCCTGAAACAAAACACCTGCATCCAAAGGGCCTCACCTGGTAAATTGGGCATTCGCTGTTTATTAAAAGGGGACACTCCCCCCAACCTACATCACTTTCCTCATCAGGAATATCTTTTCCCTGCAGGCAGAGGTCTGCCAGCATGTTTATTGTTATTTCAGGTAAGAAACGTTTTTTATACAAAGCTTTTCGAATTTTTGCATACAAATCCGTTTTTCCACTTAATTCTAAAAAATCAGCAATTTTATACCCTTCAAGAGTTGTCATCGTAACATTACGCGTGCAACAGTTAGCGCAGTGTTTTTTACACGCGACATCAAGCCCCTTTGCAAAATTATCATAGGTTTCGTAAATTTGTTCCAGAACAACCAGTTTTTTTTCAAGATTCATTTTTATTTCCTTAGGGTTCGCGCAGGTAAGCGTAGACTCCGTATGTTTCGTCTCAAACCTGCTTCTCATGCATAAATAAACGTTGATAAGAAAAAAGTGTTGAAATTTTTACTTGTTGATTGAAAAAAAATTCTTTATAAGAATAAAGTAATGATATACTGAATGTCAATATTGATGGCGCCGTAAAATGAACTGCATACGCTATTCACAAAAAGATAAAAGGAGGTATTATGCCAAGAAAAAAGGCTCCGACGCATGACCCTATAGGAAAAAAAATCAAAAAAGCAAGGACACAAAAAAAAGTTAGTTTTAGCACACTTGCAAATGAAACCGGTTTTTCCGTCGATTATATCAAAGATATCGAGGCCGGCAAAGAAACACCGCCGGTTGGTGCGCTCCTGCAAATTTCAAGAGCTTTAGAGATAGATTCCGGATTTTTTCTGAGGAAACAGGAATCAACCCTTAAAAAGCGTGTAAAGGCCTACACGGAGCGCACGGAAAACTATGCTTATACCACCCTGACTCCAGGTGCTGAAAATAAACACCTTAAAGCATTTAGAGTCATTGTTGACCCGCAAAAGGATCATAAGGGAATTGGATATCAGCACGAAGGAGAAGAATTTGTTTATGTGCTGGAGGGGAAGATTGAAATTATTGTCGGAGAGAACATAAATAAACTAAAAAAAGGAGAATCGCTTCATTTCAACTCCGGGATAAGGCATATGCTAAGAAATACCGGCGAGGAAAAAGCAGAACTGATTGTTGTAATTTATGGACCGTAGCACAGGCTTGGAAGCGAGGAGGATAGGAAGCTATTCAGCTGAAAAGCCTTTCAGCCTTCTGCCCTCATAGCCTTCCGGCTTCATAGCCTTTTTAAGGAGGAGTTTACTTATGTCAATAAAGCTTACTGATGAACAATTAATGATTCAGACTATGGTCAGGGATTTTTCAAGGGAAGTCATCGCCCCTACCGCCGCAGAGCGTGATAAGACCAAAGAGTTCCCTGGAGATAATCTGAAACAGCTTGGGGAACTGGGATTTATGGGAATGATGGTCCCTCCGGAATATAACGGTTCAGGAGCGGATACTATCAGCTACGTCCTTGCCCTTTCCGAGGTTGCATACTCCTGTGCTTCAACCGCTGTGGTTATGTCGGTTCATAATTCAATCGTTTGTGAAAGCATTCTTAAGTATGGCACAGAAGATCAAAAACAGCGTTTTTTAAAGCCTCTTGCAACAGGAGAAATCATCGGTGCATTTGCCCTGACGGAACCAAATGCCGGATCAGATCCGGTGCGGCAGACCACCAAAGCGGTTCGTGACGGCGACAGCTATATTTTAAACGGAACCAAACGTTTCATTACTACAGGTAAAAATGCAGGAGTAGTGATCGTAACTGTAAAAACCGATGAGGAAAAACGTCACAAAGGAATCAGTGCCTTTCTTGTAAAAAAAGGGACCCCCGGCTTCACTACAGGACCCCCGGAAGATAAAATGGGTCTTCGCGGTTCGGATACTGTGGATCTTCTTTTTGAAGACTGCCGTGTCCCTGCGGAAGATATGCTGGGCGAAGAAGGCGAGGGATTTAAAATTGCCATGACTGGCCTTGACGGCGGCAGGATAGGCATTTCGGCCCAGTCGGTAGGTGTAGCACAGGCAGCTCTTGATGCTGCTGTCCAGTATGCCAAAGAAAGAGAACAGTTCGGTCAGTCTATTTCCAGGTTCCAAGGTCTGCGATGGATGGTTGCCGATATGGCCACGGAGCTTGAGGCAGCCCGGCAATTGATGCTGTCTGCTTCTTCAATGAAAGACAGGGGGGAAAACTATACTGCCCAGGCATCAATGGCAAAACTTTTTTCATCTGAAATGGTTAACAGGGTCACAGCGAAGGCCCTTCAGGGATACGGATACATCAAGGAATACCCTGTCGAGCGTTATTACAGGGATGCACGGGTATTTACCATTTACGAAGGCACCTCTGAAATCCAGAGAATTGTTATTGCAAATCACGTTTTTAAATAAGGCAGAGAGGCACAAAGGCAGAAGAGACAAAAGAAGCAATAAAATGAACATAGACATTCATAGCTTTCTTAGGGGAAACTAAAATGAACTCAAAAGTTCCGACAAGGGAAGAAGCTTACAAACTTCTATCTCAATACAATAAAAATGAAAGTCTTATAAAGCATGCCCTGTCAGTGGAAGGGGTGATGCGTTATATCGCCCGTAAACTCGGCGAAGACGAAGAAAAATGGGGAGTCATAGGTCTTATACATGATCTTGACTATGAAAAGTATCCCGATCAGCACTGCCAAAAGACCGAAGAGATTCTAAAGGAAAATGACTGGCCCGATGAATACATAAGAGCTGTAGTAAGTCATGGGTTTGGAATCTGCACGGATGTTGAGCCTCGGACTGAACTGGAAAAATATCTTTACGCAATTGATGAGCTTACCGGACTTGTGGTAACGACCGCCCTGGTTCGTCCTTCCAAAAGCGTTCTCGATATGAAGGCTAAATCAGTTAAAAAGAAATGGAAGGACAAAAGATTTGCAGCCGGTGTAAACAGGTCTGTTATTGAAAAGGGTGCTGGAATGCTGGGGGTAGAGGTAGCAGATCTAATAACAGATACGATTATGGGCATGCGGGAAGTCGCAGACCAGATAGGCCTGAGGGGATCAGTCACCGGGTGAGACCTTTGCAGATAAGCACAGACTTCGAAACGGCACTTTTCGAAGTCTGCGCTTATCTGCACAATTTCTGCGTCAAGCTCAAATTTCAATCCTCGAAACATTAAATATATTCCTGTGGTTGAAATTTTTGCCTTCCTTGAACTCGAATAAAAATTACCATTTTTCAAAGTTCTCCCGGTAAAAAACCGGTCAGTTTTACTTTTTTTGCTCTACTATATCTTTAATCGCCTGATAGAGTTTTATAAACCTGTCTTTAAATTCAGGCATAACTTCAACTATCATGTCTCCTCTTGAGTATGCCTCTGCAATTTTTCGGTCAAAGGGTATTTCCATGAGAACCGGCAATTTTTCCTTGGCTGCATATTCTTTAACTTTACCATCTCCAAGATCGGAGCGGTTGATGACCAGCCCACAGGGAATATCCAGCATTTTTACTGCACCAACTGCCAGTTTCAAATCATGAAGCCCGAATGGAGTCGGTTCGGTAACAAGAAGAATAAAGTCCGCATTTTTCATCGACCTGATGACCGGACACGACGTGCCGGGTGGTGCATCAATAATAGTAAGTTCATCTGGACGGGTGAAAGAACGAACCTTATCTATCAAAGGCGGAGACATGGCTTCGCCAACTCTCAGTTTTCCATGAATGAATTCTATTGAGTTCCTGTGCCCTTTTTGAATAATGCCCAGTTCCCTGCCTTTTTCCGTTATAGCATCTTCAGGGCAAACTTCCATACATCCACCGCAACTGTGGCAGAGTTCTTCAAAGACCAGTACGTTTTCATTTACAACGACAATCGCCTTAAACTGGCATATGTCGCCGCATTTCCCGCAATAGGTACACTTTTCATCATCAACTTCCGGCACAGGCAGGAAAATTGTTTCTGTTTCTTCAACAACAGGATGAATAAAAAGGTGGGCGTTCGGTTCTTCAACATCACAGTCAAGCAGTTGAACATCATGACCGATTGACAGGGCGAGATTGGTTGAAACAGTTGTTTTCCCGGTTCCGCCTTTGCCGCTCGCAACACTTATAATCATGGGAATAAGTCCTAATCAGTATAAATCGGAATTACATTATTTGGTTCTTCTCCAATTTAGTTGGAGAAAAGGCACAAAGGCCGGGAAGCTTCAAGGCTTCCCAGTCTACCAGCTTATTTGCTTTTTTTAATCATATATTCATTTGTCGCTTTATGTAGCGTTTCTGCAGCAAGAAAAGCACAGTGCCTGTCTTCTTCCGGGAATTTTCCCAATTTGTCCAGTATGGCTTCTCCGGTAATCTCAAACAGCTTCTCAGAATTTTTTCCCAGGGACATCTCGGCGGCAAAAGAGCCGCATACCATACTAGACCCGCAACCGTCCGTTAAAAATGACGCTTCCTTCACATGGCCATTTTCAAACTTCAAGAAAATATCAATTGTATCTCCGCACGTTCCTTTGGTACTGGCATGTACATCAGGATCTTTCATAGTCCCCACGTAAAGCGGATTTCGCCATCGTTGGTAGGCCACTTCACCGTAATCCTCCCTGGTCTCTTCAAAAATCTGCTCCTGCAAATCCTGCACAAAGTTATCGAATTTGTCGCTCATATATCTCTTTCCCTATCGATTTTTCTAATCGCGTTGCTCTAATTTTTTAATTTGAGCCATGATTTCTTCCATCTGTTTGCTTAAATTTTTGGCATGGTCTTTCAAACTTTCCAAATCCTGGGCTTTCGGCAATGGACCGGGACTTGCCTGACCAGGCATACCCATTCCGGACGTACCCATTCCACGTCCCATACCTCTGCCGCCGCCTCCACCCATACACCTTCCACCGCCACCCATGCCTCCGCCACCGCCCATACCTCTGCCACCGCCACCGCCCATGCCTCTGCCACCGCCCATACCCGTGCCGGCACCCATTCCCATGCCGGCTCCAGGAGCTGAAGATGCAGGAGCAGTTACAGGCGCTTCACCCATACCGAAATGATCTTCCACGTTCGCTTCCTCTGTCGGCATCAGGCCGCCATTTATATATCTTTCAACCGCTTCCTTTACCGTTCCTGCCTGCCCGGTAAACAACTCGACCCCTGCCGCCGAAAGTGTTTGTACGGCGTTTGGACCACAATTACCCGTAATGACGGCTTTAGCTCCTTTTGATGCGACAAATTGTGCTGCTTGAATCCCGGCACCTCCACCAAGGCCTATACTTTCATTATCAAAAGCTTCAAAACTCATATCGCCCGTTTCCACGATCATAAAAAAAGCGCATCTTCCGAACCGCGCATCGATTGGTGCGTTTAAATCCTTCCCACTTGAACTAACAGCTACTTTCATCTCATTTTCTCCTTTTAATAACTTTATTTTTTGATAAATACATATACAGCAAGTCCTAATAGAATCAATGCAAATAATTTTTTAAAATTTGCTGTTGAAATATGCTCAACAAGACGCGCTCCTATCTGGGCTCCGATAATTCCGCCTATACCAAGGAGGATTCCTGTTTGATAGTCCACATTGGCCAATTTATTATGAGCAACAAGTGCTGATATAGATATGATCAAAATGGCAAGAAAGGATGTGCCTACAGCCTTTTGTGCAGAACATCCTAAAAAGAGAAGGAGTGGAACCATAAGAAAACCGCCGCCAAGGCCGGAAAATGATGCTCCAATACCGACTATATTCCACTTGCGATAATTATTAGCATATTTGCGTTTACCGCCATTCGCTCCTCCTTAATTTAAAATAAAGATTTATTCATAGCATTTCTCAGATAAATACAACAAAGAAATTAATTCCGCAACAGGGTTAATTCTTATTGTTTACATTCCTCTTGACTAAATAAATAAAATAAATTACCAAATAGCTTAAAAAAATAAATGGCCTTCATGGAAATTTTACCGGTATGGGTATTAAAGAAAGAAAAGAACGGGAAAAAGAAAGAAGAAAGCAGCAGATTACAGTTGCAGCCAAAAAGGTGTTCTCCGACAAAGGCTTTAACCATGCAACAATGGATGACATTGCAAATGAGGCGGAACTTAGCCCGGGCACGTTATATCTTTATTTCAAGAATAAAGAGGAGTTATATGCTTCTCTTTCAGTCAGGATACTCCAGTACCTTCAAATTAGAGTTGATCAGATAGTTAATGAAGAAAAAATGCAGCCGGAGCAAAAATTAGATGCCCTGGTAGAAGCCATGTTCGATGTCTATGATTTCGACCCTCTGGTTATTATTAATATGTTTCATCTTCAGTCAAGTGAAACGTTAAAAAATCTATCTCCTGATGTTCTAAATGATATAACGGATTTGTCTCGCAAAGCAATTGGCGGCATATCGAAAATATTTAAAGAAGGAACAAAAAAAGGCGTTTTTGTTGAATGCCATCCTGTAGCACTATCCGATACGTTCTGGGCATTTTTTTCCGGCATTATACTATGGTCGACGAGTAAAAAAATCATTAATAAGGATAAAGATTACATTAAAAATACACTTCAAATTGGATTTGATATTTTTCGTAAAGGATTAAAGACTAAGTAACCGCTATAAGTCTTTTCCAGCCTCCTTATCTTTACCTCTTCTTATAAAAAATCAAGCTCTCTATGATGTTGTCAGCCTTTAGTATGTTAATAAATCCATCAATACCTGGATCTTGCAAGATTCAGCTGATAAAATTTAAGGAGAAACATGGAAACAAAAGCTCATTGCGCACGCTGCAAAATTCCGCGAAGTAAGCGTGTCTGTTTAATAAAGGAGGGCGGCAAGGGACCGGCCTTCTGCCCGACTTTGAATTATCAGGATTTGATTTTAGAAGTAACCAAAGCATATCAGGCACCTGATCTGAAGAATTTTGCTCGCCTTGCTTCCGTTCAGGAAGCGGAATGCTACGCAAACCGAAAGCCGGGGCCCTATGTTCTTCAACCCACAAAATGCCGGGTACAGGAGACCATAGAATTTGCACAAAAACTAGGCTTCAAAAAGCTGGGTATCGCCTTCTGCGGCGGATTGCATAAAGAAGCGGGCCTTCTTTCTGATGTGCTCGAATCGAACGGATTCGAGTTGGCTTCCGTAGGCTGCAATGCCGGAGGAGTTCCCAAGGAAGCTATAGGCATAAAGGAAAAAGAAAAGGTAAGGATCGGATCCTATGAAACCATGTGCAACCCGCTGCTGCAGGCTGAAGTCTTGAACCAGGAAAACACGGAATTGAATATCGTCCTTGGGCTATGTGTGGGACACGATTCGCTGTTCCTAAAAAGGGCGAACGCGTTTTGTACAGTCCTGGCAGCCAAGGACCGGGTAACCGGCCACAACCCTTTGGCAGCCCTCTATACGTTGCATTCCTACTATCAGAAGCTGAAAAATACGGACTGAAGATTGCAGATAGGTAAATAATGAACCTCTTAGCCCTGGTTTTTATGGAACCTATCTGTCATATGTGGAAAATACATAGCCCTGGCATATTCTTTCTGAAAGGCTGGACGAGTGGTTAATTCCACATACTCGACCCTGGCGGATTCGAAATCTGCCTCTTTTCGTTTATTGATATTCAAAAGCGCCATGCGAGCGCCGTCCCCGGCTGCATTACCCACGGCCCGCACATTCTCAATTTCACAATCCGGGAAAAGCCCAATGGCTGCCGCGGATTTTCTGTTGATAAAACTGCCGAAAGCCCCTGCCAGAATAACCCTGTCCAGTTGCTTCACACCCAGTTCGTTCATCATAAGTTTTGCTGCAGCGTATATGGCCCCCTTTGCCATTTGAATCGCGCGGACATCATCGAGACATATGACAATCTCTTGGCCCGTAGTTGTTTCATGCGGCCAGGCGATGACGAACTCAGGACTTTCGGAGTCAAAGCGTAACCGCCGTGTTTTAAGATCCTTATTGAATTGTCCGTTTTTTTTCAGGATGCCTGCATCAAACAGCTCGGCCACACCGTCGATGATTCCTGACCCGCAGATACCTTTTGCTTTAACTTGGCCTTGTCCTGTGTCCTCGGCTGTATTGCCGATGATACTCAACGCGACTTCAGAGGTAGACGGATCAATGTGTATCGCCTCAATTGCTCCTTGGGCAGCTCGCATGCCGTGCCGGATGGTCGCCCCTTCAAACGCCGGGCCTGTGGCACACGACGAACATATCAAACGATTCCGGTTGCCCAGAATTAATTCACCGTTTGTCCCCACATCGATAATCAGTGTGATCTCATCTCGATTATATGGTTCTTCGGAAATAAGAACACCAATCGTGTCTGCACCGACAAATCCTGAAATGACCGGAAGCAGATGCACATAGGCACCAGGAGAAACCTTGAGTCCTATTTCGCTGGCCCTGACATCTATGGAACCTTGAATCACCGGAGTAAAAGGGGATCTTCCCAGGTTTCTGGTTTCGCAACCAAGAAAAATATGGTGCATGCATGTATTGCCTACACAGACCACATCTACAATGTTGCCGGCCTCCACGCCCGCACGGATAGTTGTATCACTAATCAGGTTGTTAATCCCCTGGACGATCGCCTTATTCAGGGCTGCTGTCCCATGAGGATTCGCCATGCTATAGGAAATTCTGGACATAACATCTTCACCGAAGACGATCTGTGGATTAACCATCGAGCCTGTGGCCATGACTTCACCGGTATCCAGATCACAGAGATAGACTGCGAGGCTTGTGGTACCGATATCCACTGCCAGCCCTAATATTTTTCCTTCCAAGCTTGCGCTGATGCGAACAACTTCCCTTTGATTCCGGATCGAAACCGTAATCTCCCAGTTGCTACTGCGAATGACCTGCGGCAATTCCATAAGCACCGGGTGTTCGACAGTAAGACCGGTCAGACCGAAACTGTCCTCCATAGCTTTCGACAAACGCTCCCAGTCTGCGGTAGAATTATCCAGGTCGGCAGGTACCAAAGACGTGGAATATTGTTTGATCGCAGGGTTCAGTTCGATTTTCCTGTTTCCTGGATCTTTGCATATGACCTGACGGTCAGCTCGGCTTTCATCAGGAACCATGACAACCACATCTCCGAAAATCCGTGTCTGACAGGCCAAGCGCCAACCGGCAGCCAGTTGTTTTTCGCTAAGGTGGCTTTTTTCGTTATCCCCCACTGGAGACAGGTTTTTTGCTGATGACGAATTGCCCTGGTTTCCGGGTACACCTTCGATGATCCTGACTTTACACTTTCCGCACTGTGCCTGACCCCCACAGACATTCTGGATATCCGCGCCAAGATCCTGCGCAGCCTCCATAATTGTTTTGCCCGCGCTGACATGCCCCCTGCGACCGGAAGGTTCAAATATAACCAAAGGAGTGGTGGTTTCTCTTACCATGTGTTTGCCGTCTTTTGAAAGAAGTGGGTTGTGTTAAACTCTTCTGGAAAACGATTTTTATGAATTATTATTTATCACTCGCCTGGAAGAAATCGAATCGTTGCATCTGCAGGCAGCGAGGCGCCTACCTCCACCTCGATCGCCTTTAGCAGGCCGATGTAAACCGGACAGGTCAGGTGCTTTAAACAATCGGTCGCAAAAATAAAGATTTGCGACGAAAAAGCCTTTTTCCCGAGGCATTCACGCCAGTTTACAGATCCGAGCTGTTCTCCCCATTTTTCTACAGCTTCGCAGTCGCTCGATATTAAGATGCTGACCCTCTTGCTATCAGCTTTGGACACCTCTATTTGAGTTTTAAAACCGCAGGATCCTGCGTCAACCTCGACAATCGTCATGATAATTTATCCTTACAGCCTAACATGCAAAGCTGACTATTTCACCTGAACCTAAAACATTCGGTTCAATGGTTATTGCCGCCAAAGTCCTGAATGGCTTTTTGCGTCATATAAACGTGATATCCGAAAGTTTCAGGTGACTTTTTCAGCCTTTGCTGAGCATGAAACCACGTGGAGCGTTTTGTTACCTTTTACTATAAAATACTGACCTACGTTTGAAATATTGGGGACAATGTATAAAAGTTAGTTGTCAAAGTCAAAAAAGTTATTTCCTGCTGTTTACGGCAAAGAGTTCAACCTTGTGAACATCGAACATTCATATTTTTAATATTCTCTTTGCGTTTATCCGGGTTATATCATACGGATGCATCCTTGACGAATTCAGTGGTTCATCTTAACTCCTTAATACATACAGAGCACTTAAACATAGCCCGACTTTCGTCTGTCCTTGATCCGGGTCATACAGAAAAAATGGGTGATGCTGGTCAACAGGAAAAGGGTAAATGCAATCCGATAGGCCCCGGATGGATAGACACCGTTCACCTTGCCGACAAGGTCCATCAGGTATCCTGTCATGGGTTGGTAAAAGGCGGCTCCTAAAAATGCAAAAAAGTTCGCTGCACCGACTGCCGTACCGGCCATTTCGATGGAAAAGAGATCTTTGGTTATGGCAAAGCCGACCACCGCAACGGCATTGCCAAATACGCCCAAAAAGAAAAACAGCGGATAAAGAAACAGTTCGGGAAGGGCCTCTCTGAAGGCGAACAAAATGATCCATTCGAGCATCAAGATGGTGGCTGAACAGGACAGCACCTTTCTTCGCCCGATATTCAACCGGTCGGAAAGGTTCCCCAGCAGCGGGCTTCCAACAATGGTGCCTAGGGCGATCATGGCCAGGACATTTCCCGCTTCCGTCTTTGAAAAAGAATATGAATCCATCAGATAAGGACCGGCCCACAGTCCGCAGAACCCAAAGAGCATACCCCCGAAAAAGAAAAACCACCCGGCAATTGGCCAGAAATCGCGATTTTTAAGCACATCCAACAGGCCTGAAAATATATTCGGCGATTTCGAGCCAGCAACTTCCGCCCGGCGCTCCAAAACCGGTACAAAGCCTTTATCCTGCGGTGTATCCACCACAAAAACCCAAGTGAGAACAGAAAGAACTGCGGTGATGCATCCGATTCCGATGAATGTACCACGCCACCCAAAAGCCGCCGTCATCCAGGCAAGCGGCGTGGCGGCCACAAACCACCCTACCCCGCCCATGGCCAGAAGCATGCCGGAGATGCCGGCATATTCCCTCGGCTTGAACCATTCGGCGCAAATCCGAAGCGCCGGCACAAAAATGGCCGACAGACCGAAGCCGACCACTATCCGTGAAACCGTCGCTACTTCAAAACCGGGTGACAGACCGAAAAGAACGGAGCCGAAAGCGCCGAACAAGGCAAACAGGGTGATGGTTTTTCGAGCCCCCCAGGCATCCGACAGCAGTCCAACTGGGAGCTGCATGAGCGCATAGGGGTAAAAATACCCGGAAGAAAGGATACCGAGAGATGCACCGCTGATGGAAAACGCATCGGTCAACTCCGGTGCCATCAGAGCAGGACAGACCCGGTGGAAGTAGACCAGAAGATACTGAAGGGCCAGCAGAGAAAAAATGATCCAGCGGTAACCCAGCGCGGTGGCAAACAGTTTGTGCTTGGACATATGGTTTATCTTATCGCATCCAATCTGGATAAATGGATCAAAATTCGTTCTTCTTTCTTATAAATTCATCCTCATCCCACCCTCTTTCGTCATTAGAAAGAAAATTTTAGGTCTTTGAAAAGCCATCACACGGAGTAGCTGCCAAAATCCTGCAAGGCTTTTTGCATCACAAAGACGTGGTACCCGGGGGTCTCTGGAGAGACTTCGCATCCTGAGCTGAGCATGAATCCCCGTGGGGCTTTTTTACCCTTTTCGATGGCCTCTTTGCACAAAGCATAGATCTCTTCGGGTTTTCCGGTAAGGATGACTCTCGGGTCGATGTTACCGATGATAATATTTTTATCCCCCAGCACCTCTATGGCCCGGGAAATATCAATTTCCTCTCCAAAACTACACAGTCCTGGATCGCCGGTGGGCACCTTTGCCCAGGCGTCGAGGTTGTCGTTCTGCTCGCCGCAGATATGATACAGGATGTGCCTGACCCCCATAGCCAGAATTTTTTCACTCGATTCGATCAGATAGGGAAGAACAAATTCCTTGAACTGTTTAGGTGAAATAATGAGGTTGGAAGCCAGGGGTTCCCAGAGCTGTGGAATAATCCGCTCCGGCCCGAAGGTCTCTGCCCAGTAACCGACAATATCTAATATATGATCCGTAGCCAATTTGAGAACTTTGTGAGCGATTTCAGGTTTTTTCAGCATCCATCGGCAGAGTTTTTCCACAGCGCAAATATTTCCGGCAATGGTAAAGTTGCCGCCCAGGACCACTGAAACCGGTATGTCGAATTTATCCTGAAGCTTGGAGAACTCCATGGCAAGCGGAATGCAGCCCGCAGTCCTGACATCAGGAAGGCGCAGTCCTTCGACATCCTCCTCGGATTTAACCGGAAACATCTTGTGAGACGGCGCCTGCTGGTATTCACCTGAGGGCATTTCTATTTCGCCCCCGAATTCCCATGTACCATAGGATGCATACCCATAAATAGGGCCCCAGTCAAACCCGTACTGCTCCATTGTCTTCATTTGCGCATCAAAACTTTTCCCCGAATCGTCGTATATTGTGGATATTGGATATCCTAGATTTTTTGCACAAAACCCCAGGAGAAACGGGAAAAGCGGTACTCGGTCAACCGGCCTGCCTGCCAGTATGGCCTGTATACGTTGTTTTTTCGTCATATAATATCTCCTTTAGCGCTGCATAAATAATCACCGCTGTAACTAATATCGAAGCCTGCAATCCCATAAAAAGACGCTGTTTTTATCAGCCAAAAACGGATGCAAAATATCAGGTCAGGAAGCGGTTTCTAAGAGACGCTGTGCTTTTTTAAAAATGATTTTATAAACTCTATGAAAAGCATGCATCATAAAGTTACCTCTTTTGCTGCCTTTACCATAGCGCTCATGTTTTCCGGAGGAACATTTGCACTGAGACCGCATCCTCCGCTTACCAACAGATGGCCATGCTTGCCTGCTTTTGCAATCACTTCTTTGGTTGCTTCTTCAACGGCTTCCGGATTGCCTATCGCCATAAGCGAAGTGTTGATATTTCCCATCAAGCAGTATGAAGGCCCCAAAATTTTCCTGGCCTTCTCGAAATCTACAACTTCATCAAGACTCAGGCAATCAACACCGGTATCAGCCATGCTTTCCAGCCGGTCTTCCGTATCCCCGCATATGTGCAACACGGTTTTTACACCGCTCCTTTTGACAAGACTCACAAGCCTTTTAAAATAAGGAAACCCCCATTCCTCCCATTGCTTCTTGGAAATTGCACTCCCTGATGAGGTTGGGTCGGACATAAAAATGATATCTGCACCTGCGCTTATGACGGCAACTGCATAAACAATCAGACTACTTAGTGCAAGCTCACACAGTTCCCTTAGATTGTCTTTCTGTTTGTGCATGTCCCTCATTATGTCTTCAGTCCCCCTTAACATGGCAGCATGCCTGAAGGGTGCCTGAACATATCCTATTACAGGGATCTCGCCCTTAAATCGCCTCTTCAGAGATCTCGTTTGCTCTAAATAGGTGGACAGGCGCTTGTTTGTATAAGGATCAAAAAGTTTTAACTTCGGTAAATCTGTCTCGTAATCTTTTACAACATAGTTCTCTACATAAGGCTTGGCACCTTTGGTTATGTTCAAAACTGATCCCATGGCTTCGGACTCTGAATGGCGTGATCCAATATCCCAAACCACGTCATAATCGAATTTACTAACACAGTAGCTTTGGGAGTATACATGCTTCTCGACACTCTCCAGTTCATCGATAAATTCAATACCTGCCTGTATGCTGCACCAGTCACTCACAATTGGAACCACGGGGTTTATATCCGGCTTTTTCCCCTCAAGCACACACATTACCCTTTCATAAGAATTCATAATCTAATGCTCCTCTTTTCAGATGGAAGCCTCCTGATGGGTCATTATTGGAGACCTTGCTTTCAATCATTTGATACGAAATATCAGCAGCATCAATCGTCACGGCGGGTAACACTTTAATAAGATTGTCGTAATGCGTAAAACTGATCTAAGTTTAAATTTCAAGCTGCCCTGATCTTTCCTTGTTGCTTTTTTCTATCAATCATTTGATATGCGAATACACAGCCACCCAAGGTTACCCCTATAAATACATTAATTGAATTACCGGTAAAACAGAGCAATGATCCGGCAATTAAGATAAGTCTCATGACGATTCCGAGATTTTCGAGTAAAAACCCCATTGTCCCGGCTGCAATCATGTAAACACCAATTGTTGCAGTTGCAACAGACCAAATTATTTTTGATGTGGGTCCAAGCATTAACAGAGAAGTGTTAAAAATGAACATGAACGGCAGGATGTACTTTACAAGAGCAAGCCTTATCGCTACCCATGCGGTTTTTAACCAGTCAGCATTTGCTATACCGGCTGCCACATACACTCCTGGGCAAACTGGTGGGGTAAGTACGGATAGAATGGCAAAATATAAAACAAACATATGGGCTGCAATAGGTTCGAACCCCATATGTATAAGAGATGGCGCTACAACAGTTGCACTTAAAAGATATGCCGCCGGCGTCGGAACTCCCATGCCCATCATAAGCGCTACCATGGCCGCAAGACCTAATGCTAAATAAGTATGATTACCACTAAGAGCAAATATGACTTCAGAGACATTTACTCCGATTCCCGTCAGAGTAATAAGGGAAACAATGATATTGGCGCAAACTAAAAGAGGAACCACTTTTATAAGCGATCTGCCGGTAACATCCATGCCTGCTATCATTTTATATAGCCTTTTTCTTATTTCAGATACTTTAAACGTTGAAAAGATATAAAGCATTGAGAGAACGGCAATCGCCCAAAAAGCAGCTGTTTCCGGCGTACGTCCTTGCACCATCAGTACAATTAATAGTGTGACAGGTATCAGCAATGGTATAGAACGAGACGGCATTAGTATTTTGCTAAAAGGCTTAATCTGATTTTTGGGAAGGCGCTTAAGCTTGCGTCTGGCACTTTCAAAATGTATTGCAAAAAATACAGATGCAAAAAATAAATAGGCCGGTATGATTGCGCATATGGCTACTTTAATGTATGTCATTTCAAGAAGCTCAGCCATCAAAAAGGCAGCAGAACCCATAATTGGCGGGGTGATTTGTCCGCCTGCAGATGCTGTAGCCTCAACACCTGCAGCAAATTCCTTGCCGTATTTCAGCCTCTTCATCAAGGGAATAGTAAAATTCCCGGTTGTTGCAGTATTGGCTACTGCAGAACCTGAAAGCATCCCAAAAAATGCACTGGCTATTAAAGAGACCTTGGCAGCACCCCCCAAAAATCTTCCGGTAAACCGGGATGCAAAATCCATAAATGTATCACCTGCGCCAGTAGAAAGGAGAAATCCACCAAATATGATAAATATGGCAACGATTGTAGAAGATACTCCCGTTACAAATCCCCAAAGGCCTTTATCACTTAAATACATGACTTGAATGATGTGTTTTAGGCTAAAGCCTCTGTGGCCCCAGTAGGAAAGATAATCACCGACCAATGGAATATCCGGAATGTATTGACCGAAGAGTGCGTAAAGGAGAAAACACACCGTAAAAACTGGAAAGACGATCCCTATCGTTCTTCGCCCTGCCTCCAATGTAAGAATAAGTAGTGCTGTACCTAGAAAAAGCTGGATGTTTGTCGATTCTGCTGTATGTTCCATTATCCAGTTGTAGTTAAAAAAGATATAGCCACATGCAGTAATCGTCATTAAAACAAATATAATATCAATACCCAAAAATAGTGAAACCCATGTATTCCGCATTTTTTTTCTTGTAGGTCTCATAAGACAAAATGTCAGGATCATAGCAAATCCAAGATGTATTGCCCTTTGTTTCAAATTCGGAAGAGGTCCGGCAAAACCAGTATAAATATGGAACGAAACAAAAGCTACCGCCACGGCACTTAAAAGAATCTGCCATTTTCCTTCAGGATTTCGCTGTTCTAATATATTTTTGGGCTTTTCCTGAATATCTTTAGTTGTTGCATCCAGCTGTTCTACAGAAGGCATAATATACTCCATGATCTGATAACATTGTCTTTCCCCCTCTGGAGGAAAAACAATGTTATTTCCTTATAAGGACTCAATAAAAACCAACCCAGGTGGGCGGTTTTTATTGAGGCTATCTAGCCTCCGGTGGTATCGCCGCTTGCGGTATGTTTTTTGCCCCGAGATCGCGAAATGCATTAAGTGCACCTTTATGAAGAGGGATAAGCGTCAAGTCCACAGGGTCCTGAACTAAATCCAATTCTTTAATGGCCGGCCACGCCGCAGCCTGAAATTCCTTGCCTTTTATGATTCCATTTACCAGTTTATACGTCAGGCTATCCGGCAGACTCTTGCTGCACATCACACCTATAGGTCTTCCCCACATTGAATATTCCGGCTGGTTTGGTATGGCCTTTATCCCCCCTGCTGGAACAGTGATAAATGAAATATAGGGCACCGCGGCTACAATTTTATCCATATGCTGTTTTGTCAGCGGAATTAACCGTAATTTGGTAAGCGTCATTATATCTAAGGTTGACGCATCAAGCTGTGTTCCAACTCCAGACTTGACATAACCTACTATTCGGTTGTCTTTTATTCCTTTAACCGCATCAGATGTTGCTCCGATATGGTAATCCGGCTTTATTCCCAGGATTTTAAATATCTGTTTTGTAGTAGCCTCTGTAGCAGAACCCCTGATTCCAGGATTGAACTTTTTACCGTTAAGATCTTCAAGCTTTTTTACCCCACTATCTTCTCTGACTACAATAAAATCGATTCCAATTGCATAGAGCCAAAGCAACCTCAGATCTTTTACAGGCTTGTTCTTCCATCTTGCCAACCCCCCCCATGCTTCATACATGGTCTTCATTGACCCAATGCCAATATCTATTTCCCCGGCTCCAATCCTCTTAATGTTATCTACACTTGCCCCTGTTTCTACCACATTAGCCTTCACATCAGGGACATATTTATTGATCGCTTTTGCAGCTCCAACCACATAAGCATAGTGACTGGATGTTGCTGCACTGGCGCCAAAGAATATATATTTTTTTTTGGCTTCAGATATACCAGGAAATGCCAAGGTGAATAAGGCGACAAAGATAAATAATAGTTCTACATATTTTTTCATTGCTTTTCCTCCTTAAATTATAAACTTTTACTAACAATAGTTTTAAACAATACAATGTTTAATTAAATCAAAACAGGTTAGAGTAATTATGGATATTTAACGCAAAGATTCTTTTATTTCTACTTTCAGCTTTTTGGGCTCGATCTTCCGCCAGGTATTCACTGCAAATGTATAGTCTGTACCTGCGGGCACTATATTTGGCTGCCCCTTTTTCCCTGATGCAGTAAATTGACTCACCTGGTCATCAGCCTGGAGCTCCAGATAGAATGGTTTATCTTTGCCGGAGATATTTTTTATAGTTACATAGACATAATAATTTCCTTTTTTATCCGGCTTAAACTCAACCTTTTCAATACTGGCACTGCTTACACTCTTCTTATGTATCCCTCCTGTTACTCCTGCACAGGATACCGCAAAAAAACTAGCCATAATAAATAACAAAATCGTTTTTTTCATTTTTTCCTCCTTTTGTAAGTTTTAAATACGTTTTAGCAGACTGAACCCTGCTTTCTATTCACAGTACCAGTAACTCGCGTGGGAAACGGTCCAGAATCTCATGACCGGTTTCTGTTGCAAGCACCATATCGCCAATAGCAGCAGTTGCTTCGCCCGGTATAAAAATATTTGGATGAAGTTCAAAAAGCATCCCCGGTACAATTCGAATCGATGGCTCATCCTTGGCATCTTGACCATTCGATCTTTTGCCCATGGCATAGGGATTAGGAAATACGGCAGATAGAATTGGATCCGAATAGTCAAGTCCCAGGCTGTGTCCGATCTTTAACCAGTACCAGTCTAAATCTCTGGCGTTTGGATAATACTTGGTAAGAACTTTTTCAGAAGCTTTCCAGACTTCACTAAGATAGTTTCCGTGGGTTAGCTGATCCAATGCTGCATCCTGCATTTCGAGAGCTAGTTCGAATGCTTTTTGCTGTGCCTGGTTCGGTTTTCCTATCGTACCTGTCCTTATGGCGTGCCCCCAATGACCATCCTTTAATACAAAAAGCGAGAGCAAAACCTGATCGCCCTCCTTTGGGATCTGTGAACACTCCTTTTTCCCATAGCGCGGTCGATCTGCCACTGAGCCCACACTCATAAATGTTGATGCATATTCACACCCTTCATACTTAGCTGTATATTCCAAATCGGCCTGAATCTGATATACCATCTTGCCGGATCGGATCTCGCGCTCCATGGTCTCGAACATTGCATCACATACCTCGGCCGAACGACGGTGAAAATCAATCGATAGGCTATCCTTTACGATCCTTAATTTATCAACAATGTGGTTTGCTTCAACCAGCTCCACCCCCTCAAGACCCTCACGAAGTGCGTCATAAAGCGCTACGGGTGTTTCAGACCTACCGATATAGCCAATTTTTTCACCTTCCAATAAGATAGATTTCAGGATTGCAACAATTTCCCCTCCGAATTCATCCTGCGGAATAGCTCTAATATCATCAAACCACATTATCTCTTTTGCAAACAGCTTGGGAGAACGACCCGGAACCAGCAGAACTGGATCTCTTTTCGGTAACAATATAAGAACAGCGGCTTGCGTCCGTGCATCCCAGTCACAAAGGAATCGACAATAGCCATGTGTACGACTGGAAAAACCCAAACTGCTTCCAGTGGAATATACAATGAGACCACTTAGTTCCTCTTCTTGTGACTGCTCTAAAGCTTGTTTTATCCGGGTCTTAAATACAGAAGTTGGAATTTTCATAGCGCGCCTTTATCCTTTATGCATGAATACATATTTGCAGTAGTTTTCCTTTTTTCTTCTATCGTAAAATTGTCCGAAAAGCTTTATCACCGCTTCTGATAGGTTGCTCGGCTCGTCACAATTTTTGATTCATTATCTTATTATTACAAATCTTTCTAAAACCTGGTTTTCGATGCTCCATGTAACCTCTTAGTAATATGAGATTTCAATTTTTTTTTAGCATTCTCATAGTCCCCAATTTTAAGGGCATTAAGAATTTGTTGGTGTTCCTTCTGGTCGATTTCCAAACTACCCGGCAATCTCAAAGCTTTGAATTGGTACCGTGCGAGATTCAAAGAAATAGATTTATAAAAATGAACAAGCCTTGAGTTTCCACAAGCTTCGATCATTTTGAAGTGAAAATCCGCAAATTTTTTATGGAATTCTAAATACTGCTCCGGATCATCGTTGGAAGGGATTGATAAATTAGAAGCATCCTCTATGGCCGATTCCAATTGAATCAAATTTTTATTTTTTTTTCTTTTTAAAAGCTCAACAGCATAACATTCGATCATTTCTCGGGTCTGGGAAATTTCTAATAAGTCGTCGTTTGACAACTCGGTAACATAAGCTCCTTTATTAGGAATGCTAAAAACCAGCTGTTCACCCTCGAGTACCCGGAAAGCCTCACGTATGGAATGCCTGCTGATTTCAAGACGTGAAGCTATTTCATTTTCATTGAGCTTTTGACCTGGAACCAACTCGCCTGTGATGATTCGGTTTCTTAAGTATTCCAAAACACGTTTTGTCAGGTTTTGAACTTCCATGGTAAAACTCCATCTGAATAGCGGGATATGATTTACATGTGCTCCAATTGTGTACTGTACATTGTGCACAATGTACTGAGATGTTATTCCCTTATCAACAAAAATATTCCAGTTTTTATATGTTTAAACGATAACAAAGGCTAACTTATCAGGAATGTCGAAATATAGCTTCTCGCTCTCTAGTACACGGAAAGCTTCGTGGAAAAAAGATTGCAAAAAAGCAATGTATTTCACTAAATGGTTTGTTAAAAATGTATAATTAAAGGAAGTCCCCATGCTTTCACATAGGTGTCAATCATACCAACCGAAGTCGTTTGCCGCCTTTGTCATGGCCCAGACATTGACCGGCGGTGCCATCACAGGAAGACCACAGCCAGGTCCCAGTATAAATCCTCCGGGTGCTTTTTTCCCTTTTTCTATTGCAACCCGGCTGAGTTCATACACCTGTTCCGGGGTTCCGGTTTGGATGACTGCAGGCTCAATGTTCCCATAAATAATATCTTTGGGAAAATACTCGGCAGCAGTTTTTATATCTACTTCGTGACCAAAACTAAGGACGCTAGGATGTCGCCATAGAGAGGACTCGGCAAGTAACGGCAGGTTTAGATTCTGATCACCGCAGACATGCAGACCGAATCGCTTGATCCCCAACTCTTTCAGACGCTCATGGTACCTTGCATGATAAGGAAGTGCAAATTTCTTTAAACTTCTGGGAGAAATGAGCTGGTTCGATTCACTGGGGCTGCTCATCCATGCAAAAATCCTGTCCGGCCCAAAAGTTTCCGTCCAGCAATCAAGGACATTGAAGATATGATCGATGGAAAGCCGCAAGAGCTTTTCGCAGGCTTCCGGTTTTTTCATGGTCCACCTCAGGAACTGATCGATGCCGCTGATATTTGCAGCCATGGTAAACGGACTGCGGGAAAAGAAAAAAACAGGGATGTCGTTTGCTGCCTGCAGTTCGGAAAACTGCATTGCCTGCGGTATTCTTCCGGCTTTTTTCGGGTCAGGCATCTTGAGCCTGTCGATATCGCCCTCATCTTTGACAGGGTAAGATGTAATCACCAGAGCACCTTCATATTCCCCCCGGGGCATCCTTACTTCGCCTCCGAAGTCCCATGCCCCCAGGACAGTATGCCCGGCATATTGGGGGATCGGATCCCAGCCGTACTGCTGGGTGGTCCACATCATTGCCTTGAAACTCTTGTCAGGATCTTCATATGCATCTGCGACGGTAAAACCGGCGTTTTTGGTGTTAAAGCCTGTACTCATTGCACCGACTGGAACCCGGTCCGGCTTCTCGTAGTTAAACAATGCATCCATTCGCTCCAGACTGGTCATCCTGTCTTGTCTTAACTGCATCTCACACTTCCTCGTTTTCTTGATATATACTTGCCTGTAGATAAATCAGGCAATTTTTCTTAAAAGTCTGTCCGCTTCCTGAACAGCGGCGATCGCATCTTTGGCATAACCGTCTGCGCCATACTGCTTTGCAATTTCAGGAGAAAGAGGGGCACCGCCGACCATGATAATCACCTCAGGAACCTTTGCTTTAAGCATATCAATGACTTTGGGCATGGCCAGCATACTTGTGGTCATGAGTGCGGAAAGCGCAACAACATCTGCCTGGGTTCGCTCCAGCTCTTCAACAAATTTTTCAAGCTTTACATCCTTGCCCAGGTCGTAGATTTCCCATCCTGCAGCCTCAAACATGGTCTTGACAAGGGTTTTCCCTATGTCATGGATATCGCCCTCAATCACTCCCATGATTATTTTTCCTGCAGCCTTCACGGATTTGCCCACTTTTACATGAGGACGAAGAATATCAAGACCCGCATACATAGCATCTGAACTGAGCAGCAGCTCGGGCACAAAATATTCTTTCTTCTCGTATAATCCCCCCACCGTTTCCATGCCCGCCGCCAGGCCCTCCATGATGGCATCATAAGGATCAATTCCTTCATTTAACGCTTCATTACACAACTGGACAGTTGTCTCTTCCTCGAACTCAACCACGGAATCGTGAATTTTTTTTAAAAGCTCGGTTTTCTTTTCTTCTGAAACCATTTTTTACCTCTTTGTATTAAAATAATCCTCTAAAAAATTAGTCCAAAGGAGCATTCAGACGATACGGTTTTATAGGCGGATCATTGTTTGAACGTATGAGTAAACGTTACACTTTTTTTGTGTCAATCGATTTTCCGTTACAGGCAGTAAACAGCAGTTCACCCATATCCCAAACTTTAATGCCCATCTGTTTTTCATATTTCATCAGGTTAATCAGGCAAATGGGGCACGTTACCAGGATGTTTCTGCATACATCGGCAAGCTCCTTGATACGGATGTTTGATATTTTACCGCTCAGGTCAGCATATGCGTACTCCACCGGTCCACCGCAGCAGGCGGTCTCCTGTCTTGTGTTTTCCGGTTCCATTAGGGTGATCCCCAGACCAGCCGCGGCTTGACGCGCCTGCTCAACAATACCCAGGTCCCGGGTCATCACGCAGGAATCGTGCATAACTAATTCTTTTGGGAGCTTTTGCTCGGCAGGTGCTTTCAAATCTTCTATCTTACCAGAAAGGAGTTCGAGATAATGCACCACCTCAAGGTCGTAATTGGGAATATACACAGGAAAGACTTCTCTCAACATGAAGGTGGTGTGAGGATCGACCGTGATGACCTTTCTCACGCCGCTGGATTTGAGTTGCTGATACACCTTTTTTACATGTGGAGCAATGTGTTTTTCAAGCCCCAGGTCGTATAAAAGAACTCCGCTGTAAGGCTCTGCTTCGTAAAGATATGCGGGATACTCACCTGCATGATTAAGAGCCGCAGCTATTCCTTTAAGTACGTTTTCTCCTTTATGCTTTACCTCACGTGCACCCTTTGCCTTTAGTCGAAGTACGGTTTCACCCGCCAGGGAGCCGGCCTTCTCAAACATTTTTGAAAATACTTTTACCGACAAAAGCGGCAAAATCGGCTTTACCGAAGCAACCATATCCGTGGCCTGTATGACATAGGGAAGCATCTGGTACATTCTGGCCGTAAGCAGCACGGTTTCCCCTTCCCTTGGCAGATTAAGGCCCTTTGCCCAGCCGGTCCAGTAATCTTTCTTAAAGCCCAGCGGATCACCGGTCCGTTCCATATTCCCTTTCAGTGTAGACAGCGCCTGAGAAATCAGGGTCTTAGATCGTTGCATGTCTTCCTCCTTCCACCAACTTTCCGGACAGAAGAGATCTTCCCAGCTGGATGAGTTCACAGATTTCCAGATTCTGTCCTTTGCTTTTGCAAACCACCTCACAGCGTTTGCACTGAAGGCAACTGTAAAGGCAAAAGGTCAGGGAATCATCGAATTCCAGGGTGCCGTTGAGCAGATACTTCATGATTTGCAGCCGGCCATAGGCGGACATGCTTTCAACTCCGGTTGAAGCCTGGTAGGTAGGACATACATCAACACAAAATCTGCAGGATCGGCATTTTGCGATTTCTTTCAGAAGAGTCTCGCGGATATTTGCGTCTTCTTTCACACCCAGCCCTCCAGGTTACCCCGGTTTAAAATGTTATTAGGGTCAAAGGTTTTCTTCAGATTTACCAGCAAATCATAATAGGTTTGACCGTATTTTTCTTTTAGAAAGGATACTCGTTGGGCCGTCAGACCCCATTCACCCCCACAACCGCCGTATTTGACGTTTAGGGATTCCGTTTTTTTTCTTACTTCCATAGTCACTGCTTTTTTTACCTCGTTGGAAATTTCTTTACTGGGAATAAATGCATAGGCGTGGATTGTAGGTGCACCGATATGCCCGAAGGAATAAAATTCATTGCCCTTGTAGCTGTCCAAATTCAAT
>RCNC010001019.1_pt1 | contig 27685 bp, 19 predicted proteins | sample 2041301 | NCBI WGS metagenome assembly RCNC01 (sample SAMN09708231, study PRJNA481090) | Marine sediment metagenome, whole genome shotgun sequencing project. | biome: marine sediment; feature: ocean; material: sediment; isolation source: Sewage treatment plant 13A marine sediment (STP13A) ... | reverse complement strand
GCCTTTTGCCAGCGCTCAACAAATGTTTTTTGATTGATGAGCTGGTATTTCTTGATGCCACCGGATGTGTCTGTACCCGATGTCACACCTTCGTAATGGACAATCACAGACTGGGGCTGGATGAATACCTTGCGGCCGGATTCACGCACCCGGAAGGCCAGGTCGGTATCCTCGTAGTAGGCTGGTGCATAGCGTTCATCAAATGCGCCAAGTTCGTGAAAATATTTTGTTTTCAGTGCGATACAGGCACCGGAGACATAGTCGGATTCACGCAAAAAGTGATATTTCGGGTCTTCCGCATTTTGGTCACGGCCATAGTTCCAGCCGGAACCATCATTGAATATGATGCCACCGGACTCCTGCAGACTGCCATCGGGATAAACCAGGCGTGAACCTACGAGACCAGCCAGGGGTTCACGGTCGAAAGTATCGATCAGTTCATCCAGCCAACCTTCCAGGACCTGCGTGTCATTGTTAAGGAAAACAACGTATTCCCCACGGGCATGCCTGGCACCGCGGTTACAACCACCGACAAAACCGAGGTTCTTTTCATTTCTCAGATGTGTCAGCCCTGTGATTTTTGACAGATGGTGGGCGCTTTCATCGCTCGACTGGTCATCGACAACAATGACTTCAAAAGTGTACTTGCCCTTGACCTCCAGCAAACTGGTCAGACAGGCTGCCGTGTAGGCCCATTGGTTATACACGGGAATGATAATACTGGCCTTGGGCTGGGCCGGGTTGGGAAACGTGGATGGTGCGTTCGACTCACCGATTGGCTCCGTGACTATCGTTTCCACCGCGGTGCTTTCTGAATTGCTTGTTTCGGTATCGTCCGCTTCCACGCTTGGCGGTTCAGTGTTCGGCGGTTCTACATTGATCGCCTGTTGTGGTTCAGCGGTGGTCTCACCACCTCTGTTTTGCATTCTTCTCAGTGTTCCCCCCATTCCCTGTGTGGACAGGTTGCTGACCAACTGCGAAATCAGCCATGGCCACCTGGTCGGGTTCCATGCACGTGCCAACATGAAATTACTGGCGACCCGGCGTACAACCCGAAGCGGTCGCGTGATTCTCCATGAAGAACTACCCAGGATAACAGCGTTCAGGTCGGAAATTTGTTGGTGGTGAGATTCAAGTTGTTGATATTTCGAATCAAGATTCCGATAGATTGAATCCAGGTCCTGGTAGTGAGACTCAAGACTTTGAGCGTGTGATTCAAGATTTTTGTAGTCTGATTTAAGATTCTGGTGGTGTAATTCCAGGTCGTCGTAGTTTGTTCCAAGTTGTATGTGATCTGTTTCCAGCAAATGGTATTGATTGTTCCTGATATCCAGGTCCGCCTGTCTTTCTGCAACCATCTCCTGCAGGTTTTCAATATCAACTTTAAGCAGTGAAACCCATTTTATGCGTTGTTTTTGTTCCAGTTTTAGATGTCTGCCTGTTTCCAACGCCCATTCAGTTCTTTTTTCGACTTCCCTTTGCAAGGTTTTTCCCTGCTTCAAGGCTTGTTGCAGTTCAACGTCGGTCATTGAGCGCTGATAATCTGCGACAGCTTGCTGGGTCTGGGCCGGTTTGGCCTCAGTGGGTATCAATGGATGGCTTTTGCCAGACAGGGGACACAGTCTGTTATAGGCCTTGAGCATGTCTTCCAGCGTAACAGCCTTGATCTCCGGCAATTTCGCCCTGACAGTTTCGATTTGATCGGGCGAATTACATAAAGCAATGACCTGCTTAACAAGGGCCTGTGAATCGGCATCGATCAACCAGCCGGTTTCACCATGTTCTATCCGGTTCGGGAAATTCCCCAGGCGTGTTGCAATCGTCGGGATATGCAGTTGCTGCAATTCGGAGAGTGTAAAACTGAAGGTTTCCGGTACAACGGATAAAAGTGCGGCAAAATCAGGGCCGATGGTCGTTAGTATTGACGTCAGCTGATCGCGCTCATATTCAGGAATGACGTCCACGCCGGCCATACCAAAGAATGTTTCACCGGATTTTCCTGTCCCCAGCAGGTATACCTGCACATGTTTGGCTAATTCAGGTAGTGCGCGGGCTAACAGTTGTTGCCCTTTGCCCGTTTGCATACGCCCGGGAATGACCATGCGTAAACGGCCGTCCTTACGTGGTTTGGGCAAAATTGCCCGCAGGTCTTGTAATACGGGAAAGCCGTGGGGGATGACCTGTGCAGCCAGGGTTTTAAACACGGGTGCAAGCTGACTTTGTAATTCCAATACCGATTGTCCGGGAGCTGCAATTTTCACTTTGAATTCGTTGATCGCCTGCAGGTAAGCAGCACGTATCCGTGACCAGGATTGTGCATTCTTGTCCAGGAATTCCCGGTCTTTCCGGTGCTCAGACAAAGCCAGCTCCAGATCTGGAGAACCTGCGCTCCGAAGATAGGGTTGCGGATTTACACTGAGTAGCGGCCAGGCCGGAAAATTATCATGCAGGATTTGTAAAGTGGGTAAGCCACTGCGTAAAACATCAAGGCTATGACCCACCAGCGAAGACACAAATACCCGGCCGATACCATACCGGCTGTAGATCTCAGACAGGATCATTCGATAACTGTCGTGGCTATCGGAAATGGACTCGACAGGCGGGTTCAGCCACCAGCTGGCGACTGGACAGCGTAATTCATTGCCCAGGTACAGACACATTCTCTGGCCGTAACCACGGCCGCTTTGAGGTGCTTCCGAGCGCAACTGAAAATGCCGGTGTTCACTGTCTGTTTCGATAAAAGATTTTAGCCACTGGGCAACACCACCACCCCAGCTGTGGGTGATATGTAATGTGGCTGGTGTATTTTTCTCCGGGTTTGGTGGCAGAGACGGAATATCAGCGTTGAACCAGTCCTGCAACCTCGCGCTCAGCTCACTGAATGGTGGTGGATATGCTGTTTCGTACGTCTCCAGTTTTAGTGTCCTGAAGACCTTGTGATCCGGGTCATGCAGAAATAAATGGTCGGCCGCTTTGAGTGCGCCACCGGCAGCCGCCAGCTGTTGCATCAGTGTGCCGTTCGAACCGCCGGCAGATAGCAGGGCAACGAGATCCGCAGACAGCATCACAATATGGTCGGTCCAGACGGTCAAAGTATGTAATTGCCCCGGTGCCAGCAGGTTTACGAGCCCGGCATAGTTGATTTTTGAAGCGTGTAAAGGGGCTTGTAAACCGGCAAACGGGTTGACGGCATTATTTGCGTTCGAAAGCAGGGTCAGGGCCAGGGGCTGATTTGCCTGGTCCAGCAGTCCCGTCATATTATTTAACAGTGTTTTTGATGGCTGCAAGCCGGCGCGCAGGAATAGAACAGGTCTGCCAGGAAAAAGACCGGCCAGTTCTGCAATCAACAGGCCGGGCTGGTCATAGCCATTGTCGGTTTTTGTCAAACCTTCATTATCCAGACGGCTGCAAACAGGCAAACCCAGCTTCAACAAGTCCTTATTCGCGCTTTTTCCATTGGCCTCACGGCCCCTGGCATGGACGTAAATAACGGGTTTTGCAGATGAAATGTTGGTCATTTTTTTATCAGTCATTTAATTTGCCGCGAAACTGCCGTGTTTCGCTGAAAGCTGCCGACTCTTTTTGAATATTTAGGTGTAAATGCCAGTTTAATGCCTGACAAGCGGATTATACCAAGACAAAACGCGGTCATTATGGATAATGGTCAGGTTGATGTCATCCGCTATATGAATCTCAGGAATAAATGGCCAGTAAAGCAAGAAAAACCCAGTCCAAAAAGCGCAAGCCGGCAGGCAAGAAAGACACGGGTAAAAAAACCGGTTTGTTCCGGCGTTTATTCCGCTTGCTGATGTTGATGCTGGGTGTTGGCATTGGTCTCAGCGTACCCTGGATCATCTGGCTGGACATGCAGGTTCGTGACGAATTTGAAGGACGGATCTGGGAGGTGCCCAGCCGGGTTTATGCTCGTCCACTAAGCCTGTACAGCGGCAAACAGATTTCAAAAGATGTCCTGCTGGCAGAGCTGAAGGCCTCGGGTTATCGAAATCTGAAACAGGTATCCACCCCGGGCACCTACTCGGTTAATGGAAACCGTTTTAAAATCAATCGTCGTGCATTCACATTCGATGACGGTGCAGAGTCATCCAGTCGGTTTGATCTGCGGCTGACCAATAACGCCATCTCGGCACTGACAAACGTACCCGGGCCCGGGGATGCAGGTCTGGTTCGCCTGGATCCGGCTGAGATCGCCTCGATTTATCCCCTGCATGACGAAGATCGCACGCTGGTGGCATTGAAGGATGCACCCGAGTTGCTGATAACCGGCTTGCAGGCCGTGGAGGACCGGCAGTTCAAACATCATCATGGTGTGTCCTTACGCAGTATTGCGCGTGCTTTTGTCGCCAATGCAAAAGCGGGTAAAGCGGTGCAGGGTGGTAGTACCCTGACCCAGCAGTTGGTTAAAAACTACTTTCTGAGTAGCGAAAGAACCCTGGCACGCAAGGCCAACGAGGCCATCATGGCCCTGTTACTGGAGTGGCACTACGACAAAGCGCAGATCCTCGAAGCCTATATCAATGAGATTTTCCTTGGTCAGCAGGGCAAGCATGCTATTCATGGGTTTGGCCGGGCCAGCGAGTTTTACTTCGACCGCTCCTTGCAGGATCTCGAACCCCAACAGGTTGCCCTGCTGGTGGGTATGGTTCGTGGTGCGTCCCTGTACAACCCGAGGCGAAACCCCGAGCGTGCATTGCAACGCCGCAACCAGGTGCTGGATATATTTGAACTCACCGGTTTGATGAGCGACAGCGAAGTCAAATCTGCAAAGACCCGTCCGCTGGGTGTTATTGACAAACCCCGTTCGGGCGGTAGCCGTTATCCCGCATTTGTGGACCTGGTGCGTCGCCAGTTGAAGCGCGATTACCGTGCATCTGATTTGAGTTCCGAAGGTCTTAGAATATTTACGACCCTGGCACCTGCGGAACAGGAGTATGCCCAGCTTGCAGTCAGCAAAGGACTGGATGATCTGAAACAACGCGGCTTACCGGCAGATTTACAGGCTGCACTGGTTCTGGCCGATGTTGCCAGCGGTGAAGTCCGGGCCCTTGTGGGTGATCGCGTCGAATCTCGCAATTATTTCAATCGTGCACTGGATGCGCGCCGGCAAATCGGCTCGGTTATCAAACCATTGGTTTATCTGCTGGCCCTGGAACATGCCGATGACTACAACTTGATTACGACCGTGAAGGATGAGCCGATTTCTTTACGACAACCGGGCGGAAGCTTATGGGCGCCGGAGAATTATGACCACAAATCCCATGGTGAATTAGCCCTTATGGACGCACTGATTCACTCGTATAATCAGGCAACCGTGCAGGTCGGGCTTAATATCGGTGTTGCAAACCTGATCCGCAAGATCAAGCAACTGGGTGTGAATGCTGAAATTCCAGCGGTGCCTGCAACCCTGTTGGGTGCGGTCGAGCTAACACCGATTGAGGTGACGCAGATGTACCAGTCACTGGCAGCGGGTGGTTATAGCGTACCATTGCGGTCAGTGACAGCAGTGCAGACATCCCATGGAGAAACGCTTAGCCGTTATCCGTTAAGATTGATGCCGCTGGAGCATCGTGATGCTGTGGCTTTATTGAATTTTGTCCTGACCCGTGTGGTGGTGGAGGGTACGGCGAGCAACTTGCACACCATGCTGGGTAGTGACACGTCGGTCGCCGGAAAAACGGGTACGACTAATGAAAGACGTGACAGCTGGTTTGTCGGATTCAGCCGTGATCGCCTGGCAGTTTCATGGGTAGGGCTTGACGATAATCGTCCGGCAGGTGTGACCGGGAGTAATGCAGCCATGCGGGTTTGGGCCAGGTTATTCCGGCGATTATCCTTTGAAGCTGTGGATCTGCGTATGCCTGATGGCGCCAATTTTGTCTGGGTTGATAAACAGGAACAGGCATTGACCGACCCGACATGTGAGGGTGCACAACAGATACCTTTTATTGAAGGGACTGAACCGAAAGCCCGTACAAAATGTCTGAAAAAGCTGAGAAGAGAAAGTAACAAATCTTTATGGAGGAAGTGGTTTGAAGACAAAGATTAGCTTATGGATCTTGATCCCGTTACTGCTGGCGGCATGCAGTAGCCAACCGCCGGCGCCGGTCGAAGATGAGGAGGTTACTACCCGTGTCAGGGAGCCCGCCTCCGAGGATAGCGCTGGCGTACAGGTCTATTCATTTCAGAATCCGGCCGTCATACAACTGACAGCCCAGGCCAAAGGAGCCGAAGCTGCCGGTGAACTGGGTCAGGCCAGCGGCTACCTCGAACGGGCCTTGCGGATAGAGCCACGGGATCCACAACTATTGCAACACATGGCGGAAGTCAAATTGCAGGAAGAGGACTATCAGCAGGCCCTCAATTTCGCCGTCAGGTCCTATGATACCGGACCACGTGTCGGCGAAATCTGTAGCAGAAACTGGCGCACCATCAGCGTGGCGCGGGAGCATCTCAATGACAAAGATGGTGCCGGCGATGCTGAAAAACGTGCGAAAAAATGCATGAACACACGACCGAAGAGACTCTAGGGACAGTGTCTCCAGGAACAGTGTCCTTGTCAGAAACCGGTAGCGCAAAACTGCTCGATGCCGGCGGGCCGTTTGAATCGGTATTGCCGGGGTTTGCACCCCGTCAGGAGCAAATGCAACTGGCCGATGCGATTGAAAAGGCTATTACCAGTGGCGGTACATTGGTGGCAGAGGCGGGCACCGGTATTGGTAAGACACTTTCTTACCTGGTGCCGGTACTCAAGGGCCGGGAACGCACCATCATTTCAACCGGCACCAAGACACTTCAGGATCAATTGTATTTTCGTGACCTGCCGATGGTTAAAAAAGCACTTGGCAGCAAACTCAAGACCGCCCTTTTGAAAGGACGCGGCAATTACCTGTGTTTGTATCGAATGGATCAGGCCCGCAAGGACGGCAGACTGCCTTCCAGGGAGTCCATCACCGAGCTTGAAGCGATCAGGTTTTGGGCGCCCGGTAGCATGGATGGCGATCTTTCGATTTCGGCAGTGATTGCCGAAGACAGTGAGCTATGGCCTTTGGTGACATCGACCGCTGAAAACTGCCTGAGTTCGGATTGTCCTGATTTTGAAGCTTGCTTTGTTGCCCGTGCCCGGCGCGAAGCCCAGGATGCAGATGTGGTGGTGGTCAATCACCATCTGTTATTTGCCGATATGGCCATCAAACAGGGTGGTTTCGGCGAGGTTTTGCCAGGCGCATCGGTGTTTATCGTCGATGAAGCCCACCAGGCACCCGAGACGGCTTCACAGTTTTTCAGTTCTTCTTTGTCTGTAAAACAAATCTCCGATCTGTGCAGAGACCTGTTGGCCGAGGCTGCTGAAACCAGTGGGGGTATGGCTACGGTACGGGATGAGGTGGCACATTGCCGTCAAATCATCAAGGAATTTCAGCTTGCCTGCCATGACAACCTCGAAGACCGCGGCACCTGGGATGAGATGCTTAACCAGTTGGACGTCAGGAATGCCTTGCAGTTGTTGGACACGGCGGTTGCAGGATTAAAACCGGTTGTCGAACCATTGCGGGGTTCCGGCCGGGGAATGGATGCCTGCGTTCAACGTCTTGCCGAAATCCAGGCGCAATTTGACCATCTGGATAAACCCGTTCCGGATACCGAAGTGCGCTGGTTTGAACGTCGTGGGCGGGGCGTTTCTATTCATACCACACCGCTGGATATATCGAATTTATTTTCGAGTTTTTGTGAACAACTTGACGCGGCCTGGGTGTTTACCTCCGCGACGTTGTCGGTCAATGGCGGTTTTGATCACTTTGTCCAGGCACTGGGTTTGCAGGAAGCAGATACATTGAACCTGGATTCCCCCTTTGACTATGAAAGTCATGCCTTGATGTGGTTGCCGGAGGATCTGCCGGAGCCACGTGAGCACACATTTGTGCCGTCCCTGCTGGAGACTGTTCGGCCGGTTCTCGAGGCCAGCCAGGGTCGCGCTTTCATGTTATTCACCTCACACAGGGCATTAAGACAGGCTGCAGAACTACTGGCTGGTACCATTGATCATCCCTTGTTTGTGCAGGGCGATATGCCCCGCAGTATGTTGCTCGATGCCTTCCGCGAGTCAGGAGATGGGATTCTGCTGGGTTCTGCCAGTTTCTGGGGTGGGGTGGATGTTATGGGTGAAGCCCTGTCGTTGGTGATTATTGACAAGCTGCCGTTTGCACCACCCAATGATCCGGTCATGGTTGCACGCAGCAACCAGTTGCGACAGCAAGGTGGAAATCCGTTCATGGAGTTGTTTTTACCGCAAGCGGTTATCGCTCTCAAACAGGGTGCGGGTCGCCTGATACGTGATGTTAATGACCGTGGTGTATTGGTGATTTGTGATCGAAGGCTGCGTACCAAGGGTTATGGCAGTGTTTTCCTGGAAAGCCTTCCACCCATGTTACAAACACCGGATCGTAATCTTGTAGTGGAGTTCTTTGAAAATGAATCTACTGGCGATTGAAACAGCAACAGAGACCGTCTCTGTCGCACTTTCCTTTAATGGTGAGCTTATTGAGCGCTATGAACATGCGCCGAGAAAGCACGCCGAGTTACTGCTGCCCTGGGTTGAGTCTGTGTTGGCTGAGGCAGGCATCGGTTTTTCTGCACTCGATGCCATTGCATTCAGCCGGGGTCCGGGAAGCTTTACCAGTCTGCGTATAGGCATAGGTATCGTGCAGGGCCTGGCATGGGCATCTGATCGCCCGGTTGTACCGGTTTCCAGTCTTGCTGCGACCGCGCAAAGCGCTGTCGGTGATGGGGTTAGTTCTGCGTTGGTCGCGCTGGATGCCCGCATGAACGAGGTTTTTACCGGCAGTTTTGAGGTAGATGGCAACGGAATCATGGTTCCGGTTGATGCGGAAAGAGTCTGTCCTCCAGAAGATGTCCGATTATCTGCCAATGCTGGAAACTATGCTGAAACCCATGGTGTGGGTATTGGTTTTGACCGCTACCCCGAGTTAAAGGGTTTGGCAGGAGGCCTGAAAGCTGTCTTGGCTGATACCTGGCCAAAAGCCTCTTCAGTGCTTCAACTGGCGCAGGCATGGTTGACCACCCATGAAGCCCTGCCTGCAGAGATGGCACAGCCTGTTTACCTGCGTGATAACGTGGCAAAAAAATCCCAGGCTCGAATCTCAGGCAATCAGACTACCCGCTAGTAAGCGCACTGCCAGGGCGATCAGAATCACACCGAATGAGAGTTTTGTAATATAACAGTAGCGCAATTAGCGCATAAATCACTTGAGTTAGGTATAATCCCTGATCGTGCGAAAAGTATGAATTGCACACAGAATTAGTGAATTTGGTATCAATACAGTGCCATTTATGTATAAGGGTGCAAAAATAAAACAGGTCAATTTACATTCATTTAACGAATTTGTAAGTTAAATCTGCGAAAATTGCATGCATAAGCGCGGGTGGGGAGCACTTGGCTTGTGTAACTGATTTGACCGGAAGCCAATAAACTTTAAAACAGAGGCCTACGTGGTGGTATTGAAAAATTCCTTTTTAAGTGCAAACTGCATAATGGAATGTTGGTCATGAATCATATGTGTCCAACACGTGCCAATACTGTTCTGCCGGTAAAAATTGCCCCTTACACCAACCTGGTGGATGCGCTTGAGTATGCGGCGCAGGGCGACACCGGTTTCAACTTTTATGATGGACGTGGTCACCTGTCATCGGTGCTGTCGTACACAGATTTGCGTGACGAAGCCAGGGTGATAGCCCGCAAGCTTCTCAGTCTTGGTTGCGAGCGCGGTGCAAGGGTTGGCATTATTGCCGAAACAGAACCCATGTTTCACAAGTTCTTCTTTGCCTGTCAGTATGCTGGTTTGATCCCGGTTGCTTTGCCGGCGGGTATACAACTGGGTGCGCATGGTGCTTATGTAGGCCAGGTGCGGCGCATGTTAAAGAGTTGCGGTGCATCCATAGTCGTTGCACCCGATACGCATGCCAATTTTATGGCTGAAGCCGTACAGGGTCTTGATTTACTCATGGCTGGCAAACAGGCTGACTTTGATGTTTTGCCAGAAGCCGATGTGGAATTTGAGCCTTGGGGCGGAGACGATCCGGCCTATCTGCAATACACCTCCGGTAGTACCAGTTTTCCGCGGGGTGTCGAAGTTACACAAAAAACCGTTTTGAACAACCTGATGGAAATTGCCCGTTATGGTTTGAAGCTGGATGCCAAAGACCGGTTTGTATCGTGGTTACCCTTCTATCATGACATGGGTCTGGTTGGATTTATCCTGGTGCCATTGATCGGCCAGTTGTCGGTTGATTACCTGGGATCGCGTACATTCGCGATGCGTCCGAGACTGTGGCTGAAATTACTCTCGGATAACGGTGGTACGATTTCTTCTGCACCAACATTCGGTTATGCCCTGTGCGCCAAGCGACTACGACCTTCCGATGTTGAAAGTTATGACCTCAGTAACTGGCGGGCAGCCTGCGTGGGCGCAGAACGAATCAATCCAGAACCGTTAATGGAATTTGCAGATATTCTGCAGCCGAGCGGCTTTGACCGGCAATCATTTGTTGCATGTTATGGTATGGCCGAATGCGTGCTGGCCACCAGTTTCGCACCTTTGGGCGAAGGCCTGAATGTCGATGTGGTCAACCGGGATTTGATGGCTGAAACCGGTGAGGCAAGACCGTTTGTTGGTGATGCTTTATCCACATCAACCTATGTAGATTGCGGAAAGTTATTACCCGGTTTTGAATTCTCAGTCCTGGATGATGATGGCGTTGAGCTGGATAATCGTCACTGCGGACATATCCATCTGAAAGGCCCCAGTGTAATGCGTGGGTATTTTCTCGATGAAAAATCCACCGCTGAAGTTTTATCAGATGATGGCTGGTTGAATACCGGTGATATTGGCTACCGTATCGATGACCACCTTGTCATTACCTCCCGTAGTAAAGATGTCATTATCATCAAGGGGCGGAATATCTGGCCCTATGACCTGGAAGTTCTTGCCCAGCAGGTTGGTGGTGTAAAACTCGGTGGTGTTGCTGCTTTTTCTGTTAGTTCGACTGACCAGGAAGAACAGGCAGTTTTGGTTGTTGAAACCAAGGAAAAGGACGCAGATAGCCGCCTGCATATCATTGAGGAAATCTCTCGTTCCATCCATGCCCATTTCGGAATCAATTTAGTGATTGACCTGACCCCGCGGGGAACATTACCCAGAACCTCTTCCGGCAAACTTTCCAGGTCCCAGTCCAAGCAGGATTATCTCGCACGCAAGACCTTGCGGGATGTTGAGCACTCAGTGACCAGGGCTGACAATACGCAGACCGCCTGATTTGCAGGTATCTTCCAAAGCTGTATTTATAACGGGTGCCACCGGTTTTATCGGGCAGCGCCTGGTATCTGAGTTGCTTGAAAATGGCTACCGGGTCCGGGCAATGGTGCGTCCGGAAAAAAGTACCGATAAGCGGATACCACAGGGCTGTGAGCAGGTTCCTGTCAGTCTTACAGATGTTACCCGACTAGCTGGCATTGTTGCTGAATCAAGTGCCGTCATTTATTCTGCCGGAAGCGTCAGGGGGCGTAACAGCACAGACTTCGCCCTTGCGAATATCGAGGGCGTCAGGGCGATGCTGAAGGCCTTGGAACAATCTGCCAATCCACCACCCATGTTACTGCTCTCGTCATTGGCTGCAAGCAAACCACAACTGTCCGATTACGCCCGCAGCAAATATGAAGGCGAGCAATTGTTGCATGGCAAGCCTTCGCTGCCCTGGACAATTTTGCGCCCACCGGCAGTCTATGGGCCCGGCGATAAAGAAATGTTACCGTTGCTTCAAATGATTCGACGCGGTTTTCTTGTGCATCCCGGACCGCATGATCAGCGCTTGTCCCTTTTGCATGTTGATGATTTGGCGAGCGCAGTTTCCAGTTGTTTATCTGCATTACAAAACTGTCTGTACCAGACTTATGCAATCGATGATGGCACGCCCGGCGGCTATGACTGGCAAGACATTGGAGAAGCGGTGAGTGAGAAGAAATTCCGTATCCTGAAATTACCGGATTTCCTATTGGAAGGCAGTGCGAGAATGAACCTTCTATTTTCAAAAGCGTTGGGCTATTCACCCATGCTCACACCGGGTAAAGTACGTGAGCTTAAAGAGGCTGAATGGTTGTGTGATAATGGGGATTTCATGGATGCAACCGGTTGGAAGCCGAAGCTGGACTTGAAGCAGGGTGCAGAGCAGTTATTCAAGACGGCTTAGCCCGCATAATTCACCAGGGTGTTTACATTTTTTAGGCACAATCACTCATCCTGCGTTACAATCGCTAAATCTTTAATCAGTAGCCCGACAGGCTCCCAGTGGAGACTTAATTGAACAATACAACTGAAGCAGTGGGTGAAAAGCTCGCTGAAATTTTGACGGAATACCTTAAAACTAACTGGGCAGATTCACCGTCAAGTAAAAAGACCATCACCGCGGCCACCAACATGGTGACGGAATTGCAACTGGACTCGTTCCAGGTAATGGAGTTTATGCTGGAAGTGGAAGACCATTACGATATCGCTATTGACCTTGATAGCCTCTCAAATACCCAGACCCTCAATGATCTTGCCGGCGTCGTTATCGCCGCGCACAGTGATTGACTCAATACAGGACACGACACCAGCATGCAGCTTCTGGAAAAATTCTCTGTTGCCGGGCAACTGAAATCAAGCCTGGAACAAGCAGGTCATGACCCGACGGATGTTGTGTTCGATACGTTAATTTCGGCCACTGAGGGCACTGTGGACGGTCGCACGACCATACTTGCAGGTACCAATAATTACCTCGGTTTGACATTCGACGCGGATTGTATTGAAGCCGGTGTTGCCGCATTGAAGTCTAGCGGTACCGGTACCACCGGCTCAAGGATGGCAAATGGCAGTTACGCGGCGCATCGATTGCTCGAAAAAGACCTGGCTGATTTTTATCAATGTGCCAATGCCATGGTGTTTTCAACGGGTTATGCCGCCAATCTCGGTGTATTGACTGCTTTGCTTGGCAAAGATGATGCGGTATTGCTTGATTCGGATGCCCACGCGAGTCTTTATGATGGCTGTGGCATGAGCAACGCCGACATATACCGTTTTAAACACAACGATGTACAAAGTCTGGAACGTCGTCTTGCACGCTTGGGAGATCGCGCCAGTCGCTGCCTGATCGTTGTCGAGGGTATGTACAGCGTGCTGGGTGATTGTGCACCGCTTGTCGAGATCGTGGAAATCAAGGAACGATATGGCGCGATGTTGCTGGTTGATGAAGCACATTCCCTTGGTGTCTATGGTGAACATGGCTGTGGTTTGGCTCAAGCGCAGGGGGTGTTGGACAAGGTTGATTTTATCGTAGGCACTTTCAGTAAAAGCCTGGGTGCGATGGGTGGTTTCTGTGCCAGCCCACACGATGTGCTGGGATTGTTCCGTTATGTTTCAAGACCATTCATGTTTACCGCATCACCGAGTCCGGCGATTATGGCCACCACGCGTGAAGCCCTGCATAAATTGCGTACACGGCCTGAATTAAGGGACAAACTCTGGTCAAACGCCAGGCAACTCTACAGTGGCCTGGAAAGCCTGGGTTTTGAACTTGGGCCCGAAGTCAGCCCGGTTGTAGCGGTACGTTGCAAGGACAAAGCATCAGCTTTATCCAATTGGAATAAACTGCTGGAAGCGGGTGTCTACGTCAACATGATGTTGCCACCGGCAACACCCGGCGGTGCCAGTTTTCTGCGCTGCAGTATTAGCGCCGCACACACCCCGGAACAGATCAGCACGGTTATCGAGAAATTTGCCGAGTTGGGTACGTAATTTATTCCCAACGGGGTTAAACCCGGTGAATTCGGTTAACTAAAACGTGGGTTACACAACTCGTTATGCACGGGAAAGCACACCACGTAGGGTGGGTAACTTGTTACCCACGAGAAACCTGAATGCGCTGGGTTTGACCCCGTGGGTAACAAGTTACCCACCCTACGATGCAGCTAATCCCAATGAATTTGGTTTACGTTTTTTGTACTAACCTGAACATCAGCAATAACGTCAGCAAAGCACCGATACAGGCTGCAATTCCCGGTCCATTCAGACCCCAAATCGGTGTTAATACATAGAACAAACCAAGATAAATCATAACACTGATCAGGTGGATACGCAGAACCGGGCCAACCTTGCCCAAGGCGTACGCGGCAGCACGTAACGGCGAACCTGCCAGTTCAAATGTTGCGGCAAGCAACATCAGGGTCAGGAGAGGTGCGGCCACGGTATATTCAGGTCCGATTATTCCCAGTATCGGTCGGCCTGCAGGTATTGAAATCAAAACCAGGAGCAATCCAACTGTGCCAGCGGCCATGACCGCACGAAACCCCAGTTCACGAAAACCTTCAGCATTGCTATGTAGTATCCGGGCCAGGTCGGGGAACAATACTTCATGCAGCATCATGGCCGGTTTACTCAGTATCGTGGAAAAATCACGGGCCAGGCGGAACATACCTGCAGCAGCGGGTCCCAGCAAACCACCAGCCAGCAGCACAGCAAGGTGCTTTGGCAGCAGGTCGATATTGGTTTGCCAGTACACCACACCAATGAAGTGCCGGAACTCCGGGCTGGTCTCGCGGAGTTCCTTCCAGTTACCACCCTGCCATAGATGGCCTCCAAGGTGCTTCTTGAATTCCAGGTGGCCGCGGATATACAACCAGGTGTTTTCCAGCACAAAAGCCGCCGCCCAGATGCCAATGTACACAAGCATGCCGGCATCCACACTCCAGGCGATTAGTACGCCAATAATACGTACGGCGGGGCCAACTGTATAAAAAACACTCAGCGCATCAAAGCGGTCGTAAATCCGTAATATACCATTGGGTGTGTTGATGACGGTTGTGAGCATTACCAGGCTGTACAGGCCCGCCAGTGATATCATTTGTGCGTCCCAGTGCAGGAAGCTGCCGGCTACTGATGCTGCTGAAACACCCACTAGAGTAGCTGCAATGGCGGATGTCAGATCTACCACGGTGGTTGTGCGGAACAGGCGTTTTAGACCTTCATTGTCGCCATTTTCATGCAGTGGTACGCCAAAACGCACGATGGCTTCATAGGTTCTGAAATTCAGAAAGCCCCGGACTGCCAGAACGTAGGTGTGTAAAAGGATAACAAGACCAAACTCGGTAGCTGACAGGGCATGGGCCATCAACGCGGTGGCTGCCAACGTGAACACCGCTGCAATACCCCGTCCACGAAGGACGATGCCGAAATTCTTCAGTACCCGTTTGGATGCACTGACCGTCACTATCGAAAAGCTCCCCGACGGTAGAGTTTCCACAGTAATGGCCAGGCAAAAATAAGCGGGTGTTTAAGCTGTCGTTGGCTCGGTTGGATATATACACCGGAATGACGTTCAATTTTCCATAACAGGTATTCAAGCGGTTCATTGAATGTGAATGCCGCTTTGGATAATCGCAGCATTGATAGTAGTTTGCCCTGTATACGACGTATCCACCAGCTTGGTCCTGAGAGATTTCTGCTAAGCGCTTTGCATTGGTTGCTGTACTGGTTTTCGGTTTTCAAGCTTGAAATTCTGCTGCTTTCCCGGGCAAAAATACTTGTGATGCCGTCGTAGTAGCCAGGGTTAAATTCGTAAATTGATTCCCCGCGATTGCTGCTTTCGGTGCGCAATTCACACTGGTAGGTCAGCGACAAACCATGTGTCCACAATTCATTACTGGTGAACTCGTCTCCCATGGCAGGCACTACACGTTGAATAAATGTGGAAGATGCGCAAGCGAATGCGTCCTTCAATTCAGCCAGCGCAGTGTCGTCGCGCACGTACAGGATTTCACATGGTTGAGCAAAACGTGCCCAAAAATAGGAATGAAAATCGTGCTGCATTGCATGCCGAAAACGTTTTAGTGTCAGCAGGGCATATTTGGCCCTTAATTCTGCTTGGACTGTATCTGGCTGGTCGGTGCCAGGCTCATGGGCTTTATGGTGAATATGGTAAACATTGGGTGGTAACAGCTTACACATCCAACCCTGCCAGCGTGAATCAAGTGTGTGATAGTCATCTACCAATACATAGAAATCCAGCATGGTGTCACGTTTGCCACGCAACCAGGAACCATAGACCAGGATAGCCACTAGTGCTGCGCCGTGTTTTCGCCTGATTTCTTCCAGTAAAGGTTCAAGACTTGTGTCTGGTGAGGATTCCGGTTGTTTCATCTTATCCTCGCCGATATCCGGGGTGACTGGTTCGTGCGTGTCATCATTGCTTCCCATAAGCCCCCCGTGTCGCACCAAAAATAGAAAATGAATGCGCGTTCGGTCCGGTCGCCACGTCGGTCTCACTCAACCACGAACTCAATGGACCGCTACTCAACCTGACGATGCTTGCCTGGAGCAGACGCAGCAACAGGATTAGAGAGGTCAGGGCCGACCAGAAAGTCACGGCAATAAATCCCCATTCCGGTTTGCCAACCAGGAAGCTCAGTGTCAACAGGATCAGGCAAGGGTTGCGCCGCGCCGTTACCAGTCTGAACCAGGCGTCATTTGGTCGCCATGTGAATATTCCGCAATTTCCCAATAAGGGAAAAAGACCTTCAACAATCCGACCACCAATATAGGAAATAATAATGATCCAATACATCTGCTCCTGTCCCTGGCCCATGACAGGCTGGAAGCTGGTCAGCGACATACCCCAATAAATATACCAGAACGGCGGATGAAACAGATCGATGAGATGGTCGTACAAGTGACCGAATTTACTCGACTGAATGGTGACACGGGCCAGTTTGCCATCGACCGTATCCAGAAACGTCATCAGCCAACCGGCGAGTAAACCCCAGCCATAGTAACCGTTCAAGAACAGGTAGCAGGCGGCAATGACCAGCAGCAAGCCGAAGCTTGTCACCATGTTTGGAGAAATATGCATATTGGCACACAGGTGTACAAAAAGTTTGGCAGGTTTCGGCCAGACAAACTTGGTCACAAGATCCGTTATGCCTTTATAGGCATTGCCGTATAGCCAGTTCTCAAGCTCCGTTTTGCGCGCAGCACTGAGCTTTTCAAGCATAGGCCGGGTTGACCTTTTCAGGCTCTCATCAAAAGCCTCCATGTCGCTAGTGTGTATGACTTGCAGACCTTCAGGTACGGACTGCCCGGGATCTTCCATGTAAGTCAGTACGTCGTTTGTTCGGCCCGTATCAATAAATGCCGCGGCAGGCATATCATCTTCAGACTGCAGGGTTGAATTCAACTGCTGCAAAACGCCTTTGAGCGTTCTGTTTTCGAACAGATATGCACCATTGAGTAATAAGACCTGACCACTTGCAGGTAATTCGTCGATACTTTCAAGCCAGCTGATATTTTTTATGTCACCTGAAGACTCCTTACTGACTGCCTTCAATTGTCGCTGCAGGCGTTGCGCTGAACTGAGTCCCCAGAGGCGAACGGGTGAATTTTCGGAAACAAACGCGTAAATTGTCATGTTATATTGCGACTCGAGTTATAGGTGAGGAAACCGTTGGTGGTTTTTTTGGCGTTCATGCAAGATTGGATTATAGACAGTGCCGCATTGGTCGGCAAAGATAAGGATGTATTTGTATGCGATTAATTCATCTGACCGATCCTCACATGAGCAGCCTTGCTGGTGAGAAGTTCTCAAAACTGAGGGGTAAGCGCTGGTCCGGCTACTTATCCTGGCGCAAGAATCGACGCAAACGGTTTTTGCCCGCGGTGCTCAACAAATTGACTGCGGCCATCAAGGCAGAAAACGCTGATCAGATTCTGTTGACCGGTGATCTAATTCAAATCGGCCTGGAAAACGAGATCATACAAGCGACCGGGTGGTTGCACCAGCTAGGTCCCGCTGAACAAATCATGCTGGTTCCTGGTAACCATGATATCTACGCAAAGGGCAGTGCTGATGCTGTCTATCGGGCATGGTCGCCATACCTGTTCAATGGTGATCAAGCAGACCCCGCAGGAGCAGCAGATAATTTTCCTGTTTTGCGCAAGACGGGCAAGCTCAGTCTGATCGGTCTTTCCAGCGCCTGTGTCACACCGGTATTTATGGCCACCGGGAAGTTGGGTGAAGAACAGTTACAAAAGTTGGCCGAATTGTTGCGCCAGGCCGCCAGTGAAGGTCAGTTGGTTTGTTTATTGATCCACCATCCGCCATTGCCGGATATGACGAACACGCGTAAGGGGCTGGAAGATGCCGATGCCTTGCAGACCGTGCTGGCACGTCATCCGCCGTTGTTGATTTTTCACGGTCACCTGCATCACAACCGGGAATTGCAATGGGGTGATTCGCGTATTTACTGCACAGCGGCGGCTTCAAGTGTCAGCGAATCCTCTTACCGAGTCATTGATATTGAAGACAGGGATGATTGCCGGGCTTTTCGAATGGCCCTGAAGTCAGTTGCGATTGACGACAGGGGTGAACTGGAGTTTGTTGTCGTTGACGAGCAGACGTGGCAGATGCCGAAAATCACAACTTGAAACAGTGCTTTACAAATTCCGGTGGCGAATTGCAGCAATCGCGATTGCCAGAAGAACAAATGGCGGGGTCAGGATTACCCAGGATACCCGCCAGGTGACCGCTGAGCTGTTGCAACAGATAAAACCCGATACCGATCAAACCACCGATCATGGTCCGCTGACTGGCGGATACTGAGCGAACTGAACCCAGCAGGAAAGGTAATGACATCAGTGCCATGGCCAACAGGCTGGGTAGAAGACTGATCTGTTGCCACAACACGACCTCATACTGGTGGGTATCCAGGCCGTTTTGTTTCAGGTTTGTGATGGTTTTTACCAGGTCATTTGGGGCCAAAGCTTCAAGTGGCAGAATTAATACCGCGGCTTGCTCTGCTGAAAGTAAGGCACTCCACTGCATACTGTCCCGTTTTGTCTCAAGTACCTGCGCACCCTCAAACCTGCTTTCAAGTACATCTGTTAGTAGCCATTTTTCCTGTCCGGCATACAAGGCACTGGATGCCTCTATCAACTGTGCCAAGCGGCCTTGATCATCGATTGAGTAAATCTCGATACCGGTCAATATACGGTCGGACTGCACACCATCGACACGGACAAAATGATTGTTATACCGGGTCCAGAGTGATTTTGAATTTCCCGTTTGAACTTCCGCGTTTTGTGACGACTGAGCTCGTAGGGTAGCGGCTTCACGTTCAAACCCGGGTACCACTAGAAACTGCAGTAGGGTGATAAAAATTCCCAGCAAAATGGCTGTTGCAGCGATCGTTTGTGCAATGCGTAGCTTGGAAATACCAGCAGCACGGATAGCGATGATTTCGCGATGATTGGCCATCGCTCCCAATCCCAACAGGCCACCCAACAGTGCGGTGACGGGCAGCAGTTCTACGATTCTCTTGGGTGTGGTTAAAAATACCACCATCAGGGCATCGGGCACAGCAAAACTACCACTTCCGACATTTTCCAATTCTTCGGCAAGTGCCATGAAACTGAATAGTGTCAGTAACAGCAGTAGTGCCGGCAGTATCCCGATCAGGAATTGTTGCATGATATAGCGGTCAATCCTGAGCACGTCTATCCTTTCTCATTTTCAGGATTGAGGGGGTATACAAGGCTGCTACCACCAACACCAGCAACCCGGGAACCCACCAGATGTAGCCGCTACTGCCCTGTTCCACCCAGCTGCGACTGACATCGAGCAGGTTGAAATAAACAGCATAAATCACGATGGCTAACAGCATCTTTGCATAACGTCCCTGGCGTGGACGGCTGCGGCTTAACGGAATGGCAGCCAGGGCCAGCAACAAGGCGGAAACCGGTGTCGACAAACGCCATTGAAATTCAGCCCTGTCGACATTGTCGGATGACAGACTCAGGGCAATGGTTGATGCTGATTTGACCTTATAACCCGGTGGTTTAGGTGATTCGGCAGACAGCCACAGCGTAAATGTACCGAATTGTGCAGACAGGTCAGTACCATCGCGTACCTTTCTCAGGACACGTGCATCATTCAACTGCAGACGGTGAAGCGTCGGCTTGTACAGGTGTTCAAAAACACCGTTTGCCGCTGTAATGACCTGCAGATCATCACCTTTACGTGTACGAACAAAAATACCCTGCAGATCGCGGCCGTTTGCGGAGATGTGCTCAATAAAAACCGTTCTTTCATTGTCACCAAAGTCGTAGAATCTAGTGGCCTTTATCCTGCCGGTTTCGGCCGAGGCTTCTGCTGCAGCCTTGAGCGCGTATGATTCCGCATAGGCCCATGGCCGCGCCCAGGTGGACAGTAAGGTAACCACCACAGCCAGCACCAGCGCCATCCGCATCAATGGACGTAACAGGCGAGCCTCGCTGATACCGCTGGCACGCATGGCATAGATTTCAGAATCGGTATATAAACGCCCAAGACCGGTCATGACGGCCAGGAACAGGCTGAGTGGTAGCAGAACGTCCAGTGATATGATGGATTTGAACAGGGTCAGACGTGCGACCTCACCGGGTTGCAGCAGACCTGCATCAGCCTCTACGAGGAAGCGGCTTAGACTGAAAGTAATGAAAATCACTATCAATGCCGTGAAGATAGCCATCAAAGGATGCACAATTTCCCTGACCAGGTAACGATCGATGATGTTATTTGTGTGCATTTGGGTGCTTATACTTGTCTGTTAGGGGTTTACACCGACAACAATCTGCCGGTACTTGGTATGATCAGGGAGCCTGAACGCCAAATCCAGTACAAAAGTATGAAAAAAACGATTATATGTGGTTTATTGACCTTAACAAGCTTTCCCTGCATTGCTGATCCATTGGGTGATGGCGCTTTTGACGCGATCAGTATAAGTGCTGATGAGGCTAAAGAGGACGAGCTGCCTGGAATTCTTCATTTTGACGGGCACTTCCAGATGCGCAGCAGTGACTGGCTACTGACATCCTCACAGGCAACCGTATATGGCAAACCAAACAAACCGGACAGAATCTATCTCGAAGGATCACCTGCACGTTTTCATGTCAGTCCGGCAGATAAATCAGAAAAGGATTCGATAGAGGCTGCCGCTTCGGTGGTGGAGTATATTCGTGATACCAACAGGTTATTGTTGTCTGGTGGTGCCACCTTGGTGCTGGGTGAGGAAGTGATCCGCAGCGCTTATATTGAGTACAACATTGACACCAACCGTTATTCAGCCGGTGGTGAAAATGGTGTGTCGATCGAAGTCCCGCCCGTTGATTAACCCGTACGTAGGGTGGGTAACTTGTTACCCACGAGTTCTCCCGTGCGTAACAACTTACCCACCCTACGAGGATTGGCCCGTGGGTAACGAGTTACCCACCCTACGGTAGTTCTCCCGTGCGTAACAACTTACCCACCCTACGAGGATTGGCCCGTGGGTAACAAGTTACCCACCCTACGGGGATTAATACGTTCGTAACAAGTAAGGTCGTGTCGGGAATGCAGGTGTTACCAGCGATAGGACATCAGGACCCCGTAGGTCATGGGGTCGCCCCAATTGGCCAGGAATGTTGCGATTTCCGGACGTTCTTCAGGATTGTAAATCATGACATTGTTCAGGTTTGCTTCATTCTTGATGTTTTCCAGGTATACCTGCAGCTTGATCTTATTGCCGGGCAGATCCCAGAAAAACCTGATATCGGTTTTGCTGTAGGCTTTCTGACGCGCTCCAGCCAGGTTCAGATCGTTGGCATATTGTTCGCTGGCATAGGTGGTCTGAATCATTGGGGTCAGTTTGCCCAGCTTGTTTGTGTAAAAAATGTAACTTGCCTGCAACCCGAATGACCACTCCGGTGACAACGCAGGCCGCCAGCCATTCAGGGATAAGGTATCACCCATGGTGTGTCCCTCGATATCACCCAGTCCGGCAATCATGGGTACTTCGTAATCGGTGAACTGGGCATCCAGCCAGGCGAGATTCGCGGAGATATTCCATCGTGAACCCGGTAACCATTGAATTTCAGCCTCTAGTCCCTTGGATTCCATGTCACCTCCGGTGCTCATATAGTCCATCAGACCTGCGGTGCCGGGTAAGGGCAACACTGTAAATGACTGCGCTTGAATGTCCTGGTAATCGTTATAGAAAGCAGATAAATTCAGCACCAGGCTACCGTCAGCTAATATGCTTTTCATACCTATTTCATAGGCGGTGACTTTTTCGGAATCGAAACTGGCTGGCACACCCGGTGTTTCATTGATGCCACCAGGCCGGTAACCCGTTGAAGCACTGAAATACGTGTTGATGTTTTCGTTGATGCCATATTCCAGGGCGGCGTTCCAGAGCACACCACTCCAACTGTCTTTTGCGCCGGTTCTGAGTGTTTTGCTATCGTCATACCAACGCAAACCACCGGACAAACGCAAGTTGTCGCTGACCTGAAAGCCCGCGCTGGCAAAGACCGCGGTGGAACCGGTCTTGTATAAACCGGTGGCATCCCAGTCCGGTTGTCGGGGAACGCCGTCTTTGGTTTCCAGCCAACCCCAGTCTGATTCCATATCCAGCCAATACATACCGCCAAGCCAGTCAAACCGGCCATGCTGGTTGGATACCAGTCGTATCTCGCTGGACAGCGTATCCCTGAAGGAATCCCAGCCATTAAAATCGCTGTTGTAGGGGTCACCACCATTGCTGTAGTCGCCGTCAAATACTTGCCGGTTTTCAAACTTTGACTTATTAATGAACCACTCAAGAGTGGCGAAATCAAAATCCCAGTTCAGCTTCAATGTTCCACTCAGGTTCTCCTGGTCCTCCAAAGATGCAAAGTTTCTGGCGACGATCCGTGGTCCGATATCTGTTGAGTGGGCATCGTCCGGTGCGAACTGGTGACCTTGATGATACTGCCCCTCCACATACGCACCTATTTGCTGATAACCCCACATACCGGAACCTGTTTGATTCTGATCCAGTGATGCAATGTTGAGCAACAGGCTGAAGTCATCGGTAGGTTGCCACTTGGTCATCCAGCGGACGTACTGTTGTTTGCGGTCACGCAGGTCATCTGCATCGCCTTCGAGGGTAACGTTGTTCACGTAGCCTGAATGCATGTCATACCTGGCGGCAATACGGGTGCTGACCGTATCCAGTAAAGGTACGTTCAGCATGGCATCAAAGCGGGCACCATCGGCATATCCATACTCACCTTCAAAAACGGCATCCCAGCCCGTTGGATCGGGCTCATTGCTGATGAGTTTTATAACACCGCCAAACGCATTGCGGCCATACATGACACCCTGTGGTCCACGCAGGACTTCAATTCTCTCGATATCTACATAGGGGCCCAGCGCCTGGGTGGTGGTGGGAACACTGACGCCATCTTCGAAGATGGCAACCACCTGTTCCGCCTCGGCACCCGTGCGGTTGGTACGGGTACCGCGAATGGAAATACGGGCTTCATTTCCCGATTGTCCGTATTGCATATTGGGTACCTGGTCAGCGATACGGTCAATCTGCCGAATGCGACTGCGGGCAAGATCATCTTCAAGTAAGCGGGTAACAGCAACTGGCTGGCTCTGTGATTGGGTTGGGAATTTCTCTGTAATAATGGTTTTTTGTGTGACGGAAAGTTGCGGGTTATGTTCATTGTAGAGGGGTTGTCCACGCACGGTTTGGGCCATGGCTTGCGTGCCCGCAGCTTGCGTAATATTCCGGGTTTCTTGCTGATTGATGACGTTTTTTGCATTCTGGAGTTTAGTTTCAAGTACAGATACCCTGCCTCTTGCCGCAGATAACTCTTCCTCAAGGGACTTAACCAGACCCTGGGCGTCGGTTTCTGAGGGCAAGGTGTTTGATGAACTAGCCGTCTCAGGTTCAGCGGCATGGGCAAGCTGGATCAATGTACAAGCCAATACAAGGTGAACCAAAACAGTAAAACTGGATTTCATAAAACGCTCCGAAAAAATACTAGTGACTGTAGGTCTGGTTATGCTTTACCGGGGCCACAATTTTACAATATCCGCTGCTGCCGCAAAGTCTGCGGCATCATCGACCTCGCACCAACTCATGCCATGAATCTTGCAGATACCCGCCAGGCCTTCACCTGCAAGTTGATCGATGGCGGACAGGTACCACAGTTTGAGTGCATCTGTCTTATCCATCATTTCTTCCAGTTTCTGTGTAAAAGCACTGGCACCGGCCTGGTTAAAAACCATCAAACCAATGCTTTCTCCGCTGACAAGACGTATATCCAGTTGTTTGCTGACCTTTAGTAGTCGTTCGCCGTCCGCAATAATTTTCATATCATCAAGATCGAAGTGGGCTTTTGTGTCAGTGGCCAAAGTAATCGGATATTTCTTTTCAGAATCGAGTAGATGTTGAAGAATCGAGGCCTCGAATAGCGTGTCACCATTCATCAGTACAAATGGGCCATCCATTTCAAACCGTGCTTCCCAGCAAGTGCCAAGGTTATCGGTGTGGGCGAACATCGGATTGTGCAATGTCCGCACCTTGATCCCTCTGACCCTGTCGACGATGGAGTCGACCATCTCATAGGCAAAACCGGTGACGACAACAACTTCATCAATGTCGCACTTCGCAATCTGGCTTAATTGCCACTCAAGAGTCGAAACACCATGGAGGGGCAGGCAGCACTTGGCCATGTTTGAGGTAAGAGGCATCAACCGGCGACCCTGGCCGGCGCTGAGTATAATTGCTTTCAATAGGATTCCTTTTCAGAGCTTCAGCTTGTGTGGTGCCATTGATACATTACACCACACTAGCTTGACAGTGTTGCATTAGAACATTTTTTCATCAATCTACAAAACATAGAATTGATATAATTACACTACACCAGCTGACTGGAATTCCCTTTCCAGGCCAAATTCTTTTACAGTCTTTGCAGGCCACGGATTGAGTACATGCTAATCGACCTTGAAAAATCCTCCAGTGATATGTTGCTTGAAGCCGAAGTCTGTGTTGTCGGCGCGGGTGCCGCAGGTGTTGCACTTGCCAGGGACCTGATGAAAGCGGGGCGTGATGTATGTTTGCTTGAAGGTGGTGGAATGGACTACGAGGCAAGTACCCAATCGCTATTTGAAGGCAGGAATGTCGGGATGGAATACTACGACCTGGACCATTCCCGGCTGCGCTTTTTTGGTGGTACCACCAATATCTGGGGTGGTCGCAGTATTCCACTGGACCCGATTGATTTTGAAAAACGTGACTGGGTACCGCACAGTGGTTGGCCGATCAAATTGGATGACCTGCAGAGTCATTACCGCACCGCGCATGATTCACTTGAGCTGGGTGAGTTCAACTACGATGCAGATAACTGGGAAAAACTTAGCTTAAATCCCCTTGGGTTTGATCCTGAGAAAATCACCACCCGTTTCTGGCGTTTCGATCACTATGCTGAACGTTTTCATAGCCGCCAAAATGAGGATCTGGTCAACGCGCAAAATGTCCGAATCGTTCTCCACGCAAACACTGTTGGGCTGCAGGCCACTGAAAACGCAACTGGCATTGCCAGCCTGGATGCAAGCACCATGCAGGGTCGAAAACTGAAGGTCAAAGCCAGGCATTATGTACTGGCCTGTGGTGCAATTGAAAATGCACGTCTGCTATTGGCTTCCAACAACGTGGAAACCAATGGCCTGGGCAACCAGTATGATCAGGTTGGCCGTTACTTCATGGAGCACCCGCACGGCAGGATTGCCCATATCGAAACGAAAGATCCCGCCGCTTTCTGGGCGTTGTATCGTAAACGCTTTCCAGCTGGGGATGCGCCACTCGCGCCGGCCATGGTGTTACCGCCATCCCTGCAGCGGGAACTCGGAGTTCTCAACAGCGCTGCCACATTCAACTTGCAGAAAGATCCGCTTAGAGGTGCGTCCCTGGGCAAACGCACCTATATGAACATGAAACATTCACTGTCACCCACCAACTCCGGACGCTTTATGTGGCACACCTGGCGAGGTGGCCTGAACTGGTTGCAGCGCCATATCTCTATGCCGTTATTGCGTTCAGTCGTCAAAATGAAACGTATGAATCTATACGTGATGGCGAGGGCTGAACAGGCGCCAAATCCCGATAGCCGTGTCCGTCTGTCATCCGAAAAAGATGCACTGGGATGTCACAGGGCAGATCTTGACTGGCAACTTTGTGCGCTTGATAAGGAAACCATGTTGCAGTTTGGTAAAACCCTGGGACAGGAGTTTGAGCGGCTTGGACTGGGTAAACTGACAACCTCTGAATGGCTGGAGGACGGTAAGCCCGAATGGCCGGTAGATATAACGGTTGGTAATCATCCCATCGGTGGTTATCACCATATGGGTACAACCCGCATGAGCACTTCAGCCAGGGATGGAGTAGTAGATGCCAATTGCACGGTGCATGGTTATCACAACCTGCATATCGCTGGCAGCTCTGTGTTTACTACCGGGGGATGGGCGAATCCGACGCTGACGCTGCTGGCGCTTTCGCATCGCCTTGGTGATCATTTGAACGACTTGCTTGAAAGCTAGGGATTGTTTGAGATGAAAAAGGGGGGTGTACCCAACCCATGCTGCTTGAGGGTGTGCTTCGAACAAACCGTTTTTGTTCTTCAAGAATCCACATTCGTAAAGCGGGGATATGTGTACCTCCGCCTGAGACCGTGAGCGACAGGGAAGTCGCGCCCGAGCCTACATGGACGTACTCGCGGCGTGTCTCAGGGGGAGGTACACATGTCGCCGTATTCAGTTGGCACCATTGTTAAAGAATCAAAAGCAAATGCTACATGCTAATCGCGGCGATGCATTTTGCTACGAAAGTGATGACAATATCCGTTCAGCTAATTTCTGATCTTCAACAGAATCAACATCCACCGCCGCCCGTGCAAACCCCACCTCCACATGGCCGATCCGACAGCCTGCTGTCTTTGACAATGCTTGCAACGCGTCTTCCAGGGTCAGACGTCTGAACAGGTACCTTAACAGTGCAATGTAGCCAAACCGGCGGGCGATACGCCAGGGATGCTTGCGATCGGCTTCTGCCTGTCGCCAGAAACCCAGAGCCTTTCGGCCTTCCGGATTGATGATGGCAAAAAGGTTGCTACCGCAGAATTTTCCGTTTGAGAATTTAAGAACAGTACGTTTGGATTCCGGCCAGGCAGCCTGGACCAGTGCATAAGGTACAAAACCGATTACAAGGTCATAGTTTGATTCGCTGCTATGTGATAACGCCTGTTTACAAAAAACATCGACGATCTCTGCAGTCAGCAGTGCATGGTCACCCGCTGTGAGTAAGGCTGGAAAATGATCAAGCTTCTGCAACGCGGACAAGGCACTGGCGGCAGGACCGGTAGCCTGTTCCAACCAAGAGTAAGCCGGGTTTTGCAGCAGCTTTTGCAATTCTTCACTACTCGCGACCGCATCGACTGTCGGGCCGCAGATAATTCCACCACCTGCCTGGTTACTGTCCGCAATAGCCTGCATGACGCGGGCCAGGCAAGGCACACCAGCAACGGGAACCATCACGCTGGCTGAAACATTGAACACATGGCTCAGCGGGCTACCGCCTGCACGTTCACCGGCCAGAATGACCGAACGAAATGGTTCAGATGTCAACGGTTGCATTACAAATCTTTTTCGTACATCCGGTAGCGCTTGGTAATCTCACCACCAATACCTTCAATGATATTCCTGGTAGCCTTGTTATGATCCAGCACCC